>Ga0105856_1000557_pt1 | contig 19083 bp, 11 predicted proteins | sample OrgsoiDNA_201060_FD_89681 | JGI IMG/M metagenome (GOLD analysis project Ga0105856, IMG submission 89681) | Permafrost soil microbial communities from the Arctic, to analyse light accelerated degradation of dissolved organic matter (DOM) -... | ecosystem: Environmental > Terrestrial > Soil >...
AACACTTCCAACATCTGTTCTGAATAGCCCATGTACTCCTGCACGCCGAAGTTCGGCACCCACAGGTCGAAATGCAGCGCTGCCGCCATACAAATAGGCGACAGATCCGACGGGCCGTGCGAACCGGTGCGCACCTGATACAGCGCGGCGAAATCAGCGATCCGCCGCATGCCGGTGATGCCGCCCGCGTGGGTCAAGGTGGTGCGGATATAGTCGATCAGCTGTTCTTCGATCAGCTGTTTGCAGTCCCAAATGCTGTTGAACACTTCGCCAACGGCAATCGGTGTGACGGTGTGCTGGCGAATCAGACGGAAGCACGCCTGGTTTTCCGCCGGTGTCGGATCTTCCATCCAGAACAGGCGATAGGCTTCGATGCTTTTGCCGAAACGGGCCGCTTCGATCGGAGTTAAGCGGTGGTGCATGTCATGCAGCAGATGTTCGTCGAAGCCGAATTTATTGCGCACTGCCTCGAACAGTTTTGGGGTGAAATCGAGGTACTTTTCGGTGTTCCACAGTTGCTCTTCAGGCCATACGCCCTTGGTCGCCGGTTCGTAGGCCAACCCTTTGCCTTTTGCCATACCGTAGGTGGTTTTCATGCCAGGCACGCCGCACTGGGCGCGAATGGCTTTAAAACCGAGTTCTTTATGTTTGGCGTAATCATCCAGCACTTCGTCAATCGAATGGCCAGTCGTGTGGCAATAGACCATCACGCCGGTGCGCGATGCGCCACCCAGTAGCTGATACAACGGCATATTGGCGGCTTTGGCTTTGATGTCCCACAGCGCCATATCCACGGCGGAAATTGCCGACATGGTGACCGGCCCACGCCGCCAATACGCGCCTTTGTAGAAGAATTGCCAGATATCCTCAATCTGATGCGCGTCGCGGCCGATCAGTTGTGGGCAGACGTGATCTTTCAAGTACGAGGCAACAGGCAGCTCGCGACCGTTCAGCGTCGCGTCACCAATGCCGGTCAAGCCGCTATCGGTGGTGATTTTCAGGGTGACAAAGTTACGTCCGGGGCAGGTAACAAACACTTCAGCGCGAATAATTTTCATCAATCCAACCTTTTTGCAAACAAGACAACAGAACGCATTGCGTAAAAAATACGCTTCATGCGAACTACCATACAAGTATCCAAATTAATTTTTGCGGGAGAGGATCACAGTTTGTTATGGAATAGTTAATGGTTGATGGCGTCATCGAGAAACTGGAGGGATTGCTCCTTCCCCAGCGAAAGGGGAAGGGCAGGTGTTTCAGGGGGAGCCGAAGGGGATCAGCCTAGCAAAGCACAATGTGGCGGCAGGCGGCACTGAATGGCGTTGGGGAGTACTTCGATGCGAAAATGCGTACCGGTCAAGGGTTCACCATCGAGATTGAACGTCATGTCGTGCGGCGCAGTGATTTCCAGCCAAGGCAGAGACGTAGAAATCACGTTTTTGTTTTCTTCGTTATTGACCAGACTGCGGATAAACGACGGCAATAATTCTTCCGACGTCAGCAGGCGCAGTTGCAGCAAACCGTCATTGATCAGCGCGTCGGGACAGATCTGCTGGCCGCCACCGGCCTGACGCCCGTTCCCGATGCCAATCACCAGCGCATCGCCCGACCATGAGAAATCCGGTCCGTTGATTTCGCAGCGATCGGCTTTTAGGGTATCCATGCGCAGCAGGCCATGAATAAAGTACGACACGCCACCCAGTGCGGATTTGAGTTTTTCCGGCGTTTCGGTGGTAATTCGTGTTCCAAAACCGCCGGTCGCCATATTAATGAAGTAGCGATCATCGTTAACGCGCGCCAGATCGATATCCACGGCGCGGCCTTTGATGGCTAACTGCAAGGCCTGATCAAAGGCGGCGGGAATACCGCAGCTGGTGGCGAAATCATTGGCGGTCCCTAAAGGTAACAGGCCGAGAACCGGGCGTTTATCGTCCTCAATTTTGGCTAATGCCGTGGCTACCTCGTTAATGGTACCGTCGCCGCCACCGGCAATCACGGTGTCACAGCCCAGTTCAACCGCCTCGGCCAAATAGCGAGCAACGTCGCCATATTCCCACGTTACGCGCACCGCAAGGTTAATGTTATCCGCGCGTATGGCATAAATGGCTTCGCGCAACATTTCGTTGCCCGCCCCTTTTCCATTCAAAATCAGAAGCGCATCAGGCGTTTCTTTCCTGCTTTCCTTCATGAAGGTCTCCTGCCTGTCATCGGGTTCAGACTCTACCCCTAAAGATAGATGACAAATCTACCTGACGGCTATCGGAATAATCAGGTAATCCAAAAGGAAATTTTAGTTTTAATTCCTGCGGGTTACTGCGAAATAACGCGTTAGTTTTCGACGTTATTATTTTCGCTATTTAATGGAGGTTATTTATTGCTGCGTTTCATTCAAGGCTGCCGCATATTTGGAATAATTAAGCAGGTTAATATTGATAGGGTGAATATGTGTGCAGGAAGCATAGCGTTGATATAAAAAGAAAAGCCAGCTCAAGGGAGATTGAGCCGGCCAAGGAGGTGGTTCTAGTATTGGAAGATAATTTATTTTTCATTCGTTTAAATTGCGAAAAGGATAATAGCCAATGGCGTGAGGATTGAATGTGACCTGATTCTTGTTTTTGGATCTTTTATTGTTGTTTATGAATAAGCCGGAATAGAAAAGACGCCACGTGCAGTGGCGTCATTGATGAAGTTTTATCGCGGCCGTATTGGTGTCAGGATTTGGCGTGGGGGTTGCGGGTGTCAGTCTCTTCAAGATTGCGCAACAAAATAGCGAATTGCAGATTGATCTCTTCCGGCAGGGAAACATACACCATGTGGCCATTTCCCGGTGCCACATCGATCGGCTGGCCTTTTTTGTTACGCAGGGCCTCGAGCGTGAATTGCACATTGCCGTTCGGCGTCATCATTTCTACGCTATCTCCGACGCTAAACTTGTTTTTGACGTCGATTTCCGCCCAGCCATCTACCCGTTCACCGGTAAATTCGCCGACAAACTGCTGGCGATCGCTGACTGAGAAACCGTATTCGTAGTTCTGTTGAGCGTCATGGGTATGGCGACGCAGGAAACCTTCGGTATAACCGCGATGCGCCAGCCCTTCGAGGGTGGTCAGCAGGCTGGGGTCAAAAGGTTTCCCGGCCACGGCATCATCAATCGCCCGGCGATAAACCTGCGCGGTACGGGCGCAATAATAGAAGGACTTGGTGCGGCCCTCGATTTTCAACGAATGGACGCCCATTTGAGTCAAGGTTTCGACGTGCTGAATGGCGCGTAAATCTTTGGAATTCATAATATAGGTGCCATGTTCGTCTTCGAACGCACTCATGTATTCGCCCGGTCGTAAGGCTTCTTCTAGCATAAAGACTTTATCGGTGGGCTGCCCCACGCCAAGGGTCGGCTCGGGTTTTTCGAGGGCCACCTGCTTGACTGGGATCGGTTCATATTGATGAACGATGTTGCCCAAATCGTCCTCTTTGCCTTCCTGAACGTTATATTCCCAGCGGCAGGCGTTGGTACAGGTGCCCTGATTCGGGTCACGCTTGTTGATATAACCCGACAGCAGGCAGCGGCCAGAATAGGCCATGCACAATGCGCCGTGAACAAAGATCTCGATCTCCATGTCCGGCACCTGCGCGCGGATCTCAGCGATCTCTTCTAGCGATAACTCGCGCGATAAAATCACCCGTGTCAGGCCCATTTGTTGCCAGAATTTTACCGTCGCCCAGTTCACCGCATTGGCCTGCACCGACAGATGAATGTCCATCTGTGGGAAGGCTTCACGCACCATCATAATCAGGCCGGGATCCGACATGATTAGCGCATCCGGCTCCATGTCGATCACCGGCTGTAAGTCACGCAGGAAGGTTTTCAGCTTGGCGTTATGCGGCGCGATATTCACCACCACATAGAATTTTTTGCCAAGCGCATGGGCTTCATTGATGCCGATAGCCAGATTCTGATGGTTAAATTCGTTATTGCGCACGCGCAGGCTGTAGCGCGGCTGACCGGCATACACCGCGTCAGCGCCGTAAGCAAAGGCGTAGCGCATGTTTTTGAGCGAACCGGCGGGGGAGAGTAATTCTGGCGTAAACATAGTCAATCTCAGTCTGATAGCAAGTCAGGGCCGTCCCCATGGGGGCGACGAAAGGCCCGAATTGTAGCGTCTGAAACCGTAAAAAGCAGCCAGTTAGTGTGGGTATTTGGGGGAAAGTGGGGCTAGATCAATTTAGCCCCTCGATGGCGCAAGTGAGGACATTTACCGCGGTCAAGGATTGGTCAGATCGCGAATATCGGTGTTAGGACCGTTTTTCGTCACTGAGGCAATCCCTTTACGCACGGCGGCCTCGGTGGTGTACGTTTCGCTGATCCCAATAATTTGATGATTTTTGGCTTTCAGCACGAAGTAATGTTGACCGTCTTTCGCCGGTTTCACTTCGTACTGTTTTTCATCGACCGCGTTGGCTTGTACCGACGCAATGCCGTTTTCTGCCGAGGCTTTACTGGCGTACATTTCGCTGGTGAGGATGATCTCGCCATTGCTCGCCTTAAGATTGAAGTGAAACTGTCCGTTTTTGGCTTTCTTAAGCTCGTAGTGACCGGTCGCCATAAAGATTTCTCCAGTGAGTGATTTCATCCAGAGATAAGTGTAGTTAATGACTGCGGTTTCACCGATAACGCTGGGTTATGTGACGGCTTAATGCACAAAAATGTGACACGGGTTACAGACTTTCATGTTCTTTACTTAGCACCTTTTGAGATGACTCGCTTAAGGCTTAAATCATCCGGCAAGGCTCGGCTTCCCAGCGATACCCTACGCCATACACTGCGCGAATAAAGGCTTTGTCGCCGTCGATCGACTCCAGCTTGCGGCGCAAGTTCTTGATATGGCTATCGATGGTGCGATCGGTGACCACGCGATAGTCGTCGTACAAATTATTCAGCAGCACTTCGCGGGTGAACACGTAGCCGGGTTTGACCGACAGCGTTTTTAGCAGGCGAAATTCTGCGGGCGTCAGGTCTAATTCGTGGCCCTGATAGCTGGCCTGGAAGCAGGCTTCGTCGATGTGTAAACCGAAATCTTCCGCCGGATGCTCACTCGGACGGACGCAGCGACGCAAAATCACTTTGACGCGCGCCACCACTTCACGCGGGCTGTAGGGCTTGCAGATGTAGTCATCGGCACCGATTTCGAGGCCCAGCAGGCGGTCAATTTCTTCGGTTTTGGCGGTCACCATCATGATCGGAATATCGGAAAACTGGCGAATGTCGCGGCAAATACTCAGACCGCTGCTGCCCGGCAGCATCAAATCCAGCAGGATCATCGCCGGCGGGTTGCTTTTTACCAGCGGCACCACGTCGTTACCGTTGGACAGCCACTGGGTGGCATAACCGGCAGCATCGAGATAATCCACCAGTAACTGACCGAGTTTGGGCTCATCTTCAACAATCAAAATTTTCAGTGGCGCAGGGGCCGACAGGGCAGATTCGTTCATTCAATTTCTCGTTCCGTGGGGAATAGAAAGGGGCAGACTCAACGTCATACACACGCCGCCCGATGGCGAATGGCTGGCGCTAATACGGCCACCGTGCGCCTCAACAATGTTTTGGCAAATCGCCAGACCTAAGCCGGAGCCACCACTGGCGCGGTTGCGTGACCCTTCGGCGCGATAAAACCGTTCGAAAATCCGTTGCAGTTGTTCATCGCTGATCCCCGGTGCAGTGTCTTGAAAACGGATGCGCAGCGACTTGTCGCGTTTATGGGCGATGATTTCCAAACCGCCGCCTGCATCAGTATAGCGCAGGCTGTTTTCCAACAGATTATTGAACAGTTGCGACAGGCGTTGCGGGTCACCAAACAGCATCACTTTTTCCGGCAGGCTGCTGGAAAGCCTGAGTTGTTTTTGCTGGAAGCGGTCACGGAAACCGGCTTCGGCCAGTTGGATCAGATGCACGGCGTCGATCTCTTCTTTACGATAGGCCAGCGCACCGGCATCGGACAGCGAAAGCTGATACAGGTCATCCACCAGCTTGGTCAGCGTCGACACTTCAGACTGCAACGAGCCAAGAGAGTCGAGCGACATTTTGCGCACACCGTCCTGCATTGCTTCCAGTTCACCGCGCAGCACCGCCAGCGGCGTGCGTAATTCGTGGGAGATGTCGGCCATAAATGCCCGTCGCATCTGCTCGTTTTTCTCAAGCGTGGTGGCGAGTTGGTTGAAGTCCTGCGCCAGTTTGCCGAGTTCATCCTGACTGTCGACTTTCACCCGCGTGCTGAAATTCCCCGCCGCCAGTTGATGCGTCCCTTTCACCAGCCGTTTGACCGGTGCCAGCATGCCGCGCGACAGCAGCCAGGTCACCGCCGCGGCCAGCAGGGCGGTGAAGCCGACGATGATCCAACTGGTGCGATTTTGCTGCCGGTCGAAATTGATATCCGCGTTACGGGTCAGGCGCTCGGCGGGGGTGGATAGCACGGTGCCGATATTCACGCCATCGACGTGCATCACGCGCCGCGTGCCGCGCATATCGGGCGGGATAGGTAAGTCGGAGCCGCCAATGCGCTGGTCATGACTGTCGAGGATCCAGAACTTGGTACGCCAGCCCTGTGGTGGCAAACTGGCGCCGTTGTTCTGCTCAAATGAGCGCATGATCTGGTAGATCAACTTGTCGTTCTTTTGCAAGAATTCCCAGCTTCCATGCTGCTTGTACTGCTCTTGCAAGGTGTCGGCCAGCAGCTCGACGCGCTGTTCGTTGCTTTGGCGGATATAGTCGATAAAGCCGTGTTCAAAGCTCATCCGCACGCCCCAGTTCATGGTGATTAACACCAAACCGCAGGTGAAGAAGATAGCCATAAACAGCTTGGCGGTGATGCCTGGTCTCATGATTTTCTCATCGGGTCAGGTGAGCCTGCTTGCGCACGGCGGCGGTCAATCAGGGCGTTTTTCAGGCCGTCATTGGGGACGCGGGCAAAGATCAATGCCGGTACCGCGATCACCAGCGACATGCATAAATAACAGTAAAGGAAGGCGGTATGCATGGTTTCGCTGCCCGCCAGCACTTGCTGATGGGCGAACAGGCCGAGGAAAATACCGGCGACGCTGACGCCGAGACTCATCGATAACTGCATGATCATCGACAGCAGGCTGTTGCCGCTGCTGGCTAAGCGTGATGGCAGGTCTTTGAGCGTCAGGGTATTCATCGACGAGAAGCGCAGCGAGTTGACCATTCCCTGGAAGAACAGCACCAGCGGGATCATCCAGAACGCGCCATAAATGGCGATAAACGGGAATATCATGGTGATCAGCGCCAGCAGTAAGGTCGCGCTGACCAGCGCCCGGCGGTAGCCGAGCTTATTCACCAGTCTCACCACCACGCGCTTCATGCCCATGCTGCCAATCACCATCGGCACCATCATTAAACCGGCGTGGAAGGGGGTAAATCCTAAGCCTAATTGCAGGAAAACCGGCGTCATAAACGGCAACATGCCGCTGCCGATGCGTCCGAAGAAGCTGCCAATCAGGCCGATTTTAAAGGTGGTGGTATGGAATAGACGCAGGGAAAATAGCGCCGAAAGATTACCGCGGGCGTGCAGCCAGTAAATGCCGAGCGACGCGATACCCGCCGCCACCAGCAGCGCCAATTGCCAGGGTGATAATCCCAGCCCGCGGCTGCCGTCGAGCGCTAACGTCAGCGTCGCCATACCAATCGCCAGCATAAAGAAACCGCTGATGTCGAAGCGTCGGGTCTGCATTTGGTAGTTCGGAATGATCATCAAGGTCGCGATACAGCCCGCAATGCCGACCGGCAGGTTGATGAGGAAAATCCAGTGCCAACTGGCGTACTCCACCAGAAAACCGCCGAGCGCGGGCCCCAGCAACGGGCCGACCTGACCGGGCAGCGTCACCATGGTCATTGCCGCCATGTATTCACTGCGCGGCACAATTTTCAGCACCGTCAGCCGCCCGACCGGCACCATCATCGCTCCGCCGACGCCTTGTACTACGCGCGACATCACCAGCTCTTGCAGGCTGGAAGATTGTGCGCACAACAGGGATCCGAGGGTAAACAGCACAATCGCCGAGAAGAATACCCATTTGACGCCGATACGGTCGGCTAGCCAGCCGCTGGCGGGCAACATCACCGCCACGGTTAAGACATAGGCCACCACCACGCTGTGCATGTGCAGCGGGTTTTCCCCCAGACTGACCGCCATCGAAGGTAACGCGGTGTTGACGATGGTGGTGTCGAGCGCTTGCATAAAGAAGCCAAAGGCGACAATCCACAGTTGCCAGCGTACCGACGGCGGCATGGGCGCAGGCGGAGGTGTTTCTATTGTGTCTGATGAAGTCATAAATCCGTGTCCGCAAGCGGTGTCATTTTCGAGTGTCGGCTAAAACGGCTGCGTAGCCGATCAAAAAACAGATAGACCACCGGGGTGGTGTACAGCGTCAGTAACTGGCTCATCGCCAGCCCACCCACGATGGTAATACCCAGTGGCTGGCGTAATTCCGCACCATCACCGGAGGTCAATACTAGCGGTAAGGCGCCAAACAGCGCCGCCAGCGTGGTCATCATAATCGGGCGAAAACGCAGTAAACAGGCCTGAAAGATGGCTTCGCGCGCGGTCAGTTGGCCGCGCCGCTGGGCGTCGAGGGCGAAATCCACCATCATGATAGCGTTCTTTTTCACGATGCCAATCAATAACATAATGCCAATCAGCGCAATTAAACTGAAGGGCGCACCAAACAGTTCCAGCGCCAGCAGGGCACCGACACCCGCCGACGGCAGCGTCGATAATATGGTCAGCGGGTGAATATAACTCTCATATAATATACCGAGAACAATATACACCGTGGCAATGGCCGCGAGGATCAGCAGCAACTGCGAACGTAAGGTGTCCTGAAACACCTGCGCCGTTCCGGCAAACTGGCCGTGAAGGGTCGAGGGCACGCCGAGTTGGGTCATTGTGCGCTCAATGGCTTCGGAGGCTTCAGACAAACTGCCGCCTTCCGGCAAATTAAACGACACCGTAGACGCCGCCGACATGCCCTGATGATTGACCTGCAACGGCGCATTGGCGGGCTGCCATTTGGCAAAGTCCGACAGCGGAATCGACTGGCCCTGATTATTAATAATAAACATTTTGCTCAGCGAACTGACATCCTGGGTGTACTGGGGGGCGACTTCCATCACCACTTTGTACTGGTTCAGCGGCTGATAAATGGTGGAAATCTGCCGCTGTCCGAAGGCGTTGTTCAGGAGCGCATTGGCGGCGGAAATCGAAATGCCCAGCCGCGCCATGGTGGCGCGGTCATAGGTCAATTGCATTTCGGCACCTTTATCCTGCTGGTCAGAACTGACGTCGGCCAGCTCCGGCAAGGCGCTCAGCGCGGCGGTGACTTTGGATTCCCACTGGCGTAAATCCTGCAAACTGTCCGACAGCAGCGTGTATTGATAACTGGCATTGCCCTGACGCCCACCGACCCGCACGTCCTGTACCGCCGAGAGATACAGCCCAGCCCCGGCCTCCTGGGCGGCGGCAACGCGAATGCGTGCAATCACTTCCTGCGCATTGCTTTTACGTACCGACAGCGGCTTGAGCGAGATAAACATAAAACCGCTGTTGGTACGTGAACCGCCGGTGTACCCCGTCACATTGGCTACGTCTTGGTCCTGACTGACAATGCGAATAAAGTCCGACATCTTGCCGCGCATCGCCTGAAACGAAATGCTCTGGTCGGCCTGAATAAAGCCCATCAGGCGGCCGGTATCTTGTTCGGGGAAGAAGGTTTTGGGAATGGCGATATACAGCCAGACGTTCAGGGCGATGGTCGCCAGTAACACCACGCCGACCCAGCGCGCGTGGTTGAGTACCCAATTCAGCGAGCGGCCATAACCTTGTTGCAGGCGCAGAAACAGATTGCCCATGCCGCGTTTTTTTGGCGGGCGCGGCACCGAGGAGGCGCGCAGTAACCATGCGCACATCATCGGCGTTAGGGTCAGCGATACCACCAGCGAAATGCCGATGGCGACCGACAAGGTGACGGCAAATTCGCGAAACAGACGGCCCGGCAAACCGCTCATCAGCAGCAGCGGAATAAACACCGCCACCAGCGAGATGCTCATCGACAGCACGGTAAATCCAACCTCTTTCACCCCCTGCAACGCGGCGTTCATCGGTTTCATTCCGGCTTCGATATGGCGCGAAATATTCTCCAGCACCACGATGGCGTCATCGACCACAAAACCGGTGGCGATGGTCAGCGCCATCAGTGACAGGTTATTCAGACTGAAACCGCACAAATACATGGCGGCAAAGGTGCCAATCAGCGATACCGGCACGGCGACGGCGGGGATCAGCGTCGCGCGGCCCGAGCGCAAAAACAGGAACACCACCAGAATAACCAGCGCCACGGCAATGGTCAGCGAGGTTTCGACTTCATCGAGCGAAGCACGGATGGTCGGTGAACGGTCTTGCGCTACCTGCATATCGATAGCGGCGGGGATCGAGGCGCGCAGCGCCGGTAATTCCGCGCGGATGCGGTCAACGGTGGCGATGATGTTGGCGTCGGCGCTGCGGCGGATCACCAGTAAAATCGCCGGTCTGACGCTGCCATCGGCCAGACTGGTTTGCCCGGCGTTACGTTGATCCTGCACGCCGTCGGTCACGTCGGCGACATCGCGCAGATGCACGGTATTGCCATTGCTGACGTGCACCACCAGCGGTGCGTACTCTTTGGCGGTTTTCAGCGCATCGTTGGTGCGCACTTGCCAGTGGTTATTGCCATCTTCCAGCGCGCCTTGCGGTTTACGCACGTTGGCGGCGGCAATGGCGGTGCGCACCGCGTCCAGCGACACGCCCTGATTAAACAAGGCTTCAGGATTGAGTTCGACCCGCACCGCCGGTAGTGAACTGCCGCCGACGGTGACATCGCCCACGCCGTCCATTTGCGAAATGGTTTGCGCCAGTTGGGTGGAGGCGACGTCATAAAGCTGGCCCTGACTGTAAGTGTCAGAGGTCAGCGTCACTATCATGATGGGGGCGTCGGACGGGTTGGCCTTGCGGTAGGTCGGTCGGCTGGGCATCCCTGAGGGCAGCAGGCTTTGCGCGGCATTGATCGCCGCCTGCACGTCGCGTGCAGCACCGTTGATATCGCGGTCGAAATCAAATTCCAGGGTGATGCGCGTGGTGCCGAGGGCGCTGGTGGAGGTCATTTCGTTGACGCCCGCAATGCGACCTAAGGTGCTTTCCAGCGGCGTGGCCACCGACGATGCCATGGTTTCAGGATCAGCACCCGGCAGTGAGGCGGTGACCGAAATCACCGGGTAATCCACCTGGGGCAACGGCGCAACCGGCAGTAATCGAAAGCCGAGCACGCCCGCCAGCACAATCGCCAGCGTCAATAAGGTGGTGGCGACCGGCCGCTGGATGAACAGCGCGAAGACGTTCATCCGTCGGCCCGTTCAGTATGTGGTTGCGGGCGAACGCGGCGCGCCAGTTTATCAAACAGCAGATAAATCACCGGCGTGGTGAACAGCGTCAGCACCTGACTGACAATCAGCCCGCCGACCATGCAAATCCCCAGCGGACGACGCAGCTCCGCGCCAACGCCGGTACTGAGCATCAGCGGCAGCGCGCCGAGCAGTGCCGCCAGCGTGGTCATCAATATTGGCCTAAAGCGCAGTAAACAGGCCTGATAAATGGCGTCATATGGCGTCATGCCCTGATCGCGTTCGGCAGCCAGCGCGAAGTCGATCATCATGATGGCGTTTTTCTTGACGATGCCGATCAGCAAAATAATGCCGATGATGGCGATCACATCCAGCTCGCTGCCCGCCAGCATCAGCGCCAACAGCGCACCGACGCCCGCCGTCGGCAAGGTCGACAAAATGGTCACCGGATGTATAAAGCTTTCATAGAGCACGCCGAGCACGATGTACATCGCCACCACCGCCGCCAGAATCAGCCACAGCGTGCTGCCCAAGGCGGCTTCGAAGGCCAGCGTCGCACCTTGGAATTGCACGCTGATATCCGGCGGCATGGCGAGCTGTTGCTGGGTCTTTTTAATGGCATCGACCGCCTCACCCAGTGAATAACCCGGAGCGACGTTAAACGACACGCTGGCGGACAGGAACTGATCCAGATGATTGACCGACAGCGAGGTTTTACGCTGCTCGAACTGCGCAATAGTGCTGAGCGGAATGCTGTTGCCGTTGCTGCCATTCAGGCGGATTTCCTGCAACGCGCTGAGGCCCGGCGTCTGCGCGGTGTCATGCACCAGCACTACGCGGTACTGGTTGGCTTGAGTATAAATGGTCGAAATCAGCCGCTGGCCGAAGGCGTTGTACAGTGCGTTATCGACATCGGTCATGCTGATGCCCAAACGGCTGGCGCTGTCGCGATCGACCTTGATGTAGGCTTCAAGCCCCTGATCCTGCCAGTCGCTGCTGACGTCCTGTAACTGTGGCAACTCGCGCAGTTGGTCAAGCAGTTGCGGCACCCAGCGGCCGAGCGAATCGGTCGTCAGGGTTTGCAGCGTGAACTGGTATTGCGTGCGCGCCACTTGCGTATCAATGGTGAGATCCTGCACCGGCTGGAGATACAGCTCAACCCCTGGCACATTTGCCACCGCATCACGCAGGCGCGGAATAATGCTATCCACACGGTCGGCGCGGTCGCTCAAGGGTCTCAGAGCAATCTGGAGGCGGCCGGTATTGAGCGTGGGGTTTGTGCCGTCGACGCCAATAAATGAGGTCAGGCTTTCGACGTCTTTATCCTGCAAAATAATCGCCGCTACCTGCTGCTGGCGCTGCGCCATATTGCTAAACGACACCGACTGCGGCGCGACCAGCGTGCCCTGAATCAGCCCATTGTCTTGTACCGGGAAGAAGCCTTTGGGGATCAGCAGATAGAGCAGGGCAGTCAAAGCCAGCGTACCGAGCGCGACGCCGAGCGTCAGCCATTGGTGGCGCAACACCACGGTTAAACCACGGCCATAGGTGGCAATAATGCGATCGAACATCCGTTCGGAGGCGCGGGAGAAGCGATTTTGTTTGCGCAGCGATTCGTGGCTCAACATGCGTGCGCACATCATCGGCGTCAGGGTCAGCGAGACCACGGCTGAAATCAGAATGGCGATGGCCAGCGTGATGGCAAATTCGCGGAATAAACGCCCGACGATATCGCCCATAAACAGCAACGGGATCAGCACGGCGATCAGCGAGAACGTCAGGGAAATAATGGTGAAGCCAATTTCGCCCGCGCCTTTCAGCGCGGCGTTAAGCGGCGTTTCGCCTTTCTCGATATAGCGCGAGATATTTTCAATCACCACGATGGCGTCATCGACCACGAAACCGGTGGCGATGGTCAGCGCCATCAGCGTCAGGTTATTGACCGAGAACCCAAGAAAATACATTGCCGCAAAGGTACCAATCAGCGACAGCGGCACCGCAACGCTTGGGATCAGCGTCGCCGCCATATTGCGTAAAAACAGGTACATCACCATCACCACCAGCGTCACCGACAGCAATAGTTCGAACTGTACGTCGCTCACCGAGTGACGAATGGTGACGGTGCGGTCAGTGACCAAATCAATCTTCACCGACTTAGGCAGGTTCTGTTGCAGCGTGGGCAAAATGGTGCGAATGCTGTCCGCCGTGGTGATGACGTTGGCCCCCGGCTGGCGCTGAATGTTGAGCACAATCGCCGGTTTTTTGTCGGACCACGCCGCCAGTTTGCTGTTTTCCGCGCCTTGCTCGACGCTGGCGATATCGCCCAGGCGCACCGGTGCGCCGTTTTGATAACTGACCACTAAGGCGCGGTAGTCATCGGCGGTTTTCATCTGGTCATTGGCGGCCAGCGTCACCGATCGCTCTGGCCCGTCGAAGCTGCCTTTGGCGGAGTTGACGTTGGCGGCGGCAATCGCCGCCCGCACCTTTTCGCTGGTCAGGCCGAGTGCTGCCATCGCCGGGGCGTTAAGTTTGACGCGAACCGCCGGACGTTCGCCGCCGGAAATACTGACCCGCCCGACACCGCTGACCTGCGCCAGTTTTTGCATCACGCGGGTTTCGACTAAATCCTCGACGGCGGTCATCGCCATGGCGTTAGAGGTCACCGCCAACGTCATGATCGGCGGGTCCGCCGGATTGACCTTGCTGTAAACCGGTGGGTTCGGTAAATCGCTAGGCAGAAGATTGGTGGCGGAGTTAATCGCCGCCTGTACCTCCTGCTCGGCGACGTCCAGCGGCAGCTCCAGCCCAAATTGCAGGGTGATCACCGAGGCCCCGCCCGAGCTTTGCGACTGCATCTGTTTGAGGCCTGACATCTGACCGAACTGGCGTTCGAGCGGCGCGGTAATGGCCGAGGTGGTGACATCCGGGCTGGCACCGGGATAGAGCGTTACCACCTGAATGGTCGGGTAATCGACTTCCGGCAGGGCGGCTACCGGCAGGGCACGATAGCCGATAATGCCCGCCAGCAGAATGGCGATCATCAGTAAGGTGGTAGCAACCGGGCGCAGAATAAACAGGCGCGATGGCCCGCCCTGAGGTTTATCCGGCATGACTTGCATCAGGAGGCCCTTGGGCGGTGATGTTTACCGGCCGGTTTGTCGGCGGCTTTTTCTGCGGCTGCCGCCTGAGCTGGCGTTTGCGCCTCGATGATCTCCACCGTGGCACCGTCGGTCAGGCGGTCAATGCCGTCGGTGACCACGCGCTCACCCGCGGCTATTCCGCCAGTGATCACCGTTTGTTTGCTGTCTTGCGTGCCGGTAGTCACGATGTGTTTACTGACTTTTTTGTCGGCATCGACCACCCACACAAAGTGGCCGTCATTGCCCATTTGTACCGCAGCGGTGGGGACCACCACGGCATTTTGTAAGGTGCCGATTTTCAGCCGCGCATTGACGAACTGATTAGGAAACAGCGCGTTATCCTGATTAGCGAAGCGGGCTTTCAGTTTAATGGTGCCGGTGGTCGGGTCGATTTGGTTGTCGAGGGTCAGGAGCTGGCCCTGCGTCAATTGATGCTGATTGGTGCGATCCCAGGCTTCCACCGCCAGCGGTTGGCCGTCACGCTGTGACTGCATGATCGCGCTGATGTTGGCTTCGGGCAGGGTGAACACCACGTCGATCGGCTGAGTTTGAGTCAATATCACAATGCCGGTGGTGTCGCCGCTGGAAATAATATTGCCGATATCGACCTGTTTCAGGCCGACGCGCCCGTCAATCGGCGAGGTGATTTTGCTGTAGGTCAGTTGCAGTTTGGCGCTGTCCACCGCGCCTTTGTCGACCGCGACGGCCCCTTCACTTTGGCGTACTAAAGATTGCTGGGTGTCGAGTTCCTGGCGCGCCACCAGATTGGTTTTCACCAGTTGTTGATATCGCGCCAGGTCACGGCGGGCGTTATCAAGCGTGGCCTGATCTTTATCAAGCTGACCCTGTGCTTGGGTTAATTGCACCTGATACGGGCGTGGGTCAATTTCGGCCAGTAAATCCCCGGCTTTCACCTGCTGGCCTTCGGTGAAATGCAGCGCCATAAGCTGACCGTCCACCCGACTGCGCAGGGTAACGGTATTGGAGGCGGTGACGGTGCCGAGTCCACTGAGATATTGCGGCACCGATTGCTCGGTCGCCAGCGCCGCCTGTACCGGCGGTGCGGGCATATTACGCCGTCCTCCGCCTGCGGGGTTGCCCGCCGCTTTATCCCCGCTTGCTGCTGCGACCGTATTGTTGGAATCGGGGTTGGCAAAGAACCCATACCAGACGCCGAGTCCGGCAATCAGTAACACCAGCAAAATAAGTAACGCGCGCAGAGGGCTTTTTTGCACAGTCTCAGTCTTCTCTTAGTGAAGTGCCAGAATGGCAGTAAGTATGGGAGTCCCTATTTTCATCTTATATTGTAGCCACCTGTGGCGAATGAATAATGGAGGAATTAAGGAGTAAATTTAGTGATTTGTGTAAATAACGCCTTATCCCGCCTGACTTTTTTGTTTCAAATGCTACTGTTATTGTTCGATGTAAAATAGTTAATACGCGAAGCATTCTTTCATCTGACGTAAAAGGGAAAGTGTTATGAATAAAAAACAATTAGGCCGCTCCGGTATTCACGTTCCCCCCCTGACTTTCGGGGGTAACGTCTTCGGCTGGACCGCCGATGAAGCGACCTCTTTTAGCCTGCTTGATGCGTTGCTCGACCATAAACTTAATTTTATCGATACCGCTGATGTCTATTCCAGTTGGGTGGAAGGTCACAGCGGCGGGGAGTCTGAAACTATTATCGGCAAATGGCTGAAACAATCCGGTAAGCGCGATCAGATTATTTTAGCCACCAAAGTCGGTAAACCGATGGGCGAAGGCAAAGTGGGTCTTGCGCCGCGTTATATTAAGCAAGCGGTTGAGGCGTCGTTGACCCGCCTGCAAACCGATTATATCGATTTATATCAGTCGCACGATGATGACGCCGACACGCCGCTGGCCGAGTCTATGGCAGCGTTTGATGCGTTGATTAAAGAGGGGAAAGTCCGCGCTGTCGGTGCCTCAAACTATAGCGCACCGCGGCTGGCCGAAGCGCTGAAAGTCAGCGAAGAAAACGGGCTGGCGCGTTATGAAACCTTGCAGCCGCTGTATAACCCGTATGACCGTAAAGTCTACGAAGAAGCGTTGGAGAAAGTGGTGACCGACCACGGTGTGGGGGTGATTAACTTCTACGGTTTAGCCAGTGGTTTCCTGACCGGGAAATACCGGACTAAAGCCGATGCCAACAAAAGCCAACGCGGTTCGACGGTGGTTGAGCGTTACCTTAACGATCGGGGTTTAAAAATATTGACCGCGCTTGACAGCGTGGCCGAGAAGCACGGTGTTAAGACCGGACAAGTGGCGCTGGCGTGGCAGATTGCGCGTCCAAGTATCACCTCGCCAATTGTCAGCGCCACCTCGTTGCAACAGTTAGACGAACTGGCGCAAGCCGCGACGCTCAAACTGGATGATGCGGATATTACGTTGATTAACGACGCCAGCCGCTGGGAATAAGCGCTCGGTGAGATAAAAACAAAAACCGCCTGTGCGCGAACGCCGCAGGCGGTTTTTGTTGCCCCGCAATAACGCTTAGCGGAACAGCGTTTGTGCCCAGCGTGCCAGACCGGCGGTGACCGAGCCAAAATCATTACCCCCGACCAGCGGGATCCCCGGTAGTTGCGCTTGCAATGCAGAACGCAGCAGGGGCGAACGGGCGCTGCCGCCGGTGAGGTAAATCACATCCGGTTTGATATCGCTGGTGGACAGCGCCAGATTCACCTGTTCCTGAATACGTTCCAGCGGTTGTGAAATCGCCTCGCTCAGCTGTTGCTGGCTGATGCTTTCTGACAACCCGCGTTCGATAAAGTCCAGCGCAGCGGTAACGCTTTCGCGCTCAGAAAGCGCAATTTTGCTCTCTTCGGCGGCGCGCACCAGACGATAACTCAAACGTTGTTGATGCACTTTGAGCAGGCGTTTTATCTGTTCTGGCTGTGCGGCATCGCGAATCAAATCACGCAACATGCGGCCATTGGCGACGCTGTAGAAATCCACCTGCGCCGGCACGTCGTTGGTCGCCACGGCATTCCAGTAAGGTAGCGCCGGAATAGCCGTCCCTTTGGTGGTTTCACTGCCCATACCAAATTGCGGTGTCAGCTGTTTGAACGCGGTCATGATGTCGAGATCGTTACCGCCCACACGGCAGCCGCTGTGCCCCAGTAAACTTTGCTGACGATCGGCTTTATCGCGCCATTGCGGGCCCATCAGCAGCACCGAGCAGTCGGTGGTGCCGCCGCCAATATCAACGACCAGCACGGTTTTCTCTTCGGTCAGCGTGGCTTCGAAATCCAGGCCTGCCGCGACCGGTTCGAACTGAAAAGCGATATCACGGAAACCGGCACGTTCAGCGGCGCGTTGCAAAATGCCCTGCGCCTGCCGGTTAGCCTCTTCGCCACCCATGCCCTGGAAGTTAATCGGACGGCCAATGACCGTCTGTTCGATGGACTGTTGCAGCGATGATTCTGCCTGACGCTTGATGTGGAACATCATGGCGCACACCAGATCTTCAAACAGGGCGATTTGCTGCGGTTTCAGCCCGTTCGCGCCGAGGAAGGATTTCGGCGAGCGCACGAAATAGACTTCTTCGGGGTCTTCCATATAAGTAGAAAGCGCCTGCAAACCGAAGTTAACGCTGTTGGCATTCACCGGAATATCTTCTTCCCGGTTGAAGCTGATACTGCGACGGAGCAGCGCAATATTTTCATCGCTACCTGCGGGTACCTGCCCGTGGCGGTTCAGCCATTCGCTGACCGCTTCACGCGACGGTGCGCATAACATGGAGGGTAAATAAGGATCGTTGTTTTCTAACGCCAAAAGATGGGCGTTATTGTCGCGCATTACTGCAACGGAGCAATTCGCTGTGCCGTAGTCAAATCCAATAAACATCACGGTTCCCCATGCCAAAGAAGGGGCGAGACTCTATGCGGTTTTGGTTTTAATTTCAAATTTGAATTTAAATTCACGGTCAAGACCGTGGGCCCGCCGCCCACAGGGCCTCTCAAGGTCAAGACCGTGGGCGTCGGCCCACACCGACCAAAGGAGGTTTAAACGAACCTCCTTTGGAATCCTGCGTTTTTAAACTCCGCGCTATCGCTGGTTGGAATGGACGTGTTTCAGGTGCCACGGTGATAGCCGCAAACGCCGCCGCTGCGCGGTGCTCTCGCTTCGGGCTTCAACCCGCGCACACCCCCGCGCGGTTTTGCGCCTCTCCCTCGACGTCGTTTTGAATGCGGCACACTGGCATTTAAATCAAAAGTTATTCTGTTGGATTGGATTGGATTGGATTGGATTGGATTGGATTTTATCTTTTGACCGACATAGCCCCGAGACCGCATTCAAAAATGGCACTGAGCAAGAGGTTCGAGACCGATGGCTCGAACCCGCAGCGAAGGCAGCGCCTAAGCGCTGACATTTTGCGGTGTGAACGGAAGTCCCTGAAACACGTCCATTCCAACGAGCGGAGCGCGCAGTGAAAGAGCCGGGGAGTCTTGAGGGGCGCGGCGATAGGCGCCCCTTAAG
>Ga0105856_1000559_pt1 | contig 19046 bp, 16 predicted proteins | sample OrgsoiDNA_201060_FD_89681 | JGI IMG/M metagenome (GOLD analysis project Ga0105856, IMG submission 89681) | Permafrost soil microbial communities from the Arctic, to analyse light accelerated degradation of dissolved organic matter (DOM) -... | ecosystem: Environmental > Terrestrial > Soil >...
GGGCATTGCTCAGGCCAGACAGTCCGGCAATGGTCGGCAGCAGGGTGCGAACGAACGCTAAGAAACGGCCGACTAACAGGGCCGACAAACCGTGACGGTGGAACAGGTTGTGCGCACGTTCATGATATTGCACGGGAAGATGGGCCAGCCAGCCCTGAACTGTTCGCGTGTTCCCGAGCCACTTACCTTGAACATAACTGAGCCAACACCCGAGACTGGCGGCGGTGGTGAGCAGAAAAATGGTCAATGGGAAGTTCATGGCATCTTTGGCTATCAGCACGCCAACCAGAATCAACAGACTGTCGCCGGGAAGAAACGCGGCGGGAAGTAAGCCGTTTTCCAGAAAGATAATTAAGAATAAAACGGTATATAACGCCCAGACCAGAGAAGGGTTGGCCAGGGTTTCGTAATCTTGTTGCCATAAGGCATCAATGAGCGCTCGAATGATTTCCATGTACTTTTGCCAAACTCCTTCGTTTTTGGTTAACCCGCCTGCGGTGAATGCGGAGCAAATAGGCTCGACGCGAAACACTTTGGCCGATAAATACGCCTTTCCGTGGCGCTGCGTTCAGGTGACTCATCGCCTGAGCGCCGTGAATAATACGGGTGCAGTAGGGGAAGTAACCCAGCAGGTCGGGCAATGACCCGAAGCCTAACGCGTCTTTGGCGCTAAAATGGACTGCTGACCTTTATTTCTTCTGCTTTAAATTTGGCACCGTTGCCGTTTTCTCATCGTGAGTCGAGTAACAGAAGAGGTAATAAAAGTCGTCCAACTGTAACAAAATAACCACCCCTGAGACAGGTAAATATACCTTCTTGAGCGCAATGGTTTAAGTTCGCCACGCCATACGGGGCGCGCTTTTACACTCACTGACACAACTCGACAATGGCTGACAGGAAAGAGGCAATTTCTTTCAGAATAAGGGCATAACTACAGCAAGGGTTGTAGGCGAAACGTGCAGAAACAGCGGAAGATTTGAATATTGGTATAAAAGCCTATTTGAGGGGAAAGCAGGCCGCGAAGAGGGCCTGCCGAACAGCCGATTATTTACTGCTTAGCGGGGTATGCACGTTTAACGGCGGTGAATCGATGTGAACCACCGGATTTTCCGAATACATATAGCGGTCAACATTGAATTCAAAATCGTCGCTGGTGGCGCGAAACAGCATCTGTTTAGTGTTTTCCAGATGTTGCCACATCGCCAATTTTGCGGCGTGTGGATCACGGCGGATCAGCGCTTTGAGGATCTGATCGTGATCTTCGCACCAGCTTTCAATCGATTTTTCATCAATGTGTTCATGCAGTTTGCGCCAGTAAGGATTTTGTCGGCGTTGGCTCCACATTTTTTCAACGATGGTTGCCATGGCGCTGTTTTGCGTGGATTGCGCCACCTGCACGTGGAATTTCAAATCCCACTCGGAATCGCGAAAACGGTCTTCCAGACGCGCCTGCTCCTGGATTTCCATCAGCCGGATGATGTCTTGTTTGGTGACTTGGGTCGCTGCAAATTCGGCAATATTGCTTTCGATGAGCTGTCTGGCTTGCAGCAGTTCGAACGGGCCCGCTGCGCCAAACTCCAAGCCGTTGCCGGTCACGACCAGATGCTTTTGCTGGTTTGACATCACATGAATGCCTGAGCCTTTACGCACTTCAACGTAGCCTTCCACTTCGAGCATGATGATCGCTTCGCGCACCACCGTGCGACTCACGTTCATCTCTTCCGAAATCAGACGCTCGGCAGGTAATTTTTCACCTACGGGATAGATGCCGCCTTCGATTCTCTCCTTGAGAGTGGCCGCCAGTTGTTGGTAAAGACGTCTGGTTTCAGTGAATTCCATGTTTTGCTCTTTGATCGCTCTTCATCGATATGGCGGAAAAGACATGGGGAGTGAATCCTGATGATTTTACCCGCCCCACCTGTCGGAAAACTTGTTATACCAGTATACGAGGAACTGAAGGGCGTTGCACCGTGCAACCGTGGTTCTGTTGTGCTGAAGGTATGAGGGAAAAGCCCGGCATAAGAAGCTACGCCGGGCCAGCAGGGTGTCAGGCTTTGGCGGTATGCAATCCGCCGCTGGCAGGCTCCACCGCCGAACGGTTTTGCAACACAGTCCAAATCACAATGGCGCCCAGCAGGTCAAAGACCGACAGCGCGGCGAACAGCGGGCTAAAGCCCAGCGTGTCGGCCAAGGCGCCCACCACCAGAGCAAACAGCGTGCTTGCTGTCCATGCCGCCATGCCGGTCAGACCGTTGGCGGTCGCCACTTCATTACGGCCAAACACATCAGACGAAAGCGTGATCAGCGCACCGGACAGCGACTGGTGCGCAAACCCGCCAACGCACAACAGGGCAATCGCTGCGTAAGGGCTGGCGAACAGGCCAATCATCCCCGGGCCTATCATCAGCACCGCGCCCATGGTGACCACCAGTTTGCGCGAGACAATCAAATTCACTTTGAAGTATTTCTGGAACAGCGGCGGCAGGTAACCGCCGACGATGCAGCCTAAATCGGCAAACAGCATCGGCATCCAGGCAAACATCGCGATGTGTTTTAAATCAAAACCGTAAGCTTTGAACATGAACAGCGGGATCCACGCGTTGAAGGTTCCCCACGCCGGTTCCGCCAGAAAACGCGGCAGCGCGATACCCCAAAACTGGCGATTGCGCAGAATTTGCCATGCCGACATCTTTTTACTGTTAGACGTCTGATGCTGCGCTTCCTGACCGCCAAGAATGTATTCGCGTTCAGGTTCGCTCAGTTTCTTCTGATCTTTCGGATGTTTATAGAAAATCAGCCAGCACACGGCCCACACCAAACTCAACACGCCGGTGATCACAAAGGCCATTTGCCAGCTGTGCATGACAATCGCCCATACCACCAGCGGCGGGGCGATCATGCCGCCGATCGAAGAACCGACGTTGAAATAGCCGACCGCAATCGAGCGCTCTTTAGCTGGGAACCATTCGCTACTGGCTTTCAGTCCAGCGGGGATCATCGCTGCTTCGGCCATACCGACCGCGCCACGGGCAATCGCCAGCCCACCCCAGCTGCTGGCCAGCGCGGTTGCCATACAAAACAGCGCCCACATGACGGCAAACATGGCGTAGCCGACTTTGGTGCCCATCACGTCGAGCACATAACCGGCGACCGGTTGCATGAGGGTGTAGCAGGCGGAATAGGCGGCAATAATATAAGAATATTGTTGAGTCGTGATGTGAAGCTGGTCCTGCAACGTGGGTGCAGCGACCGCAATGGCGTTACGCGTCAGGTATCCCAAAACCGTACCGACGGTGACCAGTGCGATCATGTACCAGCGTAATCCTTTGATCTTACGCATTTACTCTCTCCCAATATGTAGTCCGCGAATAACGCTATGTGCCGCCATCGCGCCTGCGGCATCACCGGATGCACTCCGGCTGCCGACCCTGTTCGTTTTTTGTTTTTGATTTCTTGTTGGTTTTGCTTTTGCCCAGCTCATACTTTTCTAAAAAATGCCCGAACAACGGGCCGTCGATGTGGCAGGTAAATCGACGACGCTATTGTTCGGGCAAAAGCACGATAACTTGTCATACAGATTTAAAATTTGAATGACATCACAAAACAACATTTGAATAGCAGGGATAATAGAAGCCAGAAGAGTTATTTAATAATTATGATATTTTTCAATGAAATAATTATTTACACGCGTTCTCGGTGGCACTTTTTGGCGACAGAACACCACGAAATAGTGCTGGACGGTTTTTAAAATTGGTGTGATAACTTTGCATCGGTCAGCCATAACTCAAATACCAATCACGGTGAGGAACAGCAAGATGGCGCAGTTTTTAACGGAAGATTTCCTGCTCGATACTGAAGTCGCACGTCGTCTGTATCACGACTACGCGAAAGACCAGCCGATTTTTGACTATCACTGTCACCTGCCACCCGAGCAAATCGCGCAGGATTATCAGTTTAAAAATCTGTACGACATCTGGCTGAAAGGCGACCACTACAAATGGCGCGCTATGCGCACTAATGGCGTGGCTGAACGTTTATGTACCGGCGATGCCAGTGACCGCGAGAAGTTTGACGCCTGGGCGGCCACCGTTCCGCACACCATTGGTAATCCGCTGTACATCTGGACGCACCTCGAACTGCGCCGCCCTTTTGGCATTACCGGCAAATTGCTGTCGCCGACCACCGCCTCGGAAATTTGGGAGCGCGGCAATGAATTGCTGGCGCAAAAGAGTTTTAGCGCGCGCGGCATCATGAAGCAGATGAACGTCAAAATGGTCGGCACCACCGATGATCCGGTGGACTCGCTGGAGCATCACCACACCGTGGCGCAAGACGAAAATTTTGCTGTGAAAGTGCTGCCGAGCTGGCGTCCTGACAAAGCCTTCAATATTGATGCTGCCGGTTTTAACGATTATATGCAGCGTCTTGAGCAGACGTCCGACACCGCGATTTCACGCTTTAACGATGTGTGTGACGCGCTGAAGAAACGTATGGATCACTTCGCCGCGCATGGCTGCAAAGTGTCTGACCACGCGCTGGATGTGGTGGTGTATGCCGAAGCCGATGAAGCGACGCTGGACGGTATTTTGTCGCGCCGCTTGCAGGGCTCGCTGCCGACTAAAGAGGAAAGTGCGCAATTTAAAACCGGCGTGCTGCTGTTCCTCGCGTCTGAATATCAGCGCCGCAACTGGGTGCAGCAATATCACATCGGTGCGTTGCGTAATAACAACACCCGCATGTTTGAACTGCTGGGCGCTGACGTCGGATTTGACTCGATCAATGACCAGCCGCTGGCGGAGCCTCTGTCGAAACTGCTCGGCGCGCAAGGCATGGCCAACGGCCTGCCGAAGACCATTCTTTACTGCCTGAACCCGCGTGATAACGAAGTGCTGGCGACCATGGCGGTCAACTTCCAGGGAGAAGGACTGCCGGGGAAAGTGCAGTTTGGCTCGGCGTGGTGGTTTAACGATCAAAAAGACGGCATGCAGCGTCAGATGATCCAATTAGCCAATATGGGCTTACTGAGCCGCTTCGTCGGCATGCTGACCGACAGCCGCAGTTTCTTGTCCTATACGCGCCATGAATATTTCCGCCGCATTCTTTGCCAGATGATCGGCCGCTGGGTAGAAGACGGCGAAGCGCCGAATGACATCGCGCTGCTGGGCAATATGGTCAAAAACATCTGTTTCGACAATGCGAAAAACTATTTCGCCATTGAGCTTAACTGAGTCTGAAAATGTGGGCGTTGCCGCAGTGTTTCTTAGGGAAAGAAGACTGCGCTGCGCCCCACGCGTGCCGTGTCGAGGCGACTATGCAAAGCATCATTAAAATTCACCCGGCGGATAACGTCGCGGTGGCACTGCGTGATCTCACCGCTAACGAGCCGACCGAAGCGCAAATCCCGCTGCGTCAGGACGTCGTCCGTGGGCACAAATTCGCACTGTTGCCGATTGCAGCAGGGCAAAACATCATTAAATACGGCTTGCCGATTGGTCATGCGCTGGTGGATATCGCCGCAGGCGAGCATATTCATTCGCAAAATGCCAAAACCAATCTGAGTGATTTGGATGCCTACCAGTACCAACCTGAATTTGTCGATGTGCCGCCGCAAATGGCCGATCGCGACGTGAAAATCTTCCGGCGGAAAAACGGATTAATCGGTATTCGCAACGAGCTGTGGCTGGTGCCGACCGTTGGCTGTGTTAACGGTATCGCGAAGCAGATTCAGCAACGTTTTTTGCAAGAAACCCAGCAGGCAGAAGGGATCGATGGCGTCCATCTTTTTACGCATCCGTTTGGCTGCTCGCAACTCGGTGATGACCACCTCAACACCCGCACCATGTTACAGAATATGGTCCGTCACCCGAATGCCGGCGGCGTGCTGGTGATTGGTCTGGGCTGTGAAAACAATCAGGTCGATGTGTTTCGCGATACGTTGGGCGAGGTGGACGAGGAGCGCGTGCGGTTTATGGCGCTACAGAAATTTGATGATGAAGTCGAAGCCGGGCTGGAGCGTTTACGCGAGTTATATGCGGTAATGCGCGATGACCAGCGGGTGGCGGGCAAACTCAGTGAGTTGAAATTTGGTCTGGAATGCGGCGGTTCCGACGGATTGTCCGGTATTACGGCGAATCCTTTGTTAGGGCGCTTTTCCGATTATGTGATCGACAACGGCGGTACCTCGGTACTGACCGAAGTGCCGGAATTGTTCGGCGCTGAACGTATTCTGATGAGTCGCTGCCGTGATGAAGCGACGTTTGAGAAGACCGTCAGCATGGTCAACGACTTTAAACAGTATTTCATCGCCCATCATCAGCCGATTTATGAAAATCCGTCGCCGGGCAATAAGGCGGGGGGCATTACCACGCTGGAAGAAAAGTCCCTCGGCTGTACCCAAAAGGCAGGGCAAAGTCCGGTGGTGGACGTCTTAAAATATGGCGAACGCCTGACCGAGCACGGGCTGAATTTGCTCAGTGCGCCGGGTAACGACGCGGTCGCCACCAGTGCGCTGGCGGGTGCGGGCTGTCATATGGTGTTATTCAGCACCGGTCGCGGCACGCCGTATGGCGGGTTTGTCCCGACGGTGAAACTGGCGACCAACAGCGAGCTGGCAGCCAAAAAACCGCACTGGATTGATTTCGATGCCGGACAATTGCTCCACGGCGTCACCATGGACACTCTGCTGAACCAGTTTGTAGAGCTGATTGTGGCGATTGCCGATGGCAAGAAGTCGAAGAACGAGCTGAATGATTTTCGCGAGTTGGCGATTTTTAAAAGCGGTGTGACGCTATAACAATGTTTTGCAAACAAAGGGATCAGCGGCGGCTGATCCCTTAAGATCAATCGAGTTTCAACGGGGGCAACTGGCCGAAAATACTCAGTAACCCTTCGCCCCAGCCTTTACGGATCATATCGAAGTAAGGATGATCTTCCGTTACGCGATACTGCTGCGCCGTGCTGTAGCTGTCGGTCGGATAAATCATCACGTCTAACGGCAAGCCGACCGAAAGATTACTGCGCAGCGTTGAATCCATGGAGATCAGCGCACATTGCATCGCCTGTTCCAGCGGGGTGGTGTACGTCAGCACGCGGTCAATGATCGGTTTCCCATACTTGCTTTCCCCCACCTGAAAGTACGGCGTGTCATGCGTCGCTTCAATGAAATTCCCCTGCGGATAGACATGAAACAGCCGCAGTCCTTCGCCCTGAATTTGCCCGCCGAGCAGCAGATTGCAGCTAAAATCGGTCATGCCGCCTTGATTCGCGCCGCTGTCGCGGGCGATCACTTCTCTGACCGTTTCACCTAACAGGCTGGCGGCGTCGTACATCGACGGCACGTTGAGCATATTTTCGCGGTCGGGATCGAGGCAACGACGATGCAACAGGCTGATGATGCTCTGTGTGGTCGCCAGATTACCGGCACTCTGGATCACCAACATCCTTTCATCGCTCTGATGAAAAACATGCAGTTTGCGGAAGGTGGAAATGTGGTCCACCCCGGCGTTAGTGCGCGAATCTGAAACAAAAACCAGACCAGAGGACAAGCGCATGGCCACACAATAAGTCATGGAAAACTCTCTACTAAGTCAGCATCATTGAGGAATATCGAGCATTTGTACCGCCGCGACGGTATGCATATCTTCGCACCCTCCGCCTAACCGGACGCCACGCACCGGGCACGCATCAAGATAATCGATACCAATAGCCAGTTTCAAATGTTGATTGGGCTGACAGGTATTGTTAGTGACGTCGAAACTCTGCCAGTGGCCGTCAAGCCAGGCTTCGGCCCAGGCGTGCATCGCCACGTGGGTGGAATCTTCGGAATAAAGATAACCGCTGACGTAACGCGCCGGAATACCCAGACTGCGGCAACAGGCCAAAAAGACGTGGGTGTGATCCTGACAGACACCTTGCTGGGCCGAAAAGGCCTGCGACGCGCTGTCTTTAACCGTGGTGGTGCCGGGGCTGTAAGGCATCTTAAGCAGCAGCTCACCCATCAACAGCCGCAAACTTTCATGCTGTGTCTGTGAGCGATAGTAGCGGCTGGCAAAATCGCGGATGGCGCCATCGGCCTGCGTCAGCGGACTGGTGCGCAGAAACACCAGCGGCGATAAATGCCCGCAGTGATCATCTTCCACGTTATCTTCGATCTCGACCACGCCGTTGGCCTCAATGGTGATCGCCTGATGCGGTTGATCCAGCGTCAGGACGTGCAGCACGTTGCCGTATGCGTCCAGCGTGCGGGTGGCAAATTCTGGCAGGGTTAAATCCCACGACAAAATCTTCTGATGGCTGGAGTCTTGCGGGGTCAGGCGCAGATATTGGGTACTGCGTTTAACCTGTTGCGCGTAGGTATAATGCGTCTGATGACTGACGTTAAGCTTCATTATTGTGCCTCAAGATACGTTTGGTGGATGCTTTCGGCAATGGCGTTAGTCTGGCCGAGGAACTGCGCCAGCCATTCGCGCAGGCCTATCTCCAGAATGTCGTCCAGCGTACTAAACCGCAGTTCAGCGTGCAGCGTGTGCACCAGACGGCGCGGCAAATTGCCGGTACGGCCACCGATTAATTCCAGTTGCTCGCCCATAATTTCGACACAGGCCAGCAATGAGCGCGGCAGTTCACGGCGCAGGATCAGCAAATCAGCAATGGTCTCGCGGCTGATCTGCTGTTTATACAGCGTATGGAACGCCTCGCGGGCGCTCACCGCGCGCAGTAAGGTGTCCATGCGGTAATACTCGCGCACCGGATCTTCGTCGGCATCGAGCAGTTGGTTTTTGGCGTCCAGCAAGCGCGCCGTGCTGTCAGCGCGTTCGAGCATGGTGCCAAGACGAATGAAATAGAGCGCATCGCTGCGCAACAGCGTGCCAAACATCGCACCACGGAACAGGTGCGAACGCTCTTTCACCCAGTCGAAAAAGGCATCAGCCCCGACCGAGGCCACGCCCTGACGGCGGATCTGCTTCATCTCGATCCACGAGGCATTAATGCTTTCCCACACTTCTGATGACAAACTGCCGCGCACCGCGTGGGCATTGTTCCACGCCATCTGCATACAGCTAAAAATGCTGCTGTGGTTGAGCGGTTCCAGTGCGAAAAAGTTGAGCAGATTCGCCATCGTGACGTGCGAATAGTGCTCGCTAAACAGGTCGCGGGTACCGGTGAGCGTCAGTGGGATCAGTAAGTCGTTTTTCTCGTCATCCTGCTGGGTTTTGTCGCGGATCGACATCATCGACAGTTTGTTGGTGACGTCGAGCAGGCGGGCAATGTTCTCGGCGCGTTCCAGATAACGCGCCATCCAATACAGTTCACTGGCAGTTCTGCTTAACATGCGTCGTCCTCCGCGGTGTGGCCTTCGGCGGGCTCATCTTCTAACACCCAGGTGTCTTTGGTGCCACCGCCTTGCGATGAGTTGACCACCAGAGATCCTTCGGCCAGCGCGACGCGGGTTAATCCGCCGGGTACCAGACGGATCTCCGCACCGGTCAGCGCAAACGGCCGCAGATCGATGTGGCGCGGTGCCAGCCCGTTGTCGACAAAAGTCGGGCAAGTCGACAGCGCCAGCGTTTCCTGAGCGATGTAATTTTGCGGTCGGGCTTTGAGCAGATCGCGAAAACGTTCGATCTCCGCGCGGCTGGCGGTCGGGCCAATCAACATGCCGTAACCGCCCGCGCCATGAACCTCCTTCACGACCATTTTTTCCAGATTCGCCAGCACGAAGGTGAGCGCTTTTTCATCACGGCATTGCCACGTCGGGACATTGTTGAGGATCGGATCTTCGCCGAGATAAAAGCGGATCATCTCCGGCACATAAGGGTAAATGGACTTATCATCGGCCACGCCGGTGCCGATCGCATTGGCCAGCACCACGCCACCGGCGCGGTATACCGACAGCAGGCCCGGCACGCCGAGCATCGAGTCAGCGCGGAAGGCTAACGGGTCCAGGAAGGCGTCATCAATGCGGCGATAAATCACGTCGATTTTGCACGGACCGCAGGTGGTGCGCATAAACACCGCGCCGTCTTTGACAAAGAGATCGACGCTTTCGACCAATTCCACGCCCATTTGCTGGGCTAAAAAACTGTGCTCAAAGTAGGCGCTGTTAAACCGGCCTGGCGTGAGAACTACCACGGTAGGGTCGTTGACCGGCGTGCTTTCACGCAGGGTTTGCAGCAGATGAGAAGGGTAGCGCGAGACTGGCGCAATACGCTGTTCGGCAAACAATTCAGGATACAGCCGCATCATCATTTTGCGGTTTTCCATCATGTAAGAGACGCCGGATGGCGTGCGTAAGTTATCTTCCAGCACGTAATATTCGCCATCGCCGCCGCGCACCATGTCGGTTCCGGCGATATGTGCATACGTATCGCGATGCAGGTCAACGCCTTGCATACAGGGCTGATATTGCTCGTTCGCCAGCACTTGTTCGGCGGGCACAATCCCCGCTTTGAGGATTTTCTGGTCGTGATAGATATCGTGCAAGAATGCATTCAGTGCCTGAACACGCTGGCGAATGCCTAAATCCAACATTTTCCATTCATTGGCCGGAATAATGCGCGGCACGCTATCAAACGGAATCAGGCGCTCGGCACCGTCATCTTCGCCATAAACGTTAAAGGTGATCCCCACCCGGTGAAACAGCAGCGCCGCTTCCTCTTTTTTACGCTGGATAGCCTGTTGATCGGCCTGCTGTAGCCATTGGCAGTAAGCCTGATAATGTTGGCGATGTTGCCCTTTCGCCATCAACATTTCATCAAAAAAGGGTGAATCAGAAAGTTCGATATTAATCATATTCACCTCACAAACGGGACAGACTGCTTTAATTTTTTTCGTACGCACAAAGGATCACGCACAAACCATGCCAGCGTGCAGAAACCCCAGAAAATGCCGCAAAACGGGCCAGGTTCGCGCTATTTCAGTGCGAGAACGGAACGCGCTGCCTGAATGAGGGGCAAAAAATGGCGTGATGGATTAATTATGGTCGTTGATGAGGCAATCACAATGTCACGGGGAAAGGGGGAAACAGCGGCAATAAAAAAGGCCAGCCCGGAGGCTGACCTGTGCAATGCGCGAAGGTCGAATTAACGACGAACGGCGATGGCTTCGATTTCGATTTTCACGTCTTTTGGCAGACGGGCTACTTCGACACAAGAACGGGCCGGGAATGGCGCGTTGTGCTCGGCGAAGAAGGCTTCATACGTGGCATTCACGGTCGCGAAGTCGTTCAAATCTTTCACGAATACGGTGGTTTTCACGATGTCTGAGACTTTCAGATTGGCCGCTTCCACGATGGCTTTGACGTTTTCCAGAGACTGACGCGCCTGAGCGGCGATGTCGTCGGCCACGGCGCCGGTTTTTGGATCAACCGGGATCTGACCGGAGGTGATGATCATGCTGCCAAGATCAACGCCCTGAACGTAAGGACCGATCGCTGCGGGTGCATTTTCAGTACTGATTTCGCGGGACATGGTGTCTCCTGATGTAAGGGAGTAAGAACTAAGGGGTGCCGTCAGTATAAAGCGCGCGAATAAAAAGTCATTACGCGCGATCACCTCAACCGTTATTCATCGCTATTCATGACCACCTGATGCTCGAACTCTTTCTCGCAATATTTGCATTGCAGATGCACCTCACCTTGACGCTGCTTCACCGCGAAGCTCGACGCCACCGGTTCAGAGCGGCTAATGCAGTTGCTGTTTGGACAACGCAATACGCCGTCGATATGCTCGGGCAGGCTGGGCATCAGCTTTTTTACCACTTCGTAATCGTCGATGCGATTGACCGTGGCTTTCGGCGCGTATACCGCCAACTGATTGACCTGTTGCTCGGTCAGAAAGGTGTTTTCGATTTTGATGATGTCTTTGCGCCCCAGCTCATTGGACGGCAGATTCAGCCCGATGGTGATGCGCTGCTCGGTTTCGGTCAGCTTAAACAGCGACAGCAATTTAAAACCGATCTGCGCCGGAATGTGGTCGATGACGGTGCCGCATTTAATGGCTTCAACCTGAAGTTTATTATCGTGAGTCATGCTGTTTTCTCCTCAAGTTTAGTGAGCGGTATCGGCGTTAAGCACCAGTGCCAACAAGGCCTGACGGGCAAAAATGCCGTTACCAGCCTGTTGGAAATACCAGGCGTACGGGGTTTTATCGACATCGGTGGTGATCTCGTCAACGCGTGGCAGCGGGTGCAGCACTTTCAGGTGCGGCTGGGCGTGGTGCAAATCACTGGCGCGCAGAATGAACTGGGCTTTGACGTTGGCGTATTCCGACGGGTCCAGACGCTCTTTTTGCACCCGGGTCATGTACAGAATATCCAGCTTCGGCACCACTTCATCGATGCTTTCATGCAGGCTGTATTCAATGCCTTTCTCTTCCAGCAGCGAGAGAATGTAGCCCGGCATCGCCAGCGCGTCGGGAGCAATAAAGTAGAAACGGTTGCCTTTGAACTTCGCCAGCGCCTGAGCCAGCGAGTGGACGGTGCGGCCATATTTAAGGTCACCGACCATGGCGATGTTGATGTTGTCCAGACGGCCCTGCGTTTCGCGGATGGTGAACAAATCTAACAGCGTTTGCGTCGGGTGCTGATTGGCACCGTCACCGGCGTTGAGAATCGGAATGCCGCCAGAGAATTCCGTCGCCAGTCGTGCGGCACCTTCTTGCGGATGGCGCATCACGATGGCATCGACATAGGTGCTGATCACCGAGATGGTGTCGGCCAGCGTTTCGCCTTTCTTACCGAGTGAGGTATTTGACCCGTCGGCAAAGCCCACCACTGAGGCACCTAGGCGGTGAATCGAGGATTCGAACGACAATCGCGTGCGGGTAGAGGCCTCAAAGAAACAACTGGCGATCACTTTATGTTTCAACAGCTCAGGTTGCGGATTGGCTTTCAGGCTGGCGGCGGTGTTGAGCACCAGTTCCAGCTCCTCACGGCTGAGATCATTGATTGAGATAATGTGTTTTTGATAAAGCGGATTGGCCATTAGGTTATTCCTCAGCGGTGACGGGTTTTCTTAAACTTTTTAAACTGCCTGACTTTGTGACATCTCAAATTTTGGACAAAAAAAAGCCCCTTCAATAAGGGGCTTTTAATAATTCTGCGATGCAACGGGAGAACAACGGCAGCGGGCTGCCTTCAGGAACGGCGTGTTGAGCGTGTTTTTTAACATCACTAACCTGACAATTGTTCATGGGTTCTCCCAGCAAATTGGGCCGCATTATACGCGCTGATTTTTGAGCTGCAAGTAAAAATCGCGCTGTTTTTGGCCAGCAACCTACGCGCAACGCAAACGATTGGCGTGGCGCTCGAGCGTTTGAAATACTAGCGCCGAAAGATTTTCATGCGCCAGCGACGCAGTCGGCCTAATCGTTCCGGCGCGTTGAGCTTGTGTTTGATCCACACCACTTGCCACGGCTGCAAGCGGGTTTGGCCGTTAAAGGCTTCGCCGCTAATCAAATCTTTGCCTTCTATCGCCAGTTTTACCACCTGCGACTGATTGCTGATGTTGAAGACGCAGGTGATGCGATCCTCGGTTTGGGGATCATAACGCTCCATCGCAAACAGCGCTTTGCCCAAATCGAAAACGCGCTGTCCGGCCTGTGGGGAAAATGCCGGATGTTCACGCCGGTGTTTGATCAAATGGCTTAGCCCATAAAACACCCGTGCACTCAGGCTGTCGGCTTTTTCCAGCCCGGCTTCGACATCGTCGAGTTTTAGCTTTTTGCGGTTAATACGCCGATTAAGCCCCGACTGGTGCATGCCGTCGAGATCGTTCTCACTGCCCAGCAGGCTATGAATGTAAATCGCGGGAACGCCAATAAACGACAGCAGCAGCGCCTGCGCGGCCAGAAATTTACGCGCTTTCAGGTCGATGTCATCTTCCGGTTCGGTCAGCGCGCTGAGATAGTTGATGTTCAGCTCGTAGGGCGAATGGGTGCCGTCGCCGTTGTCTTTGTAGGAGACGCGCCCCTCTTTGCGCAGGGTTTCCTGCGCCATGTATTTGCGTTCGTCATCGCTGAGAAACGTCTCGGTCGGGCGTAAACCGATGCCGTCATGACTGGAGAGAAAATTGAAATAGGTAGTCTTCGGATAACGCGCTTCGGCGTTGAGGCTTTGCGCCCATTGGGTCAGCGTCGTGGTGTCACGGCGCAAGAACGCGTGCAGCACCAGCGGCGGCAGCGGGAACTGGTAGACCATGTGGGCTTCATCGCCCTCGCCAAAATAGCTGATATTTTCATGGTGCGGCACGTTGGTTTCGGTGATAAGCCGCGTGCCGGGGATCACTTCATCGAGAATAGTGCGCCACACTTTGATGATGTTGTGCGCCTGCGGCAGGTGAATACACTGCGTGCCGACTTCTTTCCAAATGTAGCCGATCGCATCGAGGCGGATCGACTGCCCGCCGCTGGCGGCGTACTGCAATAGCACGTCGATGCTTTCCAGTAAGACCTGCGGATTCTTGAAGTTAATGTCTATCTGATCTTCGCTGAAGGTGGTCCACAGATACAGCTCGGTGCCATCGGCTTTGATAAAGGGCGTCAACAGCGGATGAGCCCGCGGGCGCACCACGCGGCTGTAGTCCAGCTCAGGATTGGAGGCGATAAAGTAGTCGTGATAGTACGGGTCATCTTTCAGATAGCCCTTCACCCAGTCACTCGACTGGGAAATGTGATTAATCACGCAGTCGAACATCAGGTTGAAATGGGTGGTCAGTTGATGAATATCAGACCAGCCGCCGAGATGTTCGTCGATGCGCCGATAGTCAATCACGCTAAAGCCGTCGTCGGAGCTGTAGGGATACATTGGCAGGATATGAATATCGCTGACTATTTCGCGTAAGTATTTGTCGGCGAAGTGGTTGAGCGTCGCCAGCGGAGGCGTGTCGGCCTGCGTGATGTTGTCGCCATAGGTGATCAGATAAATATTGCTGCCATCCACCCATTGTTGGGTGCGGTGTTTGCCGTAATTCCATTTTTCGGCCAGTTGCAGAATTTGTTTCAATAAGTCGGCAATGTGTTCTCTGGGATAGATCCGGCTCAGTAGACTTTCCAGTCGCAAGACATATTCCAAATTGACTGATTTCATGGCGTTTCCCTTTTCGTTATCACTCCAAAAAATGGAAAAAGAAGCAAGGTGCCTTGAAAAGGTTAGTTGAGAATGAGGCGTTCAGGCGGGGAGGGGCGGTGAAAAACTGCAATGATGTGTAAAAAAGGGCTTGAGATGTGTCAGCACGACCAACCTGACGCGAAAGGGGCGTCGCGTCAGGTGAGGAGAGCGGTCAGAGTGAACCGAGGGTAGCGACCATCACTGCTTTGATGGTGTGCAGGCGGTTTTCGGCCTGATCAAACACGACGCTGTGCGCCGATTCAAACACCTCGTCGGTCACTTCCATGCCGCCTTTGAGGTCGTACTCTTCTGCCATCTGGTGGCCCAGCGTGGTTTGGTCGTCATGAAACGCGGGCAGGCAGTGTAAGAATTTCACCTGCGGATTGCCGGTCAGAGCCAGCATGGCGCTGTTCACCTGGTAGGCGCGCAGCAGGTTGATGCGTTCTTTCCAGGTTTCTTTCGGCTCACCCATCGATACCCAAACGTCGGTATAGAGGAAATCAGCCCCTTTCACCCCCGCGGCAATGTCTTCGGTCAGCGTAATATTGCCGCCGTTCTGTTGGGCGACTTGCTGACAGGTGGCGACCAGTTCGGCGTCAGGCCAACAGGCGGTCGGCGCGACCAGACGTAAATCCAGACCGCATAATGCCGCTGCTTCCAGCAGGGTATTACCCATGTTATTGCGTGCATCGCCGAGGTAGGCCAGGGTCATTTGCGACAGCGTTTTTTGCGGCAAATGTTCCTGCATGGTCAGCAGATCGGCCAACAGCTGGGTGGGATGAAATTCGGTGGTTAAACCGTTCCATACCGGCACGCCGGAGAATTCAGCCAGCGTTTGCACTTTATCCTGACCAAAACCGCGATACTGAATACCGTCATACATGCGTCCAAGCACCTGCGCGGTGTCTTTCATTGATTCTTTATGGCCAATCTGGCTGCCGCTCGGGCCGAGATAGGTGACATGAGCCCCTTGATCATAGGCGGCCACTTCGAAAGCGCATCGGGTACGGGTTGAGTCTTTTTCGAAGATGAGTGCGATGTTTTTCCCTTTCAGATGGGCTTTCTCGCTGCCATTCTTCTTGGCGGCTTTCAGCTCGGCGGAGAGCTGGAGCAGGGATGAAATTTCCGACGGGGTGAAATCCAGTAACCTGAGAAAATGGCGTTTACTCAAAAAACTCATGGTGTTCCTCTCTCATACTTTTACATTTAATTGCGCATCTCTCGATGAATATAAATTCAATTTATATGTATGAATATGCAAATACAACCCCGTCGTAAAAACTTTATGGTGGTTATATGGTGGTTATAGTGGAGGCTTGCCCTGCGCTGTGTGAAAATAGCGTTCAGATACGTCTACACTGATTGAGGACTGAGGCATGGCAAATCGTGAATTGCTAGAAGAACAACGTGAAGAAACCCGCTTAATCATCGAAGAACTGCTGGAAGATGGCAGCGATCCTGACGCGCTTTACACTATCGAACACCACTTATCTTCTGAGAAATTTGAAGTTCTGGAGATTGCGGCCGTGGCTGCTTTCAAACTGGGCTATGAAGTCACTGACGCAGAAGAACTGGAAGATGAAAACGGTACTGTCATGATGTGTTGTGACGTGATCCGTGAGATCGCGCTGAACGCTGAACTGATTGATGCTCAGGTTGAGCAATTGATGGATCTGGCCGAAGCCCACAGCGTCAATTACGACGGTTGGGGGACTTACTTCGAAGGCGACGACGAAGATGAAGATGGCGAAGAAGGCGATGATGAAGAAGAAGGCGAAGACGAAGGCCACGTCATTGATGCTGATGATGACGGTAAACGTCATTAATCTTTTTTAAAGCAAACGCGTCTTATCACTCCTCCCCGTTTTGCAGGGAGGAGTTATTTAAGCCTTAATTACAGTTCATTCCCGTTACTCTCAATCACTTTCTTATACCAATCGAAACTCTGCTTACGTGAACGGGCCATGGTGCCGGTGCCGTCGTCGTTTTTATCCACATGGATAAAGCCGTAACGCTTGCTGTATTGGCCGGTAGTGAACGAAACGCAGTCGATGCAGCCCCACGGGGTGTAACCCATCAGGTCCACGCCGTCTTCAAACACCGCTTTTTTCATCTGCTCGATATGGGCTTTCATATACTCGATGCGGTAATCGTCATGGATCAGGCCATCGGCCGACGCTTTATCGATCGCGCCGAAACCATTTTCGACAATAAACAGCGGCTTCTGATAACGCTCGTACAATACGCTCAGAGAGTAGCGCAGGCCGACAGGGTCAATCTGCCAGCCCCAATCTGATGCTTTCACATGGGGATTCGGTACGCTGCCCGCAAAGCCTGACAAGCCGTTGTCTTCGCCGGGATTATGGGCGGAAACGGCGTTGCTCATGTAATAGCTCAGGCCCATGTAATCCGCGCAGCCTTCACGCAGGATTTCGGTATCGCCGTCTTCCATCTTGATAGTGAAACCACGACGTTCCCACTCTTTGAGGATGTATGACGGGTAGTAGCCGCGCATGTGCACGTCGCCAAACAAGTAGCGCTCACGCATGGCTTCTGTGGCATACATTACGTCGTCCGGGTGGCAGGAGAACGGATAGAGCGGCACCATGGCGACCATGCAGCCAATTTGGAAATCAGGGTTGATGGCGTGGCCCAATTTTACCACTTTGGCACTGGCGACAAACTGGTGATGTAACACCTGATACATTGTTTCTTCAGGATTTTCGTTCTCGGTGAAGATCACGCCGGAACAGCAATAACCGAACAGCGGATACTTCCAGTTGCGCTGGTTGTTGATCTCGTTGAAGGTCATCCAATATTTTACTTTATGCTGGTAGCGCTTAAGCACCACTTCGCTGAATTTCACAAAGAAATCGACCACTTTACGGTTTTTCCAGCCACCGTATTCTTTCACCAAATGCCACGGCATTTCGAAGTGCGACAGGGTGATCACCGGTTCGATACCGTATTTCAACAGTTCATCGAACATGTCGTCGTAAAATTGCAGACCGGCTTCATTCGGTTGCGCATCGTCCCCGTTAGGGAAGATGCGCGTCCAGGCAATAGAGGTACGGAAACATTTAAAGCCCATCTCAGCAAACAGCGCGATGTCTTCCTTATAGTGCGAATAGAAATCCACTGCTTCATGATTCGGGTAGCGATATCCGTCCTGTACGCCATCGGTGATCACGCGATCCACGCCGTGTGCACCGCCAGAAAGGACGTCAACAATGCTCACGCCTTTTCCGCCTTTGTTCCATCCGCCTTCAACCTGATGCGCGGCGACTGCGCCGCCCCATAAGAAATCTTTCGGTAATTGCTGGTGGTTTTTCATCAATCTGTCTCCCTCTATTTGGGCGAGAACCTCCCGCCCAATGTGTGCATTACGTCATTAAGCTTGGTTCGGTTGCGCCTGTGGTGTCGCGGTATCTGCGGTCTTTGCGTTCTTTTTAACCGGGTCATCGACGGCATCCGTGAACCCGACCAGATAGGTAAACAGCGCGCCGAGCACAAAGGCCACGGTGATAGAAAGCAGGAAGCCAAGGAACTGAGGCATGTGTCCTTCTTTGAAGAACACTGGCAACACGGCGATACCCGGCAGGCAGTAACTCCAAGAGACGGCGTTGAATGACCCCGCGATGGCACCACCAATCCCGCCCGCAGCACAGCTGCACAGGAAAGGTTTTTTCAGACGCAGTGCGACACCGTAAATAGCCGGTTCAGTGATACCAAACAGTCCGGTGACACCGGCTGACAGTGAAATACCTTTCATTTCGCGGCTACGCGTTTTCAGGTAAACACCGAACATGGTGCCGGTCATCGCGAAGACCGCAGAGGCTTGCAAGCCAGTGAAGGTGTCATACCCTAAGGTCGCGTAGTTGCCGACGGTTACCGGCGTGATGCCCCAGTGAACGCCCAGCGTCACTAAGGGTTGCCAGAAC
>Ga0105856_1000560_pt1 | contig 19035 bp, 19 predicted proteins | sample OrgsoiDNA_201060_FD_89681 | JGI IMG/M metagenome (GOLD analysis project Ga0105856, IMG submission 89681) | Permafrost soil microbial communities from the Arctic, to analyse light accelerated degradation of dissolved organic matter (DOM) -... | ecosystem: Environmental > Terrestrial > Soil >...
CTGCCAGGGTGTGGACAGGTTGAGGATATGGGCATAGAGGGATTTTTCGTCCACGGCGGCAGCTCATCAGGTTAATAAATATACCCCTAATATTGCCTCAGCCACCACAACAGGGGAAGACCCTCATGCATACAGTATAATCATGAGGATTTTGGCCTCGGGATAGAGGATTTGTTTTCAATAGGTATCGCTATGATCGGCAAGGAAAGATAATTTTCTTTTGACGTTCCGAATGAAAGGAAAAAAAATACTAAATTTCTTTACGCTTTCTTGCCTTCGCTGAATCTAGTGTTAGGATCTAGAAACTGAGCCTAATAAGAATCCTATGATGTTAAAATTGTTTATAAAATATACTTTAGTCGGCGGACTGAATACCCTGATCCATTGGGTTTCTTTTGCTGGAGCCTACTATCTTATCAGTCTTAATCAGATGCTAAGTAACTTCATCGGATTTTGCATTGCTGTCACTTTCAGCTTCTTTGTAAATGCAAAATGGACCTTTGAGTCTGAACAAACTGCAATTAAATATTTCATGTATGTAGGGTTTATGGGTGCAGTAGCCATGCTGTTCGGCTACATTGGTGATAAAATGGCACTAAACCCTATATTTACCCTTATTTCCTTCTCTGCTATTAGCTTGTTTATTGGTTTTCTTTACTCGAAATTTATTGTTTTCAGGAGTAAGTAATGAAGATTTCATTGGTGGTTCCAGTTTTTAATGAGGAAGAGGCTATACCTATATTCTATAAGTCTATTAGAGAATATAGCGGACTATCTGAACATGAAGTTGAGATAGTATTTATTAATGACGGAAGCAAAGACTCTACGGAGTCAATAATTAATGCACTGTCTATTTCTGACAAAAACGTAAAGCCACTAAACTTTACGAGGAATTTCGGAAAGGAACCTGCCTTATTTGCAGGTCTTGCATATGCAACTGGCGACGCCATAATCCCCATTGATGTTGACTTGCAGGACCCTATTGAAGTTATTCCACTATTAATTGAAAGATGGAAAGCTGGTGCAGATATGGTTCTAGCTAAAAGAGCCGACCGCTCTACAGATGGTAGGCTAAAGCGTGCATCTGCTGAAATGTTTTACAAGCTTCATAATAAGATAAGCACACCAAGTATTGAAGAAAATGTTGGTGACTTCAGGCTTATGTCTCGCGACATCGTTGATACTATAAATCAGATGCCTGAAAGAAACTTATTCATGAAGGGTATTTTAAGTTGGGTCGGTGGTGCTGTTGATATTGTTGAGTATGTTAGAGCTGAGAGGGTTGCTGGCAGTACAAAATTCAACGGATGGAAGCTGTGGAACCTAGCATTGGAAGGCATAACTTCATTTTCCACGTTCCCTCTTAGGGTTTGGACATATATAGGACTGATAATATCCGCTGTATCTTTTATTTATGGGGCATGGATGATCTTGGATACCATAGTTTGGGGGAACGCAGTTAGAGGTTATCCTTCAATGATAGTGTCTATACTTTTCTTGGGGGGAGTACAACTTATAGGGATTGGTGTCTTGGGGGAATATATTGGCAGAATATACATAGAAACAAAATCTAGGCCACGATTCGTTTTAAAGAAAGGAATAAACCGTGATAAATAAAAAAGACAGGGTAATATTATCGATATTTTGTATTTACTTGGTCGCGCTAGCATGCAATTTAGTGACCCCTTTAATTTCTGATGACTTTACATATCAGAAGCTAGGACTGAACTTATCAGTTAAATTCCATCACTACATGGGCTGGAGTGGCCGCGTGGTTGCCGACTTCATAAGCTCGGCGATCCTGCAAGCTCCCGACAGGACTCTGATGTCTTTCATAAATGCACTGCCAGTTGTGGGCATCATATGGATGGCATGCATGACATATAAGGATCACGTTAACAGCATTAATGCTTCATCACTGCTCATTACATTTATTTCTTATATGATTTTCAATCCTTCAATTGGACAAACCACCTTTTGGATAGTAGGCGCAGCAAATTACCTTTGGACTTCGATGTTATGTCTATCTTACATGCTTCTTTTTTACAGAATGTTTGATGGTAAGAATGATAATATCATAATTGCTTTGATTGTTTCTATTCTTGCTGGGTGTACTAATGAAAGTTCTAGCGCAACAATTTTAGGGTTCAGCGTCCTTAGTGTAATTTACACTTGGCTTAAAGAAAGAAATAATTTCAAGCGTTCTTTAAGCATGACACTTATGTTTTGTGTCGGTTCCGCCATTCTTATCTTAGCCCCAGGAAACCAAGCAAGAATGGCGGCTCCTGATTTTTCCTCTTGGCGTGAAATGAGCTTTATCGGTCATCTTAAGTTGCATCTTTTTGAAAGGCTTCCTGACACAAGCCTACCAATTTCTTACTCTTTTGTATTAGTTTTAGTTCTAGCAGCGATAGCGTTGATCACAAAGGTGAAGATTAGCAGGATTGAGTATGCAAAATACATAGCAATACCCTTACTTATGTCGCTGGGAATGGCGTTTATAATGTTCATGTCGCCTTATTTCCCCCCAAGATCTCTAAACATGTCATTAGTTGTAACACTCATACCAATAGGTTACCTGTTAAATATAATTGACTATAGAATAAGACTGTTAGCATTGGCTATATTCCTGTTTTTATTCATCTCATCAATCCCAGATATTTATATACACCTATCAAAGGGATTGATTTGATAAATTTCGGGCTACAATGTGTAGCCCGAAATTTAGTTTTGTTGTTTAAACAACACCTTTAAAAAACACCCTTGAAAGCTACTGCATCTAAAGCCAACCCCGAGCGAATCTGAAGTAATGCTGTAACCAAAAAAGCAAATGTATAAATAAGTTTCCGCTTCACCGGAACCATTATTTTTACGAAGTGATCGTCGGCTAACAGTGATGATGCCAGTTGCTGATAATGTAACACCAAACCTGACCTCTACTATTTCACCCAACGAAGATACATCAACAGAATCAGCAACAAATCCATTCATCATTAGCGTGTAATGCTGTGCGGTATCCCTTCTGATGGTTATGTCGCCATTATAGAAAACATACGTGTGCTGGTTACTCATGACCTGATAGCTAAGGTTGAATCGCCACGGATTTAACAGACACCTCAGAGTCTTTTAAGATGACTTAAAAGAGAGGAGCCCATAAGCGGTAAACCTTATCCCGAAGAGTTCAAAATTGAAGCGGTCAAACAGGTTGTTGACCGCGGCCATTCCATCTCAAGCATCGCCAACCGTCTTGATATCACCACGCACAGCCTCTATGCCTGAGTTAAAAAGTACGGTCCTGATTCATCAGCCACTAACGCGCATTCCGATATCCGGACTCACAAAGACTGGCTATATCTGGCCGTGGTGATTGATTTGTTCTCCCTGAAAGTTATCGGCTGGTAAATACAACCTCAGATGACAAAAGACATTGTCCTAAACGCATTACTTATGGCGGTGTGGCGGCGTAATCCTCAAAAACAGGTACGGGTTCACTCTGTACAGGGCAGTCAATACATGAGCAATGAGGAGATGTGATCGAGAAATGCATGGAGGACAGTAAAACAGAATATTTAATTAGCTCGGGAAGCAGGAAGACGGGCCGAGAACCCGGGGCATTACGCGCTGACACCATAACGGCCAATTTCGCTCGAGCAGTTCTAAAAAGCGGGATCGCAAAGGGTGATAACCCTCCCTCGTTTCATGAGATACGCAGCCTTGCATCGAGGATGTATGAGAGAGAGTACGGTGCGGAATTTGCCCAGAAATTACTCGGCCATAAATCGATGAAAATGACCAATGTGTATTTAAATAGCCGCGGAACAGAGTGGACGGAGATATAGAACGGATACGGGATTTCGTGTAATTTTCGTTTAATTTCGCGAAATCCTAAAAACACCCTTTAAAATCAATAGCTAAAAAAAGACCGAATACGATTCCTATATTCGGTCTAGGGAAATGGCTCTTGGGAGAGAGCCGTGCGCTAAAAGTTGGCATTAATGCAGGCGGTTAAGCCGTACAACTTATAGCGTAGTTGAGACCTGGTTAATTTCCAGCCAATTTGAAACATGGTGATAATAACAAGGCTAAATTAGTTATGCTTTGTGATAACAATCTCAAAACATAAGCCACTTAAATACGCTTTCACCCGCCTGATTAGCAGAGCGTTTCGGCTTTCGCGATGAAAGGTGCCAGGCTCATCTTCTGCCCGGGGTTCTTCGGATCATCCAGCAGGATTTTTTCTAGCGGGACGGCTTGTACTTGACGGTTTTTCACTTGATCTCTGGCAACGTCGTTCAGCGGATATTGCGCCAGCGTGCTGTCGTTAATCACATAGAGTGCTTTTCCTGCCCGACACTGCAACATGACCTCTTCGCGGGTAAAGGCCCAGTCTTTGCCATATTGCAGACGGGTGACTGTCGCCAACTCCGGGGCTGCCAGACTGCTGGCAGACAAGGTGAGCAACAACGTGGCAAGGAGTGATTTCCTCATGAACTTTCCTCTTTCAGACGTTTAAAACTTTTGAGCCAGCAGATTCACATTACACCCCATTAAAGAGGTGACAATGTGGCAAACCAGCTAACCAACAACACCACCACCAGTGATAACAGTAATTCCAGCTTAGTGGCTGAAATCAGGCGGCAATAAGCCTGCTGCGGGTGTGTTGCTATCAATGGAACGAGCCGATAACGGTTGTAAATGGCTACGCCAATCATCACCACCACTAACACTACTTTACACAGTAGCAACTGGACATAAGGCGACGACAGGTCTGTCGGGATCCGTTGCAAAATGATCGCACTATTGAGTATGCCGGTGATGACGACCAGCGCGACTGCCGCGTGGCCATAGGTCGAGAAGCGGATCAGCGTCGAGATGGCATAAGGACGCGTGGATGGCTTTTCGGTATAGCGCAGGCAGCCAAGCAGCGGCAACAAACTGCCAAACCAATACGCGGCGCTGATCAGATGCACGGCGTGATTAGCACGTTGGAAAGCACCTAACGCACCTTCGTGCATCGCCGCGTGGCCGATGAGCGCTTGACTGAACAGAAGCGCAGTACTGATTAAGCACATCAGCATCACACGTCCGGGCAACCACTCCATCAACCAGACCAACAGCACCATCGCGGTCAGCAACAAATGCCAGCGCCAGACCTCGCCAAAGGTGGTGGTTAGAACCAGTAGCCAGACGTTGAGGTTTAGACAATCCTGCCAGCCATTTCCCATCAATCCGGCTTGGATCGCCAACATGCCGATCGACGTCAGCAGCGCAATACCAACAGAAATAGCCATTAAGCGCTGATTTTGGCGAAGCAATCCTGCGGCAAAATCTTTAGGCGCCAGTAACCCCACCATGACGCTGACACCCAACACTTGCATCACCGACAGAAAATGCAGAAACCGGCACAGGACAAACAGAGTGGCCAGAGTCATGGCTTATTGCACAGTGAAACTGTACTGCCCCTCAGTTTTGTGGCCATCGACTGAAACCACATGCCATGACACAGTATATTTACCCGCGCTGAGGGGGGTATTCAGGGGAACGATCGCTTGAGTATTGTCGTTGGCAGCCAGCGCCAATGCACCTGTTGCCACGCTTTTCTTATCCGGCCCACTGAGGGTGACTTTGCTGAAATTAGGTTCGATGCCTTCACTGAAACCCAACGAAAGCTCGGTCGGTGCCGTTTTCAACGTGGTGTCAGCGGCGGGAGTTTCCGTTTTTAAATGGGCATGAGCCAGGGCTTGTTGCGACATCAGTCCTGCGACGAGAACCACGGAAGTAGCCAAAATACGGCAGAGAGAAGAGGATTTTTGCGACACAATTTTTCCTTAGCTTTCTGGTTGAGGGATTTTAACGCCGCAACTTTAGCGCAAAGTGACCCTGCGAGTCTGTCAAAATTAAGGGGTCGGCGACGCATTGCTGATTCAGGCCTAAAGTTTGGCACTTTTTGCCCAATAAAGACGTGATGAGAAAGGGTTAAGGCGAAGGCAAAAAAGAAACCGCAGCGTTCAAGGGCTTACCCTCAAACAATCTGCGGTTTTCATGGCTGAAGGGATCAGACAGCAGGCATCTGACTCGCCATGGTTTTGAGGTCTTTGTCCACGAAGAACAAACCATTGCCGGTGTTGCTGACCAGGCCCAGTTTGTCGAGAACGGATTTGAACAACGTCTCTTCTTCATGCTGCTCAGCCACATACCACTGGAGGAAGTTGAAGGAAGAATAATCTTTCAGCGTCATCGCCAAATCAGCCAATTCATTAATCTTGGCGGTAATGTGTTGTTCGTGTTCGTAAGTCTGTTGGAACACATCAGACAGGGATTCGAACTCAACCGGCGGTGCGGCAATCGCACCTAACAACGGCAATGCGCCGGTGTCGCTGACGTATTTGAACAGGCGCTGCATGTGGCCCATCTCTTCTTGAGAATGTTTCATCAGGAACGCGGCGGCACCTTCAAAACCTTTATCACTACACCATGCGCTCATTTGCAGATATAAATTGGCAGAATAAAATTCAAGATTCAGCTGTTCGTTTAACTGATCGATCATTTCTTTTTTAAGCATGATGACTCCATAGAAATAGGCGTGATAGCAGGATGAATACTTTATTTTTATGCATTATGCCGATCACCCAACAAAATAAAAACACCTGTTTCACAATAAAGCGCAATTAAATAACAATAAATAATAAATAATTGATTTATAAGAATAAATATTTATGCCTTGAATCTTATTGAGAATTATTCACACGTCAATTTAATATTAAAGAGAATCATTCTTATTCTTTGCCGTATTTATTATCACTTTATTATCGCGTTATTTTCCCACTGCATTTAAGAATGATTCTTATTCATTAAGATAAGCGATTCGTAATACTGCTTTAATAGATGGAAAAAACCTGGCAGACGGAATGTGATCAAAAGCCTGTCATTGGCATTCACCCCGCACGTGGTGTCGAGTACAATGCCCACGAGTGGAAACTTTGGGAAAATGATATGAGCAACAATCTGGCTGATCTGAGTAAAGAAGAAATGGACAAGGTTAATGTTGACCTTGCAGCATCAAGCATCGCCTTTAAAGAACGCTATAACATGCCCGTGGTCGCTGAAATGGCGGAACGGCAGCAGCCTGAGCATCTGCGCCCGTATTTTCGTGAGCGCGTTGCGCATTACCGTGCGGAGTCACATAAGTTTTCTCGCCTGCCTTTTGAGCCGAAGCAAAAATAAACCTCAGCACATCGGCAGGCGGAAATGAAGGTTAAGAGCGGGCGAAACGTTGCGTGGCGCGGATCAACTGATCCAAGATCCCCGGTTCGTCGAATGAGTGCCCTGCTCCTTCGATGATATGCAATTCGGCTTCTGGCCACTGCTGGGCCAAATCCCACGCATTCTGCACCTGACAGGCCATGTCATAGCGCCCGTGAATGATCACCCCAGGAATATGGCGGATGTGCTTCACGTTTTGCAGCAGCTGGTCGTCGCTGTCCAAAAAACCCATGTGCGTGAAGTAGTGGTTTTCAATGCGAGCAAAAGCCAACGCAAAATCGTCTTCGCCAAAGGAAGCAGAATCTTCAGTCGGCAACAGTGTGACGGTTTCGCCTTCCCATAGACTCCATATTTTGGCCGCTTCAAGTTGCACCGCGCGATCATCAGACGTGAGTCGTTTACGATACGCCCCCATAATATCCAGGCGCTCTTCTTCTGAAAGAATGGAGATCATCCGCTGCCATTTGTCTGGGAAGAAACGCGATGCACCCTCTTGATAGTACCAGTCTACTTCCTGCTTTCTGAGGGTAAAAATACCGCGCAATACGATTTCGCTAACGTGATCTGGGTGAGTTTGCGAATAAGCCAACGCCAGCGTGGCGCCCCATGAACCGCCAAACACCAGCCATTTCTCTGCCCCAACCATTTTGCGCAAACGCTCAATGTCCTCGACCAGATGCCATGTCGTATTATTGTCGAGGCTGGCATGAGGTTTTGAGCGCCCACAGCCTCGCTGGTCAAACAGCAAAACGTCGTAATCGTTGGGATCAAATAACTGGCGGTGAACCGCTGAACATCCGCCACCCGGCCCGCCGTGAATGAACACCGCCGGTTTCCCTTGCGGATTACCGCTACGCTCCCAATAAATTTGGTGGCCATCACCGGTATCTAGCATCCCACTCGCGTACGCCTCTCTGGGTAAATATAATCCTTTCAATTTCGGCATAACGTTTCCCGTTTTATTTTTCCAGAGTATCGACTCGAAACTTCACCTGCCCTCATAACAGCGCAACATGGCAGGCCGGTCAATCGACAACATGTTGTTAACAATAAAAAAGGGTATTTTTTCAATCAGTCGCACATTAATTGGTCGGGAAAGGTTAAAGAATATGCACTTTGTACGCAGTAAAATAATAATATTCATAGAAACAGTTCTTTGTGCGAAACCTCGCCTTCGTCTATTGCAAGTTTGCGAAAATAAGCAGTAAATAGGTGAGCAACCCAATCCACTGACTTCAAAGAGGCAAGACACCATGAGTAAAGGAATGGATAGCAAAAAGAATGCGAAGAAAAAGCCGCTGAAAACTCCTGCTGAGAAAAAAGCTGAGAAAAGAGCCAAAAAAGCTTCCGCGTAATCTCTCGTCCCTGATGCCGTTTTAGTCTTGAGACCTGATGCTTCGTATTGATACAAACCCGCTTATGGCGGGTTTTTTTGTTCTATCGGAAGGAAAACACAATGAATGAGATTGTGATCGCGGCCGCCCAGTTGCGTTGCGTGGCGGGGGATATCGAAAAAAACCTTCAACGCCATCTAGAGACTGCTCGTCAGGCTGCCCTGCACGGTGTGGATTTACTGCTGTTTCCCGAACTCTCACTGACCGGTTATGAACCCGACCTGGCAGACAGTCTCGCCATTACTCTGCAAGATCCGCGCTTAAGTTTGCTGCGCGATAGCGCGATGAAATATCAAATGACACTGGTCTGCGGCGCACCGCTGCGTTCCAGTGATGCGGATGCGCTGTATATCGGCGCGATTGTGTTCGCTCCCGATGGCACACTCTATTCCTATACCAAACAACATCTCCACGGCACTGAGAAAAGTATTTTCACTGCCGGTCAGGGTGGCCCGCTCTTGTCAATTTCACAGCATCAGATTGGTCTGGCGATATGCGCCGACATTCTTGCGCCGTCACATCCGCAACACGCCGCTGAGTGCGGTGCCACTATTTATGCCGCAGGGGTGTTGATTAGCGAAAAAAGTTATCCGGTGGAAAGTGCGATGTTGCAAAGCTATGCTGAGCAGCATCGTATGGTGGTGATGTTATCCAACCACTGCGCCCCAACCGGTGGCTGGCAACCGGCAGGCCAAAGCGCTATCTGGGATGAAACAGGCCGCGCGATTGTGGTGGCCTCTGCCCATGAGGATGCCTTTGTTGTGGCGCGAAGCACAGAGGCTGGCTGGGTAGGTGAAGCACACCTTCTGCCTTTAGCGCACTGAATAAACAGGAGAAAAAAGCATGAGCTTCCGGGTTATCGATACGGAAACCTGCGGCCTTGATGGCGGTATTGTTGAAATTGCAACGGTCGATGTGGTCAATGGTGAGATTGTGCAGCCGATGAGCGATTTGGTCAGTCCTGATCGGCCCATCAGCACCGAGGCGATGGCTATCCATCACATCACCGAAGAGATGGTCGAAGGTAAACCGCGCATTGCCACCGTGATCCGCAAATATCACGGCAGCCCTTATTACGTGGCGCATAACGCGTCGTTTGACCGCGGTGTGTTACCCGAAATGCACGGTCAATGGATTTGCACCTTGAAGCTGGCACGGGCGCTGTATCCGAATATTCGTTACAGCAATCAGTATCTGCGCTATGCGTTAAAACTCGATGTCACGGTGCCCGACGGGTTGTATCCGCACCGCGCGCTGTATGACTGTTACGTCACCGCCGCCCTGCTACAACGCATCATCAAAGATTCCGGTTGGTCGGCTGAAAAAATGGTGGAAATCAGTAACAGCCCGACGTTATTGCGCACTCTGAAGTTCGGCAAATATCGCGGTCAGAAGATTGAAGAGATTGCCCAGCAAGACCCGGAGTATCTGCAATGGATGCTCAAGTCGATTAAAGATCTCAGCGGCGATATGCGCTACAGTCTCGAACACTTTCTTGAAAAGTAGTGGGTAGCCCAAAAAATCAGGCGGCGTTTCCCCTCATAGGAAACGCCGCCTTGGGTTTTACAGTCGCGCGCGTTTAGACTTTTTCGGTCAGCGCCAGCATAAACGCATATTCCAACGCGATATCTTCATAGGCCTTGAAACGTCCCGATTTCCCGCCATGACCTGAGTCCATATCGGTATACATCAGTAACTGATTGTCATCCGTCTTCACGTCACGCAGTTTTGCCACCCACTTGGCCGGTTCCCAGTATTGCACTTGTGAATCATGCAAACCTGTTGTCACCAGCATGTGCGGATAATCCTGCGCTTTCACCTGATCGTACGGGCTGTATTGCAGGATATAGTCGTAGAAGGCTTTATCATTCGGATTGCCCCACTCGTCATACTCACCGGTAGTCAGTGGAATCGACTCATCGAGCATGGTGGTCACCACATCGACAAACGGCACCTGCGCGACAATGCCGCGATACAACGCGGGTGCCTGGTTGATCACCGCGCCCATGAGCAATCCGCCCGCGCTGCCGCCCATGGCGTAAACCTGCCCTTCATCACCATAGCCACCTGCGACCAGACCTTGGGTGACATCGATAAAGTCATGGAAGGTATTCAGCTTATTGAGCAATTTGCCGTCGTCATACCACTGTTGCCCCAGCTCTGCGCCGCCGCGAATGTGCGCCAGAGCAAACACAAAACCACGGTCAAGCAGGCTCAAACGACTGCCGCTAAATGCGGGATCCATGCTGCTGCCGTAAGAACCGTACCCATAAACCAACAGCGGGTTGCCCTGCGCCTTGAACAACTCATGACGATAGACCAGCGACACAGGCACTTTGACGCCATCCCGCGCGGTCACCCAAACGCGCTCACTGCGGTAATTCGCCGCATCAAAATCTTTCACTTCCTGCTGTTTTAGCAAGGTTCGTTCGTTGGTATCGAGATTTAACTCAAACAGTGAACTCGGCGTGGTCATGGAGGAGTAGCCATAACGCAGCAGTGCCGTATCAGGTTCAGGGTTATAGGCCAGCCACGTCACGTAGGTCGGATCATCAAACTTAAGCGACTTCTCTTCACCGCTTAACCAGTGGATTTGACGAAGATGGGTCAAGCCTTGCTCACGCTCTTCCACCACCAGCCAGTCGCGGAACAGGCTGAAACCTTCGAGCATCACGGCATCGCGTGGGGCGATCAGCGTCTGCCACTGGGCTTCGTTATTATCGAGACTTTTGTACAAACCAAAATTCTGACCGTCTTTGCTGGTGCTGATGTCACGGTTCGAGCGGATATAGAAGTGGTCTTGATAATGGTCCAGCCCGTATTCGTGATCTTTACGACGCGTGAGGAACCTTTGCGGCACGGCCTGGGGATCATTAGCATCCAGCAATAACACCTCTGAGGTGGTCGTGCTGTCGAGATGGATCAGAATGTACTTTTCTGACGTGGTTTTATCTAAACCGACATAGAAGGTGTCATCTTTTTCTTCGTAAACCAGTTGATCCGTTTTGGGGTCCGTGCCGACCCTATGGCGGTAAACCTGATACGGCAGCAACGTGGTTTTGTGTTTGCGCACGTAATACAAAGTTTGCGAGTCGTTAGCCCATTCACTGCCACCGGAGGTGTTTTGCAGGACATCTTCCGCCCAACTGTCATCCGCCAAATTTTTAATACGAATGTCGTACTGACGGCGAGACAGGAAATCTTCCGATACCGCCATGCGCTGATTGTCCGGGCTGATATCCAGCCCGCCGAGCGTGTAAAATTCGCTGCTGCTGGCGCGTTCGTTACCATCAATCAGGGTCTGCCAATGCTCGCTCTCTGCGGCAGGTTGACGCAGATAAATGGCGTATTCGTTGCCCGGCTCGTAGCGGGTCTGGTAACGGTAGCCGTGTTTCACATAAGGGACGGAGTGATCTTGCTGAGCAATGCGCCCGACCATTTCCTGATACAAAGTTTCACGCAGTGCCTGATGGGGCTTTAACGCCTGTTCGGTGAAGGCATTTTCGGCTTGCAGATAATTGAGTACGTCGGCGTCGGTGCGGTCATCGTCACGCAGCCAGTAATAATCATCGACGCGGTTATCACCATGAATGGACAAAGTTTTTGGGCGTTTTTCAGCCTTTGGAGGTGTGATCATCACGGATTTTCTCACTGTTCTTGATTGTTTTGGCAGAGTGACAGGTTTATACAAGGAAACCAAGCGCTAAGCGGGTTTAGGGACGGTAGAGACCAATAGAAAAGCGCCGGCGATAAAGACACAGCGGCGCTTTTGAAGAGACGTTTTGATAAAATTAGTGCGGTGCGCCGTAAGTGATTTCACCGAGCTGGCAATTGAGCGTCACTGGGTAGGTTTTCTCGCTACGATTGCCGCGCGCTTTCACCGGAACGCTCCATTTTGCACTGTCACCGGTAATACTGTCGGCGGAAATCCACACCACTGGCGTTGAAGTGCCGAGCAATTTTTTGTCGTCATCCCAACGGGTAATACGATTTTGCAGGAAATCGCGCTTAACCAGTGCTGCCACTTCATCTTTGCCCGCATTATTACAAGGTGCGAGAGTCGCTGTGCGGATTTCAGGCTCCGCCGCTTGCGCCATCTGCACCGCGCCACTCAGTGCCGCGACTGCCACTAATGCGCTCACCGTCATTTTTTTCATGGTCCGACCTCCAATTCGCTGTTTTATTTCCTACGCACCGTTCCCTAATGCGCAAGCATGAATTAATACCCTTAGTTCATGCATGGTCATTTTTAACAGTGACATAGTAATCTATGACAAGATCATAACACAACGTTAACATGGCGGTCGGCCACAAAAGGGGTTAGCGCAGAATAATGGCCTTGCAGTTTTTGCCTTTTATTTTGCCTTCCTGAATGCGGCTTAAGGCTTTCTTGGCGCTTTTTTGGCGAATAGCCACATAGGCGTGGATCGGGAACATATCGATTTTACCGACTTCCGCCGCCGTCAATCCCGCTTCGCCGGTCAACGCGCCCAGAATGTCCCCAGGACGAATTTTGGCTTTACGGCCGCCATCGATACATAGCGTCGCCATTTCAGGGTCGAGTGCCACCGCTTTCGCAGAAAGCACCTGCGCCGCAGGTTGCCAAACCGCTTTTTGATGGGTGTAATCTTCAAGCGCATGTACCCGCACCATTTCCTGAGGCGTTACCAGACTGACCGCCAACCCGCTGGTGCCTGCGCGACCGGTACGGCCCACGCGGTGAACGTGAACTTCTGGGTCAAAGGACAACTCGTAGTTGATCACCAGACCTAACTGTTTGATGTCCAGACCACGCGCCGCCACGTCGGTGGCGACTAACACGCGGCAGCTCCCGTTGGAGAAACGCACCAGCACGCGGTCACGGTCACGCTGCTCGAGGTCACCGTTCAATGACAACGCGCTAATGCCTTTGCCGGCCAGCGCTTCATATACTTCCTGGCAATCACGTTTGGTGTTACAGAACACCACGCAAGACGCAGGCTGATGCTCATACAACACGGCGCACAGTAGCGTCAGGCGCTGATGACGATCGGTTTCGATAAACACTTGTTTGATATCGGCAACGTCGTCAGTGCCTTCAATTTCAACGTTCAACGGCTGACGCTGGAATTTATTGCTGATGCGATCGATACCTTCAGGATAGGTCGCCGAGAACAACAGCGTCTGGCGATCTTGCGGCGCGTAACTCACCACATCTTCAATATCTTCGCTAAAGCCCATATCGAGCATACGGTCAGCTTCGTCCAACACCAGCACTTTCAGGTGATCAAGTTTCAACGTGCCTTTACGCAGGTGTTCCTGAATACGGCCCGGTGTCCCAACGATAATGTGTGCCGGATGCACCAAAGACTCGAGCTGTGGCCCAATGGCCTGCCCGCCGCACAGCGTGAGGATTTTGATGTTCTGAGTGAAACGTGCCAGACGACGTAGCTCTTTGCTGACCTGATCCGCCAGTTCGCGCGTCGGGCACAGAACCAGAGACTGAGTAACAAATTGCCCAACGGTAATTTTATCCAACAGACCGATGCCGAAAGCGGCAGTTTTACCACTGCCGGTTTTGGCTTTCGCGCGGACGTCCTGCCCCTGCAAAATGGCTGGCAACGACGCGGCCTGAATCGGCGTCATTTCGGCATAACCCAGTTCGGTCAGGTTAGAAAGTTGCTCAGCGGGCAGTGTCAGGACGGAAAATGAATGCGTGCTCAAGGCGATAACTCTTTATATAAGGCAGAAAATTCGGATAGCGACGGAAATCACGCCGCCATGATGTGGCGTAAAGGATAACAGAGACGCGGCCTGACCGCCTTATTCGACCGTCATCCGCCATAAAAAAACGTTACGTGCGAGATCTTAAAGGCGTGATTTCCCTGCACACGCAAATTCACGCCATTGCCGCGCAATCGTTTTCGTCGCCATTATTTTCCGTTATACTGCGCCCGACCTGTTCAGACAACAGGGCAATTTGCGTCTGAAATGCCGCGTCAGCACATCTTTTTCAACCACTACAGATCTGGGTACGAAGCTATGTTAACCATGGGTACTGCACTGCGCTCTGGCGCAACTCGCGTCATGTTATTGGGTTCTGGCGAACTGGGAAAAGAGGTGGCGATAGAGTGCCAGCGTCTTGGTCTGGAAGTCATCGCCGTTGACCGCTATGCCGATGCTCCCGCGATGCAAGTCGCCCATCGCAGCTATGTGATCAATATGCTTGACGGTGAAGCGCTGAAACAGGTTATCGAAAGCGAGCGCCCTGATTTTATCGTGCCTGAAATCGAAGCCATCGCTACCAGTATGCTGGTGGAACTGGAAAAACAGGGCCACAACGTGGTGCCAACGGCCGAAGCCACTCGCCTGACCATGAACCGCGAAGGGATTCGTCGTCTGGCGGCTGAAACGCTGAAATTACCCACCTCGACCTACAAATTTGCCGATGACGAAGCCGCATTCCGCGCCGCCGTGGATGAAATCGGTTATCCGTGCATCATCAAGCCGGTCATGAGTTCTTCCGGTAAAGGCCAGAGTTTGATCCGCACCGAAGCCACGCTGCAACAGGCGTGGGACTACGCACAGCAAGGCGGTCGCGCTGGCGGTGGTCGCGTGATTGTCGAAGGTCTGGTGAAATTTGATTTTGAAATTACCCTGCTGACGATCAGCGCGGTGGACGGTATTCATTTCTGCGCACCCATTGGTCATCGTCAGGAAGACGGCGATTATCGCGAATCCTGGCAGCCGCAGCAGATGAGTGAACTGGCTCTGCAACGGGCAAAAGACATCGCGGCAAGCGTGGTTAACGCGTTGGGCGGCAAAGGATTGTTTGGTGTTGAACTGTTTATCTGTGGCGATGAGGTCATCTTCAGCGAAGTGTCGCCGCGTCCGCACGATACTGGGATGGTGACGCTGATTTCTCAAGACCTGTCAGAGTTCGCTCTGCACGTGCGCGCCTTCCTCGGTCTGCCAATCAGCCAGATCCGTCAGTTCGGCCCGTCCGCTTCCGCCGTTATCTTGCCAGAATTGACCAGCAACAACGTGTCGTTCAGCGGGCTGGAGAATGCCCTGGTGGGATCCAATCAGGTTCGTTTGTTTGGCAAACCGGAAATCAGCGGTAAACGTCGTTTGGGCGTGGCGCTGTCTATCGGCGACAGTGTTGAAGAAGCGGTTGAGGCGGCGAAAAAAGCCGCTGCGGCCGTTATCGTTAAAGGCTAAGGTTGTCGAAACATACCGATGACCCATAAAAAAACCGGGCCTGCAAAGGACCCGGTTTTTTATTGCCGTTATTTTCGATGAGACGACGGGGTTTATTCGTCTTCGTCATCAAAAATAACGGTCACGCGATCGCCCTGGTGCTTGGTGCGAATTTCATCGGCCACCGTGGCAATAGCTTCGCCGCTGCTCATTCCGTCGGCCATCAGTTGGCGGATACGGTCGGCGGCCTGTTCCTGTTCGCTATGTGAAAGTGAAGGCATACCTGCAAGCATGGGAGTGTCCTGTGTCTGGCTGGTCGTGACCAGTCATAAAAGTAAAAGAAAATCGGCGGCACTGTCGCTATCAAGGCGCCACTGCAACGTAGGGGACAGCAAGTATACTCCTTCTTACTCCATTGGCCTACGTAGCTTTCAGTCGCTGAAATCTATGTTAGGATCGCTCCTCATTCCTGAGTATGCGCCAGAACCGTGAAGCCACCAATGCAGCCTGCAAAAACCTTCAGTTTACACTCGTTTCCCTATCATCCTGACGCCCTGCTGACGCGATTCGCGCCGCTGTCGTCCGAACCTTGGGCCATGCTGCTGCATTCAGGTTCCGCGCAACACGCGCACAACCGCTTCGATATTTTGGTCGCCGACCCGCTGATTCGCTTAACCACCCGTGGCGCGCAAACCGACATCGCCACGCGTGAGACTAGCCGGCAAAGCCCTGACGATCCCTTCTTATTGCTCGAACAACAGCTCGATGAATGTGGGTTACACGCACAGCCTGATGAAGATTTTCCCTTCCTCGGCGGCGCATTAGGGCTATTCGGCTACGATCTGGGTCGCCGCGTGGAAACGCTGCCGGAGACGGCGCAACAGGACATTAGGCTACCGGACATGGCGGTGGGTATTTATGACTGGGCGCTGATCGCCGACCATCGTTTACAACGCGTGACGCTCGTCTGCCACGGCGATATTCAGGCCCGCATGAGATGGCTCGAAACCCATTCACAGCCGCCGGAATTCGAGAAGTTCCAATTGCATGGCGGCTGGCAGGCCAATATGAGTCGCGAGCAATACGGTGAGAAGTTTCGCCAGATTCAGGAATATCTGCACAGCGGCGATTGTTACCAGATAAATCTGGCCCAGCGCTTTTCCACCCGTTATAGCGGTGATGAATGGCAGGCTTTCCTGACGCTCAATGCGGCCAACCGCGCGCCGTTCTCGGCCTTTATCCGCTTACCGGATCACGCAGTGCTGAGTTTATCGCCCGAACGCTTTCTGTGGCTGGAAAATCACCGCGTCCAGACACGCCCGATCAAGGGCACATTGCCACGGCTGGAAGCCCCCCAGGCCGATGCCCAACAGGCCATGCGTCTTGCGGCCTCTGAAAAAGACCGTGCTGAAAATCTGATGATTGTCGATTTGCTACGTAATGATATTGGACGCGTAGCGACGCCCGGCAGCGTGCGCGTGCCGGAGCTCTTCGTGGTCGAGCCCTTCCCTGCGGTCCACCATTTGGTCAGCACCATTACCGCCGAATTGCCGCCCGACTGCCACGCCAGCAGCCTGCTGCGTGCATGCTTCCCCGGCGGCTCCATTACGGGCGCGCCGAAAGTGCGGGCGATGCAAATCATCGAAGAACTCGAACCGCATCGACGCAACGCCTATTGCGGTAGCATCGCTTACATCAGTTGTTGCGGCACCATGGACAGCAATATCACCATTCGCACGCTTCTGACGGAAGGTGAGAATATTTACTGTTGGGCGGGCGGTGGTATTGTGGCGGACAGTATTGAGCAAGCGGAATATCAGGAAACCTTTGATAAAGTCGCCCGAATTTTGCCGCAATTAGGAGAACCACAGCCTTGATGAGCAGTAAAGACGTCACGCCGAAACCACGGTACTCGCCGGCGATTGAAGATTTTATACGCCGCTTCCAGTTGCAACTTCCCGCATCGAAACCAGCGCCGGTTAAAGGTCGGCGTCAGGCCGCGGTGCTGATCCCGATTATTTGTCGCGAGCAGCCGACGTTACTGTTGACGCGTCGATCTGATCACTTACGTAAACATGCTGGGCAGGTGGCGTTTCCGGGCGGCGCGGCAGATGCGTCCGATTCCTCCCTTATTTTCACCGCGCTGCGTGAAGCGCAGGAAGAAGTGGCGATCCCGTTTGCCGATGTCAACGTACTGGGGACCTTGGCTCCGCTCGATAGCAGCACCGGTTTTCAAGTCACACCGGTGGTGGGATTATTGCCGGTCGATGTGCCTTTGCATCCTTGTGAAGATGAAGTCGCTGAGTTGTTCGAAATGCCACTCGACGAGGCTTTCGATCTGGCACGTTACCATTCGCTCGATATCCATCGTCGCGGAACGCATCACCGCGTTTACCTTTCATGGTACCAGCAGCAATTTGTTTGGGGTTTGACTGCCGCCATTATTCGACGTCTTGCAGAACAAATCCGCCTCTAACCCAACCCTCTTCCGGCACGCTTTTTAGCCCCCCGCTCTGCCTGCTTTCACCCTAAAAATTACAAGCCGGTCACAATTTGGCATCAAATTACTTTATTTCATGCGAAAAAAGCCACTTTAGGTCACAAGCCCTTTTACACTGTGTGTTAAGTCATGGTGAAAACTGCGATAATCCACTACCAACCGAGTATTAAACAGTAAATCTATCCGGGCGTGATGCACATTTCAGTGCCATCAGCCAAAACAGGAGTATCAACGTGATTAGCGTATTCGACATGTTCAAAGTCGGGATTGGCCCTTCCAGCTCCCATACTCTGGGGCCGATGAAGGCCGGTAAACAGTTCGCTGATGATCTGCTTGAAAAAGGCATGATGCCTGACGTCACCCGCGTGGCGGTCGACGTGTATGGCTCGCTTTCGCTGACCGGTAAAGGCCATCATACCGATATCGCCATCATCCTCGGTTTAGCAGGTAACAAACCCGATACCGTGGACATTGACGGAATTACCCATTTTATTCGTGATGTAGAACAACGCGAGCGGTTGCCGCTCGGTGATACGCATCATGAAGTGGATTTCCCAAAAGCGTCCGGTATGGTGTTTCGCGGTGAAAATCTGTCTAAACATGAAAACGGCATGCAAATCCACGCGTTTGCGGGTGATACCCTGCTGTACAGCAAAACCTATTATTCCATCGGCGGCGGATTTATCGTCGATGACGAGC
>Ga0105856_1000563_pt1 | contig 19012 bp, 21 predicted proteins | sample OrgsoiDNA_201060_FD_89681 | JGI IMG/M metagenome (GOLD analysis project Ga0105856, IMG submission 89681) | Permafrost soil microbial communities from the Arctic, to analyse light accelerated degradation of dissolved organic matter (DOM) -... | ecosystem: Environmental > Terrestrial > Soil >...
GTGACCCGCGCAGCTGCTGTTTTAAAAGAGCCGGAGATTCTTAAGAGGCGCGGCGATAGGCGCCTCTTAAGGCCGGTTTGGGCGGCAGCCCAAGGTTTAAGGGGATGGGAGGAAAGCCCACCCCCCTTGATTTTAAAAAGTTGCTTACTTACTGAAGTAACGAAATGTCCGCGACTTGCAGGAACAGCTCTCTCAGCTTGGAGAGAAGCGTCAGGCGATTCACGCGAATCGCTTCGTTCTCATCCATCACCATCACGGTGTCGAAGAAGCCGTCAACGGTTTCACGCAGCGCCGCCAGTTCCACCAGCGCTTCTTTGTACTGACCTGCGGCAAACAGCGGTTCCAATTTGTCGCGCAGAACCACCAGATGCGTAGCCAGTTTCAGCTCTGCCGCTTCTTTCAAGACCGAGGCGTGAACGTGATCCAGCAGGGTATCGGAAGACTTCGCCAGAATATTGGAAACGCGTTTGTTAGCCGCAGCCAGCGTTGCCGCTTCATCCAGCGTGCGGAAATAGCTGACCGCTTTGACGCGCGCATCGAAATCTGCCGGTTTGGTTGGACGACGTGCCAGCACCGCCTGAATGGTGTCGACCGCATGACCTTCTTCCTGATACCACGCGCGGAAACGACCGAGCATGAAATCGACCACTTCGTCCACGGCCTTGGCGTTGGTCAGCTTGTCGCCGTACAAACGCACCGCTTCTTCGGTCAGGGTTTGCAGATCCAGCGGCAGGTTTTTCTCGACGATGATACGCAGCACGCCCAGCGCAGCGCGGCGCAGCGCAAACGGGTCTTTGTCGCCTTTCGGATGTTGACCGATGCCGAAAATACCGGCCAGGGTGTCCATCTTGTCAGCGATCGCCAGCGCACAGGCCACCAGCGATTCTGGCAGTTGGTCACCGGCGAAACGCGGCTGGTACTGCTCGTTCAGCGCTACCGCCACTTCTTCGTTTTCGCCATCGTGACGCGCATAGTGCATACCCATCACGCCTTGCGTGTCGGTGAATTCGAAGACCATGTTGGTCATCAAATCACATTTTGACAGCAGGCCAGCGCGTTTAGCGTTCTCAACGTTGGCACCGATTTTATCGGCAATCCAGCCTGACAGCGCTTCGATACGGTCGGTTTTGTCGCGCAAGGTGCCCAACTGCTTCTGGAACAACACGGTTTCCAGACGCGGCAGATTGTCTTCCAGACGCTTTTTCAGATCGGTATTGAAGAAGAACTCAGCATCGGCCAGACGCGGGCGCACCACTTTCTCGTTACCGGAAATGATTTGCTGCGGATCTTTCGACTCGATGTTGGTCACGAAGATAAAGTTCGGCAGCAGTTTTCCTGCGGCGTCGTACACCGGGAAATACTTCTGGTCGCCCTTCATGGTGTAAACCAGCGCTTCAGCAGGCACCTTGAGGAATTTCTCTTCGAATTTGGCGGTCAGCACCACCGGCCATTCCACCAGCGAGGCCACTTCTTCCAGCAGGCTTTCGCTCAGATCCGCGATGCCGCCAATCTGTTTGGCCGCTTTCTCAGCATCTTGCTTGATGATCGCTTTACGCTGTTCGTAATCGGCAATGACCTTGCCGCGTTCCAGCAGGATTTGCGGATATTGATCGGCGTTGTCGAGGGTGAATTCCGGCTCACCCATAAAGCGGTGACCGCGAATCGTGCGCGCAGAATCAATACCCAGAATTTTACCGGAGATCAGTTCGTCGCCGAGCAGCAGGGTCACGGTGTGAACCGGACGCACGAACTGCACCTCGGAATCGCCCCAGCGCATCAGTTTTGGAATAGGCAATTTGGACAACGAGGTCGCGACCATCGGTGCCAGCAGGTGTTGCGCGCTTTCGCCTTTGACGTGTGCGCGGTAAACCAGCCATTCGCCTTTGTCGGTGACCAGACGGTCAGCCTGTTCGACAGTAATACCGCAACCGCGCGCCCAGCCTTCGGCCGCTTTGCTCGGTTTCCCTTCAGCATCAAACGCTTGAGAAACCGCCGGGCCGCGTTTTTCGACTTCGCGATCCGCCTGAGTAGCGCTCAAATTAGAGACTTTCAACGCCAGACGGCGCGGTGCAGCAAACCATTTCACTTCACCGTGCGGCAAATTCGCGGCATCAAGTTCAGCGGTCAGGTTAGCGGCAAAAGATTCAGCAAGGCTACGCAGCGCCTTCGGTGGCAACTCTTCGGTGCCGATTTCCACCAGAAATGTTTTTTCAGTCATCACTGTTTCTCACTTCTCGTTCTTTTTGCACATCGGGAAGCCCAGCACTTCGCGGGAGGCGTAATACGCCTCAGCTACCGCTTTAGTCAGGGTACGGATGCGCAGAATGTAGCGCTGGCGTTCAGTTACGGAAATGGCTTTACGCGCGTCCAGCAAGTTAAAGCAATGGGCCGCTTTCAGAATGCGTTCGTACGCCGGCAACGCCAGAGGCTTTTCGAGCGCCAGCAGGGTTTGCGCTTCTTTCTCGTGCTGTTCGAAACAGGTGAACAGGAAATCCACGTCGGCGTATTCGAAGTTATAGGTCGATTGCTCAACTTCGTTCTGATGGAACACGTCGCCGTAGGTGGTTTTACCCAGCGGGCCGTCGCTCCAGACCAAGTCGTAAACGCTGTCGACGCCCTGAATGTACATCGCCAGACGTTCCAGACCGTAGGTGATTTCACCGGTGACCGGTTTGCATTCCAGACCGCCAACCTGCTGGAAGTAAGTGAACTGCGTCACTTCCATGCCGTTCAGCCACACTTCCCAGCCGAGGCCCCACGCGCCGAGCGTCGGGTTCTCCCAGTTGTCTTCCACGAAGCGGATATCGTGAACCAGTGGGTCAATGCCCAGCTCTTTCAGGGAACCGAGGTACAGCTCCTGAATGTTGTCTGGAGAAGGTTTGATCATCACCTGAAACTGGTAATAGTGTTGCAGGCGGTTTGGGTTCTCACCGTAGCGACCGTCAGTCGGGCGGCGTGATGGCTGGACATAGGCTGCCGCAAAAGGCTCAGGGCCGAGTGCGCGCAGGCTGGTCATCGGATGCGAGGTACCCGCGCCGACTTCCATATCCAGTGGTTGAACAATGGTGCAGCCCTGCTGCGCCCAATAATCCTGAAGCGTCAGGATCAGGCCCTGAAAGGTCTTGGTATCAAACTTTTGCATGTTGGTTTCGCACGCGAGACAGTGAGTTTAAAAGAGGCGAAGAGTATAACCGCTGAGCGGAAGATAATCAGCCAGAATCAGGCAACAGTTGTGCCTGATTAACTATTTGAAGGTCAGTATTCAGCGCTTCTCAGCCAGTTTGTACGCCTCACTCCCTTCGCGTTTACCTATCGCGACGACAATGACGACGATTTCCTGATCTTCAACCTGATAGACCAGACGATATCCCAGACTTCGCAGTTTAATTTTGTAGCGATTGTTTTTTGGCCCGCACAAGCGAGCGGAAACGACATGAGGGTTTTCAAGACGCTCGGCCAATTTCTTTTTAAACTGGTCTCTGATCGGCGGGGCTAACGCTTTCCATTCTTTAAAAGCCGATTTCAAAAAATCGAGTTTATAAGTCATCCAGTGTCAGCCTTATCCTTTCTTCACCCTGCCGCGCATCCATTATGCGGTTAAGCTCCACGTCTTCTGCAAGACTGAGAAAATAGGCGTAAACATCGGGTGGAACACAATAAAAAGCCGGTTCATTGCGGTTAAGAATGGCAACAGCTTCGCCTTCTCCGGCGCTAAACGTCCCCATCGGGTCACGTTTTAATTCGGTGATACTGGCGGCTGATGAGGTGAGAATTTCAAACGGCATAGTTTTTCTCCAGTCAGACTATGCCGTTATTATAGCCGCTTAAAGCATCTTTAAAAGCACGCTAAAAGACTCTTTTAAAATCTGGCACTGATCCCCGCGTTATAAGAGGTTTGTTCGCCGGAATCCAGCCCAGTGGTTTGCGAGACGGCGGCGAAGGCGGCGATGCTGTCGGTGATCTGCACGTTGGCCCCGACGGTCATATCGACCCAATCTTTATCCTGCTCGCCGGTGGTGCGGCTAAAGCGAGTGAGGGTCGATTTTATCGCGCCGGTGGCGGTGTAGGTGCTGTCGCCAAACTGGCGGTCATAGGTCACCTGCGCATACGGATTGACGATGCCCAGTTGGGCATTCAAACGCCAGCCCAGCGCGCCAATTTGTGAGTGGGAGGTCTGGTCGGCAAAGCGCATTGACGTGCTGTTGTTGTCTCTTTCTGAGTAGCCGTCGACGCTGACGTAATCCCAGCTGTATTGCGCCACCGGCCCGGTTTTCAGCACCGGCAACACCGGAATATCCCAGCCCGCGGTGACACGACCGCCAATCTGCTTGCCGTCGGTTTCGCCACGTTCAGTGCGCGTGGTTGGGCCCAGCTTCATGCTGCGATTAATATCGTCGAAGTTCAGCGAGCCGTAGTGGACATCACCGTTGATCCAGCCGTTATCGGCAATTTTCACGCCGGTAAACGCCGTCGCCAGCCAGCCAGCCGCGCGTGCGGTAGCTAAAGTTGTCGGTAGGGTCTTGTCGATCAGTGGAACCGGAGATCATCACGCCCAACATCCAGCGATCGGTGAGCTGATAATCCGCGCCGATATTGCCGGAGTTGGTGGTGCTGTCGCCGTCGCCCAGCGACGGATTGCTCTTATTGTTAAGGTATTGGCCCGCGTAACCACCGAACATCCCAAAGGTGCCCGCCTGATTATCTTGAGTTCGTAGTTGCTGATAGCGGCTGTCGAGCAGTCCCTGACTGTTGCGGGTCAGCGCCAGCGATCCCTGATTCAGCGCGGTCACTTCCAGCGGCCCGTTGATCACCGACTGAATGTAATCAGCAATCAACGCATGAGCCTGCGGTGTCGGGTGGAAATGGTCGGCAAACAGGAAGGATTTGCTGCTATCAAAGCCCGGTAAATTCGACGTACATTCTGACGCCGAGGTGCCTACCGGACACGCCGTTCCGGCAGTATTCGCGAAGCCGTACAGGGCCGGATCGGCAATCACTTCGTTAAATAAGCCATTGATATCAACACGCGCGATGTTGCCGCCGGTTTTTGCCAGCGCAATGTCTTCGGTGGTGTTGTAGGTATCCGTCAGGCCAGACGCCACGCCTCTGAGCGCGTCATAAGCGGCAATCAAGCCTTTCGACAGCAGATCCTGAACAATCTCCGAATCCAACCCGGCGGTGGTGGCCGCTTTCAGCGCGTTATGAATCGCTTCGGTTCGCGCGTCGGTGCTCGGCGTATCTTGCGCATTCAGGTATTTGTAGGCAGCTTCCAGCGCCTGCTGCTGCACGGGCAGCAGCCCCACCTGAATGATGCCTTCCATTAATACCGGCGTCAGGCCGATGTTGGGCACCGTCGGCACGATCACCGTTCCCGCGCCCGCTTTCAGTAATTCATTCACCTGCGCCGCCGCTTGGGTCGCACTGTTGGTAGCGATATCTAATGCTTTCAGCGGATTGAGCGCCGCAGCTGCCAAATCATTGCCGCCAATCCAGTGAATATACAACCCGTTAGGGTCGGCTCTGCCGCCGGTGGACGCCAGATAATTCTTCACCTGATCCTGTGTGGTGTAGTCGGAATCCAGCCCCGGAACGGCAACGCCGCCGCCCTCTGCATAATTCAGGCCGCCTTTCGATGACGGCGTTAAGGTGGTGCCGATATTGCCGGCCAGGATTTCGTCATAAAGTTGATGGGAGCTCCCGTCAAAGGTCCAGCGGCCGATGTTACCGGTGTCACTCAGGCTATCGCCAAAGACATAAAGCTGGTCATAAGCCTGCGCCGAAGCGTTCATTCCGAGGAAAATAACCGTAGCGGCGGCGCAGTGTGTCAGGCGAAAAAATCGGGATTTTTTATTGTTCATTACGAGTGGGCTCATCATTTTTCCATAATCGATAAGAGGGCAGCTTCACCATCAATGTGTAAGGTTTATGTAATTCGTGGTTTTGACTATGGTTCAGAATGGGGAGGGGTCAAGGCGGAGAGGTCAAAAACGGGACGTTGCAGAGTAATCCTATAAGTAACACTATGGGCGACATTCATGACGACAAGGATAAACGAGATGACGCGTTGCAGTTGGGTTTCCAAGGAACCGATTTATCTGGAGTACCACGACAAAGAATGGGGCGTTCCGGTAAAAGAGGGCCGCGAACTGTTCGAAATGTTGTGTCTTGAAGGCCAACAGGCCGGTCTGTCTTGGATCACCGTGTTACGAAAACGTGAAAACTATCGCCGCTGTTTTCACCAGTTTGACCCGGTTCGCATCGCAAAAATGACCGAAGACGATGTCGAAACCCTGGTATTGGACGCGGGTATCATTCGCCATCGTGGAAAAATCAAAGCCATCATCCTGAATGCTCAGGCCTATCTGGCGATGCAGGCCAATGGCGAAGACTTTTCAGCGTTCATCTGGCAGTTCGTTGACCACCAACCGGTCATCAATAATCCGTTGGGACCAGAAGGCATTCCTGCCAAAACGGAAGTGTCAGATGCCATGTCCAAGGCGCTGAAAAAGAAAGGGTTTAAGTTTATCGGTTCCACCATCTGTTATGCCTTTATGCAGGCCGCCGGGCTGGTGAACGATCATCAATCTTATTGTTTCTGCCACCCGAAAAACCAGTCGGCATGATCCGCCTTTCCGACCCCACGGATATCGACGCCATCATGGTGCTGTGGCTGAAAAGCACTCTGTTCGCGCATCCTTTTATCGACGCAAGCTATTGGTTTGAAAGTGCGTCGATGGTGCGCGATGAGTTTTTGCCTAACGCCATGACGTGGGTTTTCTGCAACGATCAGGACCAGATCAAGGGTTTTGTCAGCGTGCTGAATAAGCAATTTATTGGTGCGTTATTTGTCGAACAAAGTGTTTACGGCCAAGGCGTTGCCCAACAACTGATGCAACAAGCCAAAACCCACTTCCCCTTATTATTACTCGAGGTCTACCAGCAGAATCATCGGGCGATGGCGTTTTATCGCAAGGAAGGTTTTGAGGTGGTCAACGATGCCATTCACCCCGGTACACATTTGCCGACGTGGGTTATGCGCTGGCGTATGCCCCTTTCTGAATAAGTTCCCTAAAATCTGCTCTAACTGAGAAAAAAACATATCCAGAATCCTCCTACTGCTTAGTGCCGCAAAATTCCGCATAAAGAGCGCCAGAACGCTGATAGGCGTATGACAGCCGGTTTCATTTGTTTATGTTTTGACACCTTTTTATGTGCAACCTGTGGCGCATAACCTCGTCATAATCGACACCCTTCGGCATGCAACAAAAAATATCCCTAAAGGAAATTACGATGAATAAACGACTTCTTGTGGTTGCTGGTGCACTTTGCGTCACCATGGGGCTGACCGCCTGTACCACCAACCCGTATACCGGCGAATCTGAAGCAGGAAAATCAGGCATTGGCGCAGGGTTGGGAGCTGCGCTCGGCGCGGGCGTAGGGATGCTTTCATCGTCTAAACATGACCGCGGCAAAGGCGCACTGATCGGTGCGGCAGCCGGTGCGGCATTGGGCGGCGGCGCGGGCTATTACATGGATGTGCAGGAATCAAAACTGCGTGACAAAATGCGCGGCACCGGTGTCAGCGTGACGCGTCAGGGCGACAATATCGTGCTGAATATGCCAAATAACGTGACCTTCGATTCCAACAGCAGCACCCTGAAACCCGCCGGGGCTAACACCCTGACCGGCGTGGCGATGGTACTGAAAGAGTACCCGAAAACCGCAGTTAACGTCGTCGGCTACACCGACAGCACCGGCACGCGCGCTCTGAACATGAGACTGTCGCAACAGCGCGCCGACGGCGTAGGCAGCGCGTTGATCACCCAAGGCGTTGACGGCAATCGCGTTCGTACTCAGGGTGCAGGCCCGGATAACCCGATCGCCAGCAACAGCACCGAGCAGGGCAAAGCGCAGAACCGTCGCGTAGAGATCACCCTCAGCCCGCTGCAGTAAGCTGACAGGATTTTCATCATAGCGGGGCCAGATGGTCCCGTTTTTTATGGTAGTCTCCTGTGGTTGAGCATCGAGAGGGTAAGGCTGTGAGCAGAAAAATGGAGCCGGGCAGCAGTGTTCGCGCCACGATACGGGATGTCGCCAGCGCGGCAAAAACCGGTAAAACCAGCGTTTCGCGCTATCTGAATGGCGAAAAAAATCTGCTTTCCGACGATCTGAAAGATCGGATTGAACGCGCCATCACCCTGCTCGACTACCAACCGAGCCAGATGGCACGCAGTCTGAAAAGCGGTCAGACGCGGCTGATCGGACTGATTCTGGCCGATATCACCAACCCCTATTCTGTCGAAGTGATGCGCGGCGTAGAAGCCGCCTGCCGCCAGCAAGGTCTGACGCTGCTGGTGTGTAACACCAATAACCAGCTCGACCAGGAAAAACATTATCTGCAATTACTCAGCAGCTACCGCGTTGATGGCATGGTCGTTAACGCCGTAGGCATGCGCGATGCCGCCATTTCGACGCTGCAGCAGGCCCAATTGCCGATGGTGCTGATTGACCGCAAAGTAGAGAATTTCTCCTGCGATGTGGTAGGTCTCAATAACGCACAGGCCACCACCGAGGTGACCGATCATCTGCTGCAACAGGGCTTCGAGGCGATTCTGTTCCTCAGCGAACCGATGGTGATCAACACCCGTCTTGACCGTTTGCATACCTTCTTAAAACGTATGCAGCGTGAGCCCGACCGTATCGCCGAGCAGGGCGAAGCCGAACTCAGCGATACCGAAGGTCTTGAAGCCCTATTGCGGGATTTCGTGTCACGCCACCCGCACCAACGTAAAGCCGTGCTGGCAGCCAACGGGGCGATGACACTGCTGGTCGCACGCGCCATGCGCCGGATGGATCTGGTGTGGGGCCGTGATATTGGTCTGCTGGGCTTTGACGAGCTGGAATGGGCAGAACTGGCGGGCGTGGGCATCACCTCGCTAAAACAACCGACCTACGACATGGGTGTCGCAGCACTCGAACAACTGGTCACCCGCATTCAGGGCAGTCAGGAACCTATCCGCGAACAAGCGTTCGCCGGTGAACTGATTGTGCGCGGATCGACACGAATGGACTAACGCAAGAGCAATGCCACACAGCGTGGCATGTCCCTCTTCTTGCTGCTTTTCCGTTTCATGGTTCATTCCTTTGAACATCTCTTCCCATGATGCGTAATAGCCCGCTCCCGACGCCTCCATTTCAGCAGCCTCTTGCAAAGCCATCTTTGTTTTTTCAGAGGGTGCACCATGAGGCCACACATGACAGTCAGCATGCTCCTTATTTCCAGAGAACCGTGTTTTTACTTCGTGAGCTTGATCATATTTTTCAGCCTGATCACTTTCGAATGGTACCGGTTCCAAGATACCGTAGTTTAATGTGCAGCAAATGCTTAACCAACGTCGGCACGGCGTATCACCGTCTACTATTGAATCCTGACCCGCCTCTCCGGGCCACCTCGAATAAGGATCACCGAAATGAAAAAAGACATTGTGGTTGTGATGGCAGCGTACGGAAATGACAACGTCAAAGCGCTGGGCGGGCAAGCGGCGTTACTGTCCGTGGTGGCCGATGCGGGAGCGGATGGCGTGGAGATCCGCCGTGAACTGTTCGATGAGTCAGACTTCAGCACGCTGGCCGAACTGGCGGAAAATATCCGGCAGAAAGGGTTGTTTGCGGTCTATTCCGTCCCGGAATCTCTGTTCGTTGAAAACGGCGAAGTGAACCCTGCGCTGAAGAAATTTTTAGAGGAAGCGAGCACCCTCGGTGCTCGCAGTCTGAAACTGGCGCTGGGCCATTTCAAATCAGGTGCAGATCTCACGCCGCTGAAAGCCTTACTTGAAACAAGCGCAGTCAAGGTGGTCGTCGAGAACGATCAAACCCCAGACTGCGGCGTTTTGTCGCTGATGAATGCCTTCATGTTTACGGCGCAGTCGCTGCATTTGCCGCTGGAGATGACCTTCGATATGGCGAACTGGTTATGGGTGGGACAAGACCCGCTGACCGCAGCCGATCATCTGGCGCATTACGTGGGATATGTGCACGTCAAAGCCGCGGAAAAGCGCGGTGAAAAATGGCACGCCGTGGCGCTGGATGACAGCGATGGCAGTTGGAAGCCGTTGCTGGCAAAACTGCCGCAAGCGGTGCCGCGCGGCATCGAATTCCCTCTGGAGGGCCAAGACCTGACCGCCGTCACCCGCCATTACGTGGATTTGTTGCGTGAGGACGCTACCCACGCTTAAGCCCAGGAGCCAAAAGATGTCGAAATTATCGCAGCATGCCGCGTTGGATGTGGTCACCGTGGGCGAAGCCATGGCGATGTTTGTCGCCAGTGAAACAGGCCCTCTGGAAGAGGTCACCCAGTTTACTCGCCAGGTGGCGTGCGCCGAGTTGAATGTCGCCATCGGATTAGCCCGTTTGGGCCTGAACGTCGGCTGGGCCAGCCGCGTGGGCGACGATGTTTTTGGTCGCTTCGTGCTCAAGCAACTGGAAAAAGAGCGTATCGATGCCGGTCAGGTGACGGTCGATCACCGCTTCCCGACCGGCTTCCAGCTTAAATCGAAGGAGTCCGGCGGGCAGGATCCGCGCGTCGAATATTTCCGTAAAGGCTCGGCGGCCAGTCACCTTTCGGTGGCTGACTTTAATCCAGATTACTTCGGCGCAGCACGACATTTGCACTTATCCGGCGTCTGCGCTGCGCTGTCTGCCACCTCTCTTGAGCTTTCACATTTCGCGGCCAGCGAGATGCGTAAAGCGGGCAAAAGTCTCTCATTTGATCCGAATCTGCGCCCGGTACTGTGGCGCAATGAGCAGACCATGCGCAAGGAAATCAACGCACTGGCGTTCGCCGCCGATTGGGTCCTGCCCGGCCTGAGTGAAGGCCAGTTACTGACCGGACAGCAGACACCCGAAGGCATCGCGGATTTCTACCTCGAGAAAGGGGTAAAAGCGGTGATCATCAAAACCGGCCCGGATGGCGCCTGGTTCAAAAATGCACAGGGCAAACAGGCGCAGGTCGCCGCCTGCAAGGTTGACAAGGTGGTAGACACCGTCGGTGCCGGTGACGGGTTTGCCGTTGGGTTGATCAGCGCCTTACTCGAGGGGCTGCCGCTGGAACAGGCGGTAAAACGCGGCAACAAAATCGGCAGTTTAGCCGTGCAAGCCGTGGGCGACAGCGAAGGGTTACCGACGCGAGAGCAATTGAACAACGCTTAAAAACCCCTGTTTGCTACACTTAGTTAGCACCCTACGTAACATCAAATAATAGCAATCAGTCGCGAAACTGAGGATAAAAGTCATGAACGAAGCCAAAATCGCCATCAGACGTTGGTGGTATATCATGCCTGTGGTGTTTATCACCTACAGTCTGGCGTACGTCGATCGCTCCAATTTCAGCTTTGCCTCGGCGGCGGGGATTAATGAGGATCTGGGCATCACCAAAGGGATGTCATCTCTGCTCGGCGCGCTGTTTTTCCTCGGTTATTTCTTCTTCCAAATCCCCGGCACCATCTACGCCGAACGCCGCAGCGTGAAGAAACTGATTTTCTGGTGCCTGCTGTTATGGGGCGGTTTTGCGTCACTGACCGGCGTGGTCAACAACATACCGATGCTGGCGGTGATCCGTTTTGCGCTCGGCGTGGTCGAAGCCGCCGTGATGCCCGCGATGCTGGTTTACATCAGTAATTGGTTCACCAAGTCGGAGCGTTCTCGCGCTAACACCTTCTTAATTCTGGGGAATCCGGTCACCGTTTTGTGGATGTCGGTTATTTCCGGGTATCTGATCCACGCCTTTGGCTGGCGCGAGATGTTTATCTTCGAAGGTATCCCGGCGGTGATTTGGGCCTTCTGCTGGTGGTTCCTGGTCAAAGATAAACCCGAGCAGGTCGGCTGGCTGACTCAGGATGAGAAAAAAGCGCTGGCGGCGCAGCTTGCCAAAGAACAAGAAGGCATCAAAGCGGTTCACAACTACGCCGAAGCCTTTAAATCGCGTAACGTGATTTTACTTTGCCTGCAATATTTTGCGTGGAGTATTGGGGTGTACGGCTTCGTACTGTGGTTGCCGTCGATTCTGCGCAGCGGCATGCAAATGGGCATGGTGGAAGCCGGTTGGCTGTCGTCAGTGCCCTACCTTGCCGCCACTATCGCCATGATTTTAGTGTCATGGGCATCGGATAAGATGCAAAACCGCAAAATTTTCGTCTGGCCTTTGCTGTTAATCGGTGCGCTGGCGTTCTTTGCGTCATGGGCGATTGGCCCGAATAATTTCTGGATCTCTTACACGCTGCTGGTGATCGCCGCCGCCGCGATGTACGCGCCTTACGGTCCCTTCTTCGCCATTATCCCTGAGATGTTGCCGAAAAATGTGGCCGGTGGCGCCATGGCGTTAATCAACAGCCTGGGGGCATTAGGGTCGTTCTTTGGCTCGTGGTTTGTCGGTTATCTCAATGGCAGTACCGGCAGCCCGGCGGCCTCGTTTATTTTTATGGCCGTCGCCCTGCTGGTTTCCGTGGTGCTGACCCTGATGGTCAAACCTGAGCGCACGCAATCGGCCTGAGTGCCCTATGCTATGTTTAATCAATACGTTAGTTAACCTGGAGTACGTGATGAAGCCGTCTATCGTTTTATATAAAAAGCTGCCTGCCGATCTGCATCAGCGTCTGGAAAAACATTTTTCAATCGTCGAGTTTGACGGCATCACCGATGAAAACCGTCCGCAAGTGCTAAATGCCCTGCAACAGGCTGAGGGGCTGATCGGCTCCGGCGGTGCGGTCAACAAAGCGCTTTTAGACCATGCGCCACGCCTGCGTGCGGTCTCGACCATTTCAGTGGGCTACGACAACTTTGATGTCGACGAGCTGACCCGTCGTGAAATTCCGCTGATGCATACCCCCACCGTGCTGACCGATACCGTCGCCGATACCGTGATGGCGCTGGTGCTGTCCACTGCGCGCCGCGTGGTGAACGTTGCCGAGCGCGTTAAAGCCGGTGAATGGACCAGCAATATTGGCGCAGACTGGTTCGGCGTAGACGTTCACCACAAAACGATCGGTATTATCGGCATGGGCCGCATTGGCATGGCGCTGGCGCAGCGTGCGCATTTCGGCTTCGACATGCCGGTGTTGTACAACGCCCGTAGCCAGCATAAAGCGGCAGAAGAGCGTTTTGGTGCCAAGAAATGTGAGCTGGATGAGCTGCTCGCCAAAGCCGATTTTGTCTGCGTACTGCTGCCGTTGACCGAGCAAACCTTCCACACCATCGGCAAAGAGCAACTGGCGAAAATGAAGTCCAGCGCAATTTTAATTAGCGCCGGTCGTGGGCCAGTGATCGATGAAAAGGCGCTGATCGCCGCGCTGCAAGACGGCACGATCCACGCCGCCGGTATGGACGTGTTTGAAACCGAACCCTTGCCGAAAGATTCCCCGCTGCTCAGTCTGCCAAACGTTGTGGCGCTGCCGCACATCGGTTCTGCCACTCATGAAACCCGCTATGGCATGGCGGCTTGCGCCGTGGATAACCTGATCACCGCACTGACCGGTGACGTGACAGAAAACTGCGTTAACCCGCAAGTATTGAAAAAATAACCCTCTTTTTTCTACCGCTTCCACCTGACCTCCCCTGATGAAAGGGGAGGGATAAATCTAAAAACCCCGAGGCCAGATTGCGCTGCTTTGAAGCAAGCGTTAAGGTGGTTATCACATTCTGATAACACAAAGTTTTTCTATGACGTTTTCTGTTTTCGGCGATAAATTTACCCGCGCCACCGGCATTAGCCGCCTGATGGGTGATATGAATGAAGGCTTGCGCACGCCAGGAGCAGTGATGCTCGGCGGTGGGAACCCCGCGCAAATACCGGAAATGCAGGACTATTTCCAAACGCTGTTCACCGAGATGTTAGCGGAAGGCAAGCTGACCGAAGCCCTGTGTAACTATGATGGTCCGCAAGGTAAAGACGTACTGCGTCACGCACTGGCCGGCATGTTAAAGAAAGAGCTCGGTTGGGAGTTGGACGCGAAAAATATTGCGCTGACCAACGGCAGCCAGAGTGCGTTCTTTTATCTGTTTAATCTGTTTGCCGGACGCCGTGCCGACGGCTCGATGGCAAAAGTGTTGTTCCCGCTCGCGCCGGAATATCTTGGCTACGCTGATGCCGGGTTGGATGAAAGTCTGTTTATTTCCGCCAAACCCAATATTGAGCTGCTGCCGGAAGGCCAGTTCAAATATCACGTCGACTTTGATCATCTGAATATCACCGATGACATCGGCTTAATCTGCGTCTCTCGCCCAACCAACCCGACCGGTAATGTGATCACCGATCAGGAGTTACGTCGTCTTGATGCTCTGGCCCAACAGCACGATATTCCGCTGCTTATCGACAACGCGTATGGCGTTCCCTTCCCCGGCATTGTGTTTACTGAGGCGACGCCGCTGTGGAATCCCAATATCATTTTATGCATGAGCCTGTCAAAGCTGGGCCTGCCGGGTTCGCGCTGCGGGATAGTGATTGCCGATGAGAAAATTATTACCGCCATCAGTAATATGAACGGCATCATCAGTCTGGCACCGGGCAGCGTGGGTCCGGCCATCGCCAACGAAATGATTGTGCGCGGCGATCTGCTGCGCCTTTCTGAAGACGTGATTAAACCCTTCTATTATCAACGTGTGCAGGAAACCATTGCGACACTGCGTCGTTATTTGCCGCCAGAGCGCTGTTTGATCCACAAGCCGGAGGGGGCGATTTTCCTCTGGCTGTGGTTTAAAGATTTGCCGATCAGCACCGAAATGCTGTATCAGCGCCTGAAAAAACGCGGTGTGCTGATGGTGCCGGGACATTTCTTCTTCCCGGGCCTTGAACACCCGTGGCCGCACACGCACCAATGTATGCGCATGAATTACGTCCCCGACGGCGAGCAGATTGAGCGCGGCGTTAAAATTCTGGCCGAAGAAGTGGAACGGGCACACGCCGAAGGGTGATAAATCTGGCCGTCATGCTGACAGCATAAAAAAGGGAGGACATGATGTCCTCCCTTTTCATTTCACTCATCAGCCCTTAGACCGGTTGGCTTTCCAACGCGGGCTTATCGGTACCGATCGCAATTTTCTGTGGTTGCAGCGCTGGCGGCACATCGCGAACCAGACTGACATGCAGCAAACCGTTGACGAATTCAGCCGCGGACACATGCATATGTTCTGCCAGCGTGAAGCTCAGGGTGAAAGGCTTAATCACTAATCCCTGATGCAGATACTCGACGTTGGTCTCAGGTTGCGCAGGCGTACCGCTCACGGTTAGCCGCGGGCCTTCCACTTCAATATTTAAATCACTTTGCTGGAAACCTGCCAAGGCTAAAGAGATGCGATAATGATTATCGTCTGATTTCTCAATGTTATACGGCGGGAAGGCTTGGTCAGCCCCCTGCATTGAGCTGGCAAGTTTGTCGAAACCGATCCATTGACGCAGTAATGGAGAAAGATCGTAATTACGCATGGGTAACTCCTTCTATGAAGCGAGATAATGTTAGGTTATTTCATTCGCCACGCTTTTTTACCGCGTGACGCTTCCGCTCCCTGACGGCGAGCGATGGGGTTTGAATAAATTCTGTGAGCTATCAGCGTATATCTATACGACGCGGCTTTGATGATTCAGGCACCACGCGTTCGAGGTCGATATACAGCAAACCGTTCGCCAAATTGGCGGATTTAATTTGAATATGCTCGGCTAACTGGAATTTACGCTCAAAATTGCGCTCGGCGATGCCCTGATATAAATAGGTACGTTCTGCCGCCGCGTCTTTATGTGCGCCTTTGACCAGTAACATATTATCTTGAGCCGTAATATCCAGCTCAGACTCGGCAAAACCGGCCACCGCTATCGCAATGCGATAATGATTTTCATCAACCAATTCAACGTTATAAGGGGGATATCCACCACCTTGACTTTGACCCGATTCAATCAAATTAAATAAACGGTCGAAACCAATAGCAGAACGGTATAGCGGGGATAAATCAAAATTACGCATTGCAACTTCTCCTGATTTTACAGCGAGTAGGTTAATCGACCTTCCTGATGGACAGGTCTATGACGCTTCATACCCTTACGGCGTATGCTTTTCCTGCGTCGTATGATAAAAATGGCGACGGAAAAGAAGATTTCAAGTCACAGAAAGAAAAGTTTTTATCAGGCCATTCTTACGATATCGAAAAGTAGCCGGTATTACGGCAGGATCTCAGTTATCTCTTACACTATAAATTGCGACGGCTACCACAGAGCCGGACTTTGCTTTATTAAATTTTTTGGCTGAATGATATAAGTCATTTTTGACGATAAAACCTCAGCCCGACAGCATGAGATGAGTTCTACCATGATGAAAACTGTTCTATTACCGCTCGTGACAGGATGCGCTATTTTATCTGCTAGCGGTTGCTCAAGCGTAATGAGCCATACTGGGGGAAATCAGGGATATTATCCGGGGACGCGGGCAGACGTAGAGATGATGAAAAGTGACGACACCAGTTGGGCGATGACGCCCCTGCTGCTGGTCGATCTGCCTTTCAGCGCGCTGCTGGATACGCTGTTGTTACCTTATGACTATTTTCGTCAGGGGAAAGAAACCACGCGGGATCGCATTAAAGTCAGCGAAGACCACAATCTGGCGATCAGTAACGGCATCGACATTGACCACGTTCCACCAATGACCGAATCCACTCGCCAGAAAAAATCGTCATCTCGCCCATCACGGTGACGAGATGAACCACTAACCGGTCGCGATGACCGGTTTTTTATATCGAAGCCTCAGCGGTTCCCGCCGCCCGCCTACTGATTTTCAACCACCGAAATTTGCGTGAACTCCCCATGCTGGCGCATAAACGCCACCTTTTTGCCATCCGGTGAAAATACCACCGCATCGGCGCAAGGTGCGACATCAGTTCGCTCGGTCAGTGCACGCATTTTTCCGCTCCTGACGTCCAGCACCATAATGCAGTTATCGCTGACCAGCGCCAGAGATTGCCCGTCGGGATGCCAGCTAAAAGCAGATTGAACGCCGTGCGGTGTATAGCTGATTTGCAGCGGTTCGCCGCCGTTGGGAGAAAGGGTCCACAACTGAACCACGCCATGGTCATCCTTCATCAAAAATGCGATCAGGGTTCCGTCTGGCGAGGCACGCAGCCAGTGTCGCGGTTGCAGCACCACGCCGGGGAATAGCCGGTCAGCGGTAAAGGTCAGCCGACGCTGTTTCACGCCGCGTGGAGGAGCAGGCAGCGAGACCGGCGTTCCTTGCAGCGGTGCGTCTCCGGCAAGCCGGTAATCCTCGTCTTGCTCAGGCAAATCGACGATAAACACTTCAGGCAGCTTCTCACCGTTGGCCGATACCGTATCGCCAATAAAGGCCAGCGCCCAGCGCTGACGGCGGCCATCCGGCTTGGTATACCCCTGACGGCCAATCCAACCCTCCTCGTAAGCACGGGTGATGTCATCACTACCAGGCCGAGGCGTGAAGGTGGTCTGACTGACCAGCACGCTAAAATGGCTGCCGTCATATTCACGGGGATGCTGTTTCGGGGAAATCACCGAAGAGGAAGAGAGCGCCACACCGACGTTGCGCTGATCGCGAGCGGGGTCAAGCTCATGCAAAACGTGGTCATTGTAGGTAAAGCTCAGACGGCTGGCGTCCGGGCTGAAAACATGGACATGGGTGCCGCCACGCAACGCGCCCGGAGTAAATGGCGCGGTAATGTCCAGAGCATCAAGCGTCACTGCCTGATTTTCTGGCGGGCTGACAATCACCCCACGGCGATGATGAAAATCATACTGCCAGCGCGGGTCAGGATTTTCCGGCCCGTGAATAAACGCATACCGAACCGGGGGTATCTGGCTTACCGTGACCACACCGACATGTGCGCCCTGTGTGGCCTGATAAATCACCTGCACTTCGCCCGTCTCGACGTTCACCCGTTCAATGGTCGAGCCGGTGAACGAACCGCCGTTGGGCCGCACGTCATAAGCCAACCACTGGCTGTCCGGCGTCCAGACATGAATGTTGGTCAACTGATGCCCACGGGCATCAAACGTGAGTTGTTTTTCTGTCATGTGGTAGGAAAGCCCATGCCATTAATGGAATGGGCTAAGCCTACGACAGTGGGACGATGGAGACAATCTTCAACTATCGCCGACGCGCCTGACTTCGCCAACGAGGAAGATATATGACAGCGCCCCCAATAAAGCCACAGCGGAAATATAAATTAATGAAGGTGCAAAACCATAATCCTGGGCTAAATAGCCCACCACTAAGGGCACGGTAATTCCGCCCAGCCCCCCGGCAAGATTAAATACGCCGCCGGTCAGGCCAATCAATCTCACTGGCGCTAATGAAGATACCAACGACCAAGTAATAGAAGCGAATCCATTACCAAAGAAAGCCAACGCCATTAATATCATGATCCACATAGGGTCATTGGTATAATTCGCCCCCATAATACAGGTCGATAATAATAAGCCGCAGATAATCGGCAATTTGCGCGCAAAACCAATGGATTTCCCTTTGCGCACTAATTTATCCGCCACCAGCCCTGACAATAAAACCCCCACGAACGCTGCCAGGAACGGAACCGTTGTCATAAAGCCCGCGGTCAGGGCAGGAATGTGTTTTTCCTGCGTCAGGTAATTCGGGAACCATGTCAGGAAGAACCACAGCGTTGAGGCTACCGCGAATTGCCCTAAATAAACGCCGACCAGTTTACGGTTAAATACCAGCTTCCAGTCAGTCGAGGTGAGCCGAACACGATTTTTCTTTTCAGCGGGTGCGTCACCGTCAATCAGGCCACCACCGGCGCGGATATGTTCCAGCTCTGCGGCGTTCACACCTTTGCTTTTACGCGGTGATTGATAAACGTAAAACCACAGCAACGACCAGACGATGCCGATACCCCCGGTAACAATGAAGACCCAGTGCCAGCTAAGCACCTCCTGGATCCAGATCAGCAGCGGCGTCAGAAATGCCAGACCGACAAACAGGCCGGAGGTATA
>Ga0105856_1000564_pt1 | contig 19009 bp, 17 predicted proteins | sample OrgsoiDNA_201060_FD_89681 | JGI IMG/M metagenome (GOLD analysis project Ga0105856, IMG submission 89681) | Permafrost soil microbial communities from the Arctic, to analyse light accelerated degradation of dissolved organic matter (DOM) -... | ecosystem: Environmental > Terrestrial > Soil >...
GCAGTTCGCCGTGCCCCACAGCAGTTTTACGCCGCTGCTTTCCTGTTTCTGCGCCAGTACGTCGGTCATGATGGCAAAATTATTGACGTACTCTTTGAGCGAATGGCCTTCGGGCGAGACGTCAACATCGTGGAAGCAATAATAAGGAACGTTGAGTTTTTGGAAGAACTCAAAGGCGACATCAGCTTTGCGTTTTGCCAGTTCAAGGGCATCACCAGGCTGTTGCCATGGACGATCAAAGGCGCCTAATCCAAACATGTCAGAACCGTTCCAGCAGAACGTATGCCAGTAGCAAGCGGCAAACCTCAGGTGTTCTGCCATGGTTTTACCCAGAATCACTTCATTGGGATTGTAATGACGAAATGACAGAGGATTGGTGCTGTTAACACCTTCGTAGCGAACCGCGTCAAGCTTGTCAAAATAAGCGTGCATTGAAAACTCCTTGGAAACAGACCCAGACGGCTGGGAAATGAGTTTCAATCTTCGGAGTTGTTAGTTGTTCCTTCAATTACGTTATTTCACACTCAAATTAACTTAATTATTAACTGTGCGATAGATCGCATAAATAAGCGCTTCTGCTGAGTGTTTTTTTCCTTTTTACGAGCGTTTACGGAAATGTCCACGTCACACATAGGTCTATTGCAATCAAACCATGATCTTCATCAAACATTAAGAAAGAAACTAAAAAACGTAATGCAACGGTTAAAATCTGCAATTGCCGAATAATGACTCAGCGGCAACAATTCTTGGGCAACGACAATTCTTCATCGAGGGGAAATAATGCGAATTATCCGTAACTCTTTCTCCTTTTCAGCCTCTGTTTAAAAAAGGTCTTAGAAGATGAAAATGAAAAAAATATTACTTTCTGCCTGCGCGTTAATGCTATTGGTCAGTCAATCAGGAATAGCCAAAGAAATAAAAATCGGCATGGCGATTGACGATTTGAGACTAGAACGCTGGCAGAAAGATCGGGACATCTTTGTTGCCAAAGCGAAAACACTGGGCGCTGACGTTTTTGTGCAATCTGCCAACGGCAATGAAGAAACCCAAATGGCGCAGATTGAAAATATGATTAACCGTGGTGTCGATGTCCTGGTGATTATCCCCTACAACGGCGAAGTGCTGAGTAATGTCATTGCGGAAGCCAAACGCGAAGGGATCAAAGTGTTGGCTTATGACCGCATGATCAATAATGCAGATATTGATTTCTATATCTCGTTTGATAACGAAAAAGTGGGTGAGTTGCAGGCACAAAGTCTGGTGACGCGCGTCCCTGAAGGCAATTATTTCTTGATGGGCGGATCGCCCGTTGATAACAATGCCAAGCTTTTCAGAGCGGGCCAAATGAAAGTCCTTAATCCACTGATTAAAGAAGGAAAAATAAAAGTTGTCGGCGACCAATGGGCCGATGGTTGGCTGCCAGAGAATGCGCTTAAGATCATGGAAAATGCCCTCACCGCCAACAATAACCATATTGATGCCGTGGTGGCCTCAAATGATGCCACGGCAGGCGGTGCGGTTCAGGCCCTGTCAGCTCAAGGGCTGGCAGGCAAAGTGGCGATTTCAGGGCAGGATGCTGACCTCGCGGCGATAAAACGCATTGAGGCAGGGACGCAAACCATGACGGTCTACAAACCGATCACTAAACTCGCCAATGATGCAGCAGAGATTGCCGTCAAACTGGGCAAGGGTGAAAAACCCGAGTCTAACGCCACGTTAAATAACGGAAAAAAAGAGGTGCCATCCTATTTGTTAACGCCGATTTCGGTGGATAAAAGCAATATCGCCTCGACGGTGATTGCTGATGGATTCCATAAGAAATCCGATCTGAATTAATCCTGTACGTTGAGTTCACGACGTCAACTCTGACGGGTTCTGGTTTTCACTTCACGACTCTGGGTGATTGCCAGAACTTTGCGAGGTTATTTATGCCCGTATTATCGGAAAAAAGCTGTCTGCTAGAAATGCGACACATCACCAAAAAATTTGGCCAAATAAAAGCTGTCGATAATATTAGTCTTAGGCTCGATTCCGGCGAGGTTTTGTCGCTATGTGGTGAAAATGGTTCGGGTAAATCGACACTGATGAAAGTGCTGTGCGGTATTTATCCGCATGGAACCTTTGACGGGGAGATCTATTTTTCAGGCGAAAAGTTGGTGGCAAAAGGCATTCGTGAAACGGAACAAAAAGGCATTGCTATCATCCATCAAGAATTAGCCTTGGTTAAACAAATGAGCGTGCTCGAAAATATGTTTCTGGGCAATGAGTGGGGGCAGTATGGATTACTCGACACCGATCAAATGTATTTACGCTGTCGCCGAATGCTTGCCCAAGTCAAGTTAGATATTGACCCGCATACGCTGGTGGGGGAATTGGGACTGGGCCAACGCCAACTGGTGGAAATTGCGAAAGCCTTAAACAAGCAAGTGCGCCTGCTGGTGCTGGATGAACCGACGGCGTCGTTGACTGAGAGCGAGACGGCAACGCTGTTAGAGATCATTTGCGACTTACGCAATCATGATATTGCCTGTATTTATATTTCGCACAAACTGAATGAGGTCCGGTCAATTTCTGACAGGATTTTAGTTATCCGTGACGGGCACCCGATTGCGACGCGCGATGCTAAAGGTATGACCGAGCAAGAAATTATCGCGATGATGGTCGGCAGGGAGTTGACGGAACTCTTCCCTCCTCGAGTACGGACGTTAGGTACAGAAATACTGCGCGTTTCCCACCTCAGCGCGTGGCACCCGGTGAATCGTCATATCAAACGCGTAGATGATGTCAGTTTTACGCTCCATGCCGGCGAAGTGCTGGGTGTTGCCGGATTAGTCGGCGCTGGCCGCACTGAAATCATGGAGTGTTTATTTGGTGTTTACCCCGGCCATTGGCAGGGTGAAGTGAGTTTGGCGGGGGAAAGGGTCCACATTGCCACCTGCCGTGACGCCATGCGTTTGGGGCTGGCGATGGTACCGGAAGATCGCAAACGTGACGGGATCGTGCCGGTGATGGCGGTCGGCAGCAATATTACACTGGCAGCGCTGGAAAATTTCACCGTCGGCGGTGTACTCAATGAGGCGCGAGAGCAGCAGACTATCAGCCAGTCGGTACGCCAGCTCAATATTAAAACCTCTTCCTCTGAACTTGCCATTGGTCGGTTAAGCGGCGGCAATCAGCAGAAAGCCATTCTTGCCCGCTGTCTATTACTCAAACCTAAAATCCTCATTCTCGATGAACCCACGCGCGGCATAGACGTCGGGGCGAAACACGAGATTTATAAGTTGATCGGCCAGCTTGCTGCACAGGGAATGGCCATTATCGTCATCTCTTCCGAACTGCCTGAGGTTTTAGGGCTGAGCGACCGCGTACTGGTCATGCATCTCGGCCAACGTAAAGCCTGTCTGGACAATAACAATCTAACGCAACAGCAGGTTATGGAAGCCGCCTTAAGGAGTGAAAGCCATGTCTAAAACGACACCCTCAATGACAACTGCAAGAGCCACGGGTCAGCCCCTTTTTTCATTACAACGGTTGAAAAATATCAATCTGCAGGTCTATGTCATGCTGGCCGCCATAGCGCTTATCATCGTATTTTTCTCCATCACTACCGATGGCGCGTATATCAGCTCACGCAATATCTCCAACCTACTGCGTCAAACGGCCATTACCGGCATTCTTGCGGTCGGCATGGTCTTTGTCATTATCTCGGCTGAAATCGACCTTTCCGTCGGTTCGATGATGGGGCTGTTGGGGGGCGTAGCGGCGATATTCGATGTGTGGCTGGGGTGGCCGTTACCCCTGACTATTGCGGTAACGCTGGTGCTGGGGCTGCTGCTCGGTGCGTGGAATGGCTGGTGGGTGGCATACCGTAAGGTTCCATCTTTCATCGTTACGTTGGCGGGAATGCTGGCATTTCGCGGCATCTTGATTGGCATCACCAGCGGTACCACGGTAGCACCGACCACGGCGCCAATGTCGCGCATCGGTCAAAGTTATCTGCCAAACGGCGTGGGATTTGGCATCGGGGTGTTCGCCTTGGTGTTGTTCATCGCCTGGCAGTGGCGTAAGCGTAAGCAGCGAGCCGCACTGGGTTTGCCACTGACCACGGCCAAAAGTGACGTTACCCGACAGGCATTGACCGCCATTATTGCCTTAGGTGCCGTGTTGCTTCTCAATGAATATCGCGGGGTGCCGACACCGGTGCTTATCCTCGTGGCGTTAATGTTAGGCGGTATGTTTATGGCGTCACGCACGGCCTTTGGTCGCCGTATTTATGCGATTGGCGGCAATATCGATGCGGCACGTTTGTCTGGTGTGAACGTCGAACGCAGCAAAATGGCCGTCTTTGCCATCAATGGATTGATGGTGGCGATTGCCGGTTTAATTTTGAGTTCACGTCTTGGCGCGGGTTCGCCTTCGGCAGGGAATATCGCCGAACTGGATGCTATCGCGGCTTGCGTGATTGGCGGCACCAGTTTGGCGGGCGGGGTGGGAAGCGTAGCGGGCGCAGTCATGGGCGCGTTTATTATGGCCTCGCTGGACAATGGCATGAGCATGTTAGACGTGCCCACATTCTGGCAGTACATCGTCAAGGGCGCGATTTTATTGCTGGCAGTCTGGATGGACTCGGCCACCAAAAGGCGCGTCTAAACATATTTTTCAGGATGGGTTGTGATATTGCGCTGCGCGGTGAGGGCAAGAGTACGGATACTCTGGCGCATTCTATGTTGATTACCGTTGAGAGACAGGCATGTTTGAAAAGCGCTATCGCATCACATTGTTATTCAATGCCAATAAAGTCTATGACCGGCAGGTGGTTGAAGGCGTGGGGGAGTATTTGCAGGCCTCGCAAAGCGACTGGGATATTTTCATTGAAGAGGATTTTCGCTGCCGTATAGACAACATCCGGGATTGGCTGGGCGATGGGGTTATTGCGGATTTTGACGATCGCGAGATTGAGCGGGTGCTGAAAGATTTGAATGTGCCGATCGTTGGCGTTGGCGGTTCTTATCATCGTGATGAAGATTATCCGCCAGTGCATTACATCGCGACGGATAACTACGCGCTGGTGGAAGCAGCGTTCATGCACCTCAAAGAGAAAGGCATCAACCGCTTTGCCTTCTATGGTTTACCGGGAACGGGCGATAAGCGCTGGGCGCAAGAGCGGGAGCACGCGTTTCGCCAGTTGGTTTCTGCTGAACAATATCAGGGGGTGGTCTATCAAGGGATGGAAACTGCGCCAGAGCATTGGCAGCACGCACAAAACCGTCTGGCTGACTGGATACAAACCTTGCCGCAGCAAACTGGGATTATCGCCGTAACCGATGCCCGTGCGCGGCATTTGCTTCAGGTGTGTGAGCATCTGGATATTCCGGTGCCTGAAAAACTGAGTGTGATTGGCATTGATAACGAAGAGCTCACGCGCTATCTCTCTCGGGTTGCGCTGTCTTCGGTGGTGCAGGGAACACGGCAGATGGGCTATCGCGCGGCGAAACTGCTCCATCAGTTATTGGATAAACGTGAACTGCCGCTTCAGCGTATTCTTGTCCCGCCGGTCAAGGTCATGGCGCGCCGTTCGACGGATTTTCGTTCGTTGCGCGATCCCGCTGTCATTCAGGCGATGCATTACATTCGTTACCACGCTTGTAAAGGCATTAAGGTTGAACAGGTATTGGACGCGATTGGCATTTCGCGCTCAAACCTTGAAAAACGTTTTAAGGATGAAACCGGTCAGACTATCCATGGCGTGATTCATGAGGAAAAGCTCGACAGGGCGCGTAACCTGCTGACTGCCACGTCCCTTTCCATCAATGAGATCTCGCAGATGTGTGGGTATCCGTCACTGCAATATTTCTATTCGGTGTTTAAAAAGGGCTATGACATGACGCCGAAGGAGTACCGCGACAAGCACGGTGAAGTGATTTATTGAACAATGATTATTGAACGATAAAAAGCCCCTTATCTCCAGGGGCTTTGGTTTTTCATCACATTGATACAACGCTGGTAATAGGCCGTCTTCGGATACGGCTCTTATAAGCTGATGCTAAGTGAACGGCAATCTTCTCTCGGTGTAAGCACCATGCCGAATCGGCTTTCTGTCGACGTCATATTTTCTGCCCCAACAATCTGCCCGATATTGCGCAGGCACAGCGTCCAATTTCTGGCTGTTCCTTCCGCTGTCAGGGTGATCACATCGCCGCAACGCGTGGCTACCAGCGTGAACAGGATATTCGCCTGTAAATCTGTCAGTTTGCTTTCGGCGCTACATCCATCTTCCAACTCAAACAGATGGAATTGCGGGCTGTCGCTGTAATCATAATCAGGTTTTTGATCATGACTTCCCAACGCCAGTAGAGTGTTAGGACGAACATACAGTGGCAGGCTGTCAAAGCCGTGCTGTTGACGGTGCCAGCGATGGCCTTCTGCGACCTGGTTAGACAGCAGATGTGTCCAGCGACCCTGCGGAAGATAGAAATCGACACTGCCTTGTTCGCTAAATACCGGCGCAACCAGCAAATCATCGCCGAGCATATATTGGCGGTCCAGGTAATCACATGCCGGATCATCAGGAAACTCCAACATCATGGCGCGCATCACCGGTGTTCCTTGTCCCGCAGCTTGCGCAGACGCTGGGTATAAATAGGGCATCAGCCGACATTTTAGCTCGGTGAACTGCCGAACGACGTCACAGGCTTCATCGTCATAAACCCATGGTACACGGTAGGATTTACTGCCGTGCAGACGGCTATGGCTTGAGAGCAGGCCGAAGGCACACCAGCGTTTGTAGATGTGCGCGGGAGCGGTATTTTCGAAACCACCGATGTCATGGCTCCAAAAACCAAAGCCTGACAGGCCGATGGACAACCCACCGCGTAAGCTTTCAGCCATTGACTCGTAGGTCGCGTAGCAGTCGCCGCCCCAGTGAACCGGGAATTGTTGAGCACCCACCGACGCCGAACGGGCAAACAGGACAGCCTCTGAAGCACCCCGTTTTTCTTGCAGCGTTTCATAGACCAATTTGTTGTACACGAAGGCATAATGATTATGCATTTTTTGCGGGTCGCAGCCGTCGTGCCATACCACATCGGTGGGGATTCGCTCTCCAAAATCGGTCTTGAAGCAGTCAACACCCATGTCGATTAACCGCTTGAGATGCCCTGCGTACCAGCGGCTGGCCTGCGGATTGGTGAAGTCAACAATCGCTTGCCCCGGCTGCCATTTATCCCACTGCCAGACGCTGCCATCAGGACGTTTAAGCAAGTAACCTTTCTCTTTGCCTTCGTTAAACAGCGGGGATTTTTGTCCGATATAGGGGTTGATCCATACGCAGATTTTCAATCCTTTGTCCTTGAGGCGACTTAACATGCCTTGTGGATCAGGGAAGGTTTGCGGGTCCCATTCAAAATCGCACCACTGGAAGGCCTTCATCCAGAAGCAGTCGAAATGGAAAACATGCAGGGGAAGATTGCGCTCTGCCATGCCGTCTATGAAGCTGTTGACCGTTTCTTCGTCGTAATTGGTGGTGAAAGAGGTGGTCAGCCACAAACCGAATGACCAGGCAGGAGGAAGTGCAGGGCGTCCGGTCAGTCTGGTATAACGGTCGAGGACTTTTTTAGGCGTCGGGCCATCAATCACGAAATATTCCAGATGCTCACTTTCAACGCTGAACTGCACTTTCGAGACTTTTTCTGAACCGACTTCGAAGGATACCGCCTGTGGATGATTGACCAGTACGCCATAGCCACGGTTGGTCAGATAGAACGGGATGTTTTTATAGGATTGCTCAGTACTGGTGCCGCCGTCGCGGTTCCAGGTCTCTACGGTCTGGCCATTTTTGACCAGCGCGGTAAAACGCTCGCCCAGCCCATACACGGTTTCACCAACGGCCAGGTCCAGGCGTTCCATCATATAATTTTTGCCATCCCGGGCGTTTTGTACATAACCGTTGGATTTGGCTACGCTGCCGGTAATACGTTTTCCCTGACGCAGAAAATCGAGCGACCAGTTTGCGCCTTTGGTGACACGGACGCTGAGATCGCCACTGTGCAGGGCGGCGAATTCGGCGGTGTTTTCAATGCGCACATCATGACGGGATTCGCTGTTCAGCGGATAGTGCGGCCCGAGATCTAACACGCCAGCAAAGTGTGTGATGCGCACGCCGATCACCCCCTCCTGGGGTGAAAAAAAGCGCAAAGTAAACAACGGGGTGTCGAGTTGATTGGCGCGTTCACTGGCTTCGCGCGGTGCGGCATAAATCACCATATCATCGCCTGACAACTGTACGTCTGAAACGTAGAGCGGGTGTGTCAGCGTTAATCCTTCCTGAATTAACCAGTTGCCGTCACTGATTTTCATTTTTATCTCCTTTGCCCTGCATCCTTCGGGCGTGTGCTAAGGGTTTTACGTTAATTATCTGAGTTTCTTTATTTAAAGAATTCTTGCTGATTACGGCGAACGCCGTTGGCGACTTCATCGAGAATGCGACGCAGAAGCGGGGTACGCAGAATATAGAAGCGCTTGCAGATGATGGCACTGAGCAGATAACAGAGGGCCGGAACCAAGGTAAACAACGCGATGATGCTGGTGAGCGTAGCGCTATTTTGCGTTGCTGCACCTGACTGATAGCCCGCGCCAGCCAGCATCCAGCCGATCAATGCGCCCGACAGTGCCAAACCCAGTTTCAGCACAAACAACGTGCCGGCAAAGCTGATACCGGTCAGACGTTTGCCATCGTTCCACTCGCCATAATCCACGGTGTCAGACATCATCACCCACTGAATTGGCGTCACCATTTGATGCAGTACACCGATAATAAAGATGAAGATAAACATGGTGATGCTGGCATTAATCGGGACGAAGAACATCGCCGCGCTGAGTACCGCCAGAATGGCGTTGGTCCACCAGAACACGCTGACTTTGCACTTCCAATCGGTAAGCGGTTTGGCAAGGGCGCTGCCGAATAAATTTCCTACCGAGTACGCGCCAAGGAACCAGGCGAACAACACCGGATTGCCCAGGATATAAGTGACGTAATACATCATTGCGCCACCGCGTACCGCGACGGCCAAAATATTGAGAATGGTCAGTAAACCGACAATACGCCACTGGTCGTTATGCCAGATGTCCCGCAGATCTTCGCGCATGGTGCCGGTAGGTTTCCCCTCATCGCCGACTCGCTCTTTGGTGGTGGCAAAGCAGACGGCCAGCATTAGCGTCGCGACGACCGCCAGCACGGCGATCCCGCCCTGAAAACCTAATGCCTTATCCTCACCGCCGATAAGTTGCACTAAAGGCATCATCAGTACGGTACTCAACATGCCGCCCGCCGTCGCCAGTACAAACCGATAGGATTGCAATGAAATACGTTGGGTCGGATTAGCGGTGATCACGCCGCCAAGGGCGCAATAGGGGATATTGACCACGGTATACATCAAGGTCAGCAGGGTGTAAGTGATCGCCGCATAGGCCATTTTTCCGGTCATGCTGAGGTCAGGTGTGGAATAGGCAAACACGCAGACAATCCCGAACGGGATGGCACCAAACAGCACGTAGGGACGGAATTTCCCCCAGCGGGTGCGCGTTCGGTCCGCCAGCAGGCCCATGCAGGGGTCGGAAATGGCGTCCAGCGCACGGGCCAGCAGGAACATGGTGCCAACATACCCGGCAGGAATGCCGAAGATATCGGTATAAAAGAACATCATGTACAACATGACGTTATCAAAGATGACATGGCTGGCCGCATCGCCCAACCCGTAGCCCATCTTTTCCTTAACTGACAGGACTTCTGTGCTCATGGCGTAATATCCGTATAAATAATATGAGCTTGCAGTTGTAACGGTTGGGCGCAAAAGGGGCTATTGAGATTTTTAATTCTGAAATTACGTTTCTTTACTTCTGTGATCGCACAGGGAAAATACCGGTCAGATTCTGCTCTGTTGCACTTTTCTGCTGGCTAAACTCTGTGCGAAGGAGGATTTCACTCTATTCTTAACGGACGGAAAATACGCAAAAGGAGTTCTGATGAATCATCTATTTCGTCCCGCACTATTCTCAACGCTGGCCTTACTGCTCAGTCACGCCGCGTTTGCCGCCAATAAATCACCAGAACACGTGCCTCAAGTGAAATCACAGGTTGAAGAGTTAGCCACTGGGTTAGATCACCCGTGGTCGCTGGCTTTTTTACCGGATAAGCAAGGCGCATTAATCACCGAACGTTCGGGGCAATTACGCCTGTGGCAGGCTGATAAGGGCCTGTCGGCACCGCTGTCTGGTGTTCCCAAAGTCTGGGTCGCTGGTCAGGCAGGGTTGTGGGATGTCCGTTTAGCCCCTGATTTCGCCACCTCGCGCCGCGTCTACCTCAGTTATGCCTTACAAGGAGATAAAGGGCAGGCGAATACCGCACTGGGTTATGGGCGGCTGGCAGAAAATGGCCGCAGCCTCGAGGACTTTAAGACCATTTTCGTGCAAGAACCTGCGCTGAGCAGCGGGATTAATCTGGGGGGACGACTGGCTTTTGACCCGCAAGGCAATGTCTTCCTGTCGATTGGTGATAACAATCACCGTATGGCCGCTCAGCAGCTCGACAATTTCAATGGCAAGATTTTACGTCTGACGCCGGAAGGCGGTGTGCCGCAGGATAACCCGCTGGTGGGACGCAACAACGCAAAAGCGGAAATCTGGACCTATGGCAATCGCAACCCGCAAGGGTTAGCGGTCAATCCGTGGAGCGGCGCATTGTGGGAGTCAGAACATGGGCCGCGGGGTGGTGATGAAGTGAATCTGCCGATAGCCGGTAAAAATTATGGCTGGCCGTTAGCCACCTACGGTATTAATTACTCGGGGCAGCCCATTCCCGAGGCTAAAGGAACGCACTTGGTGGGTGCCGAAGATCCGCTGTATTACTGGCCCGTTTCCCCGGCGCTCAGCGGAATGGCGTTCTATCATGCCACCACCTTCCCGCAGTGGGATCACTCTTTGTTTATTGGCGCACTGGCCGGAAAATCGCTGATTCGCTTGACGCTAAAGGGCAATGAAGTGGTGTCGGAGGAGCGTCTGCTGGAGGAGCGCAAAGAGCGAATTCGAGAGGTTCAGGTGGGCGAAGACGGTTACGTGTATGTGTTGACCGATGAAAGTAATGGAAAATTATTGCGCGTTGCACCGCAAAAATAAGCCTTGTGCGTGAGGTAAAAACGAGCCGGAAATTTTCCGGCTCCTGCCAGACATTACGTCAGTGCGATCATCACATGCTTTTGATAAGCCGGGCGCAACGTCAGCTGTTGATACCAGCGTTCCACATGGGGATGCGACTGGCGTTCAATGTCGAGGTTAAACCACGCGTAGGCGGAACAGCCAATCGGGATATCACCCAGCCCAAATTGGTCGCCGGATAACCATTTTTGCTTCGCCAGTACGGCGTCAAGCACGCCCCAGGCTTTTTCAAACGCGGCCATTCCTGCGGCGATCACCGTCGGGTCACGTTGCGCTTCTGGCGTTCTTATCAGGCTCACATAGACCTGGCGGAAAGGCAGGGCGAGTGTGCCGCTAGTCCAATCCATCCATTTGTCGGCGCTGGCGCGATGTTGTGCATGGTTTCCCCAAAATACCGGATTACCAGAACGTTCAGCAAGGTAACGCAGAATGGCATTGGACTCCCACAAAATGAAATCGTCATCTTGTAAGCAAGGCACTAAGCCGTTTGGATTGAGCGACAAAAAGCGCGGTTCATCGTTTTTACCGTAAGCGCCGCCCGCTGGAATATGTTGATACACCTCGCCAAGTTCATCTAATAACCACAGCACTTTCTTCACATTGGTCGAGTTTTCACGACCCCAGACCGTCAGCATGGTGACTACTCCATTAAATAGTGAGTTAGGAAAAAATAAGTGAAAATGTTAGACACGCCGACCTACGCATTAAAGCGCGTCCAGAGCGAGATCAGCAGCCACGCTGCCAGCGACCAACACAGCACGCCGCTCAGTAACGCGTAGGGCAACTTCATGGAACCGATAAGAAAATAAAGAGAAATGAGATACACCATATAAGGGATAACGGCCCACAGCCCAAAGATAATGGTGGTGCGCAGGGCATCGAGATTGCGTTCAGTTCCAACGATATAGTGGGCAATCAACGCAAACGTCGGGAATAAGGGCAGTAAACCGGCAATATAATAATTTCGCGTTTTGGAAAGTAAACCAATCGCGACCACCATTAGCGCGCCGATCAGCGCTTTCATCAGCAGTCCCATCGTCTGTGTCCCCGGCGCTTTACCGCGCAACGTTGAGGCTTCATTGCGGGTAAGCACTTTATAGTTATGATGAATATTATCTGTCGTTGAATAAACTTGCCCGACTCACCGATTGGGGTCAAGCGTCGCGATGCGAATAAATTTCGTCCGCCAAAAGGCGACAAATCTAAGAAATCACGACTATTCTAAGAATCTTTACATTGCAATGGTTCCTTCGTCGCGTATAAACCGGTAGGTTCTAGTCTCGGCGAACGTTTCACTCTTCAGGCGTAAATCTGTTTGAAAGATAAGATAAATTTCAGTTACATGGACAAAAGCGCTGATAACCTATGACAATTTCTCCTAAATTCCAACGGACTTTTCTTTGCGCGCTGGGCGGCGGTGTCATGCTGCTGGCGCTTCCTGCTGCTCAGGCAGACACTAACCCCGCAGCCCCACAGGTTAACGCTAAATCTTGGGTGCTTATGGATTACAACAGCGGAAAGATTTTGGCGGAGTCGCAGCCCGATGCGCGCCTTGACCCCGCCAGCCTGACCAAAATTATGGTCAGTTATGTGGTCGGTCAGGCGATTAAATCCGGCAAAGTCACCCCTGATGACATGGTCACCGTGGGTCAGGATGCCTGGGCTACTGGAAATCCGGTGCTCAGAGGATCATCACTGATGTTCCTTAAACCGGGCGATAAAGTGCCGGTTTCAGAATTAAACAAAGGCGTGGTGATCCAGTCTGGCAACGATGCCAGCATTGCACTGGCTGACTATATTGCCGGCAGTCAGGACTCGTTTGTCAGCCTGATGAACCGTTATTCTCAGCAGTTGAAACTGGACAATACCCATTTTAAAACCGTTCACGGACTTGATGCGGACGGTCAATATAGCTCTGCGCGCGACATGGCGTTACTCTCTCAGGCATTAATCCGCGATACGCCGGAAGAATACGCGCTGCACAAAGAGAAAGAGTTCACGTTTAACCACATTCGACAGATTAACCGTAACCGTTTGTTATGGAGCAGTAGCCTGAATGTCGATGGTATTAAGACCGGCTATACCTCGGGCGCAGGTTACAATTTGGTCTCTTCGGCCAGTGACCCGAGCGGGATGCGTCTTATTGCGGTGGTCATGGGCGCCCCCAGCGACCGCATACGTTTTAGCGAAAGCGAAAGTTTACTGACGTGGGGTTTCCGTTTCTTCGAAACCCTGACGCCAATTAAAGCCGGAACGGCGTTCACCACGCAGCGCGTCTGGTTTGGTGATAATAAAATGGTGCCATTAGGTGTGGCCAATGATGCTTCCCTGACCATGCCAAAAGGTCAGTTAAAGAACCTGAAAGCCAGCTTTAATCTGACCACCAAAGAGCTTGAAGCACCACTGGCGAAGAATCAGGTGGTGGGAACGGTTGATTTTAGCCTTGACGGAAAAGTCATTGACCAACGCCCGCTGGTGGCGTTGGAGGAAGTCAAAGAGGGCGGATTCTTCGGCCGTATCTGGGACTTTGTGATGATGAAAATCACCGGGTTGTTTGGTTCATTTTTCAGTAAATAATCCGCTTTTATCCGTTATCCATAATGAAAAGGCCCGGCATCATTCGCCGGGCCTTTTTTATGATGCTGCATTGGGGCAAAGCGACTTACCCGCGTACCCATCCCTTACGGATGAGCAGTGCGAAACTGAAGCGATAGAGCTTATCCAGGCCGGCGGAAATGGACTCGCCGTACAAATTCCACACCAGTTGGGCGAACAGACAACCGACCATGCCGACGAGCAGACCGCCCAGCATGTCCAGTGGCCAGTGAACGCCGAGATAGACACGGGACCAGGCAATGCCTAACGCGGTGACGCTAAGCAGCGCGCCAGACCACAGGCGGTGCCAGCAAAGAAAGGCAATGGCAAAGGTGAAAATTGCGGTGCCGTGGTCGCTCGGGAATGAGTCATCCGGTGAGTGTGGCAAGAAGTTGTAGCCGAAGCCTTCGACAAAAGGCCGGGCATGCGGGAACAACATCGACAAGGTTTTTGTGGTCGTCATCGCAAAGCCCAGTGCAATCACCGTCTTGGTGACCAGGGTGCGCTGAGACGCGATCTGTTCATTATGCCCCCACAGCCACAGGCCGATGATCAGCATTGGCACGATCATAATCATGTCATTAGCCAAAAAAATGGCAAAACGTATTAAAGCATGGGGTGACGCCGGCGTGGCGTTAATCATGGTGAAGAGCAGATGGTTTAGCTGTTCCATGCAAGAGCACCTCGCAGGGTAGCATTGATACAACTGGATTCTACATCCGCCGTTTTAGGACTTATTACTTTCGACAAAATCATCACCCTCATCATCAACGTCAGCCAAAAGAGTGGCTGTAAAAAACGCTCAGTCATTTACTGACAACACATAACAACGTCGGTTCAACGTTAGAATGTCTGGATCTTCGGGTAAAGAGCGATCGTCCGAATATCCCTGTTTCATTGAACCGCGGTATAGTTTCAGGATGAAAATAAGATTAACGAAGAGAAATTAAGAAAGCCTTAAGACGCGGGGAGGACCAGCCTCCCGACTTGAACAGTCTGAACAATATTGCGTGAAAAAAATGTAGAAATAAAAGAAAGGAAAGAAGGAAAAGTACCTGTTGTGTCGCAGGCGTCTTAACGCGGTTTTTGTGCCGACAGTAAGAACATCATTGGACGTTCAGTTTCTTCATGCAGCGCAGGGATCGCGGCCAGTTGCTCGGCCGATGGGCCCCATTCGTCAAGATGAGTGATAACCAATCCGCTACTGATTAACGCGTTAATGTACGTCGACAGCGTGCGATGCTGTTTAATCACACCTTCGGCAAACCAATTCGTGATGCGTTCACCTTCGCGTTGATAACCATCGACCGGCCAGGTTTTTTCTCCGTTTTTCCCATGCAGCCAGCCCGGTTGCGCGGGGGCCGTGAAAATAGGATGTTCGGCAGAAAAGACAAAACGCCCGCCGGGCACCAGTGACTGATACACCTGATTAAAAAGTTCTGGAAGATTTTTAAGGTAGTGCAACGTCAGCGAGCTGTAGACCAGATCGTAGGTTAGGGGCGGAAGTTGCAGATGTTCCAGATCCTCACGGCGGTATTCGATGGCTGAGTCCGTCGTCATGCTGCGAGCCTTATTCAGCATCTTTTCGGAAACATCCAGCCCTAGCACGTGCGCTGCGCCTTGCTCCCGGACGCTACGGCAAAACCAGCCATAACCGCAGCCGAGGTCAACGACCTTGGCACCTTGTACATCAGGCAGCATCGCCTTCAGCGCGGGCCACTCCGGTGCGCCATCGAGGCCATGAACTGAACGGCTAAGTTGCGCATAACCTTCAAAAAAGGCCTGATCGTCATAAATATTTTGTGTCATGTTAATGACTCCTTTAAAAAGTTATCCTGTGCCTTTACGGCATCGCTAGTTTAGTAAAAAAACGCCACGGAGAAAAACGTTTGAATATTCATCAGGCCAATATTGCGGATATTAAACAGTTACAACAGATTGGGAAGGGAACTTACCGCCACTATTTTGCCGAGCTTTGGCAGAGTCAGGTGGAGCTTGAGGCGTTTTTGGACAATGACTTCTCTCTCGACGTGCTGAAAATCGGCGTGGCTGACCCACAGCAACATTGGTGGCTGGCAAGCGAAGATGAGCAGGCCACCGGATTTGCCAAGGTGCATTACGACCAGCCGCTGCCTGACAGCGCACTGAGCGGCGCGATGCTCTGTAAGCTCTATCTGCAACCGGATGCAAAGTCGCGCGGAGTGGGTTTTCGTCTCTTCGACCATGTTGAACAACAAGCCAAAGCCCGCCAGCAAGATCTCTTATGGTTAACCGTCCTGCAGAGCAATACCGCCGCGATAGCGTTTTATCGCCGCCAGGGCATGGATATTCACAGCGCGTCGGCGTATGTCACGGCAACGCAAACCACGGCGCTGTGGGTAATGAAAAAGGCATTAGGCTAATGAAGGGAAACAGATGGTCAGAGTAAAACTAGGCGGGCTGTTTATTACGCTGGCAGAGGATGAAGAGATCCCCGCGGAAGAAGAGCTCTATGAGCATTACACTTACATTATCCGCCCACAGCCGCGGGGTTTTGAAATCCTGCGCTACGACGCCTATGCCGGGTGGAAACGCAAACCGGACCGCTGGTTTTCAACCGGCCATAACGCCTTTGTCTTTGCGTATGAGTCCTATGTCCAAGAGTGGAATCAGGTGGATGGCCGGATTGGTGGACGTTCGCAAACGGTTAATCGCATTATTTAGTTCATCGAATGGTCATTCATGGCGGCGATAATCTGTGGATGAATTTACGCCAAATTGCACCGGACTTATTCCACTCAAATAGTGTAGGAAATTTCTATGACCAATAAAATGTCAGCCCAGTGTCATTGCGGCGCCGTCGCTTTCAATGCTGAACTTGTCGACGGGTTTAACACGGTACTTCGCTGCAACTGCTCTTTCTGCCGGATGCGCGGTGCGGTGGTGGTCACAGCGTCCGCCATTGATGTCACTAAAGGCCAGGATAAGCTCACCGAGTACCGTTTTAATAGCAGCGAGGCCGCCCATTACTTCTGCTCGGTATGCGGGATCTACACCTTCCATCAGCGCCGTTCAGACCCGAAAAAATATGGCGTCAATGTCGCTTGTATCGAAGGTGTCTCACCTTTTGATTTTTCCCCCGTTCAGGTCATCGATGGCATTAATCATCCGAAGGACGGTGGAGCAGGCGGCGTGGCGGGTTATATCTCGTATGAGGTGAAGTAGGGGAGGACTGATAAAGCCGGTTAACCGGCTTTAGAAAGTGATGCAGACTTTGCCGACGTGCTGGCCGGATTGCAGATGGAGAAACGCCTCACGGCTGTTCTCGAATTCGTAAACGCTGTCCACTACAGGAACAATTCCCCTCTCGCTGAACCAGCTCAGCATGGCTTCTAGCATCTCGCGCGAGCCGGTCTCAATACCCTCGATACGCAGGTTTTTAAAGAACACTTGCGAGACGTTAAATGTCGCTTCTAAACCGCCCGTCAGGCCGACAATACACACTACGCCGTACTGGGCGGCGGAGATCACGGACTGGTGCAACGTTGAAGCACCGCCGATATCCACGGTCACATTGACACCTTTGCCGTCGGTTAATGCCATAACGTCTTTGCTCCATTCCGGCTGACGTTGGTAGTTGACCGTGGCGTGCGCGCCCAGCGCTTTGAGGCGCTCAATTTTTGAATCTGAGCCCGATGTCGCCAAAACCCAGGCTCCCGAGGCTAAGCCTATCTGCAAAGCAAACAGGGAAACGCCCCCCGTTCCTTGCACCAGCAGCGTGCTGTCTGACGTCAGTTGGCCGGCGCGCTGTAAAGCATGCCATGCGGTCAGCCCGGCGGTGGGAAAGGTAGCGGCTTGGGCATCCGTCAAATAGTCGGGGGCTAACACCAGCGATTCGGCGTCGAGCACGCGATATTCTGCCAGTACGCCATCGACCGCCACGCCGCCCAGTGAGCCTTTGGAGTTCTCATCGGACATCGGGCCGGAGATCCAGTGAGGGAGAATAGTAGTAATGATTCGATCACCGACAGCAAACCGCGTCACGCCTTCGCCCACCTCAACCACACGTCCGACACCATCTGAAGCCGGAATCCGGCCCGGAGCGGGTTTCCAATGCCCGTTACCTGTGGCAACCAGTAAGTCGCGGAAGTTGAGCGACACTGCCCCCATTTTCACCATTACCTGTCCAGGGCCGGGAGCGGCGGGTTTAGCCCGTTCGACAATGCGCAGGTCATTCAAGCTGTAGGTGTCTGCAATCTCGAGTTGTTTCATTTTTAGCTCACTAATTTGTGATTTATATAAAGGTAATAAGAAGATTATTATCTTCATCACGGGCGTGACTTTACATAAATATAGTAAGGTTATTGGAAGATATAACCTTTTTAATAAAGGTTTTAAAACCGAAGTGCCGTGCTTTAGGAATTTAGCGTTTTTTGCATAAGGCTGAGTAAAAATGAATATCGATAAAACCGACCGGCTGCTATTAAAACTATTGGCGCAGGACTCTCGACTGTCGATCAAATCCCTGAGCGAGCAGGTAGGGCTGTCGGCTCCGGCGACTGCCGATCGAGTGCGCAGACTGGAAGAGAATCAGATCATTGAAGGGTTCAGTATTACGATCAATCTACAGGCTCTGGGGTATCCGCTGATGGCCATTGTCCGCGTCAAGCCACTGGCGGGGCAACTGCACTATGTGCAGAAGCTTATCCAACAAATGCCCGAATGTACCGAGTGCGACAAAGTCACCGGGGAGGATTGCTTCGTGATGCGGCTTCAGGTTCGGTCGATGCAGCACCTTGACGAGATCCTTGACCCAATTGCCGACTACGCGCAGTGCAATACCTCGCTGGTCAAAACCACGCCGGTAAAACAGCGGCTGCCACCGATTTGATGCACTGAGCGGTTGAGCACCCGCAACGCCGTCCATCCGCGTTTTCGAATCAGCCACTCTTTGGGTAATGCTTGAATCGCAGCAAATTAACCCTTTGGTGGCGAACTGCTTAGGTACCCTGCGACCGGAACGGCCAACAGGATAGAATTCGCATAGCCATAAGCCTGTTGTAAGTTTGCGGACTGCCATTATGATCCCCTTGTTAGAAGGGAATATTTAACTGTATATAAAAGGGTCTTCCCCTGTTGTGGTGGGAACGCCACATAGAATGTTTCTGTTCAGCAACTTAAAATCCCCGCAGCCATTCCCAGAATATCCTAAGTATCCCGCTTCTCA
>Ga0105856_1000568_pt1 | contig 18946 bp, 14 predicted proteins | sample OrgsoiDNA_201060_FD_89681 | JGI IMG/M metagenome (GOLD analysis project Ga0105856, IMG submission 89681) | Permafrost soil microbial communities from the Arctic, to analyse light accelerated degradation of dissolved organic matter (DOM) -... | ecosystem: Environmental > Terrestrial > Soil >...
ACTTGTTTGATGATTAGATGCACAGCACCGCGGGTCAGCGTCCGGTGGGTGCCGTTGATCGGCAACAGCAGCGGTGTCGTTTCACCGCCATAGGGGAGGGCAGCTAGAAGATTGTGTCGACTATAGCGGGTCAGCTCCCACAATGGTTCGGACGTCACTGGCAGCAGACGTTCTTTGTCGCCCTTGCCAGCGATCCTGGCCGTCGCGGTCCCGCCGTCTGAAAGAGCCACCCCGTGCACCTGCGCGTAGTGTTCCTGCTCGCGCGCGGCGTCACGGGCATACGCACGTTCTATCTAACGCTCCCTATCTTCGGTCGCCCCAGCCCTAATGGCGTGGGCCGACGCGGTTCCGTAACCACTGGAATTGGGATGCGCGGGCTTGCGACACAGCGCCCCGTCCTCATCGGCCTCCTGGTGGTCGACCCAATAATTGATCTCAGCTTCTCGCATAACACGCCACTTCAGTAATTTCTTCAAGGCCTCGCGGCGCGCCGGCGCAAGCGCAGCGGGCAAGAAATTTCTTGATTTCATTTTTCTTCGCGCTTCCACAAAGGTTCTCGCTCTTTGCGTTCGGGGTCCGCGCGCCGAGGCCGGTCGGTTGCGGAAAGTGCTTTCCCAACGCCAGAAAAGAAATTAGAATTCAGTCTTGTCGATTGTTAAATATCGCTATTCGATATTATGGGACCGAAATTGTACGATCCGCTTTGCAGCAAAACCCCCGGGCATGGCCAACCGCATACACAAAGCTACTGGACCGAGACAGCCGGGAATGCTCCGGCCGATGACGGCCCGGTCGTCGAAGAATTGGGTTTCGACGTCGCGATTATCGGAGGTGGCTACACGGGAATGACTTGCGCGTATTTCTTGGCGAAGGAGCATGGCATACGCGCCGTTGTATTGGAAGCCAACACGGTGGCTTGGGGCTGCAGCGGTCGGAACGGCAGTTTTGCGCGTATCTCTGGCGGCCGTGTTCCGTTTGCGGAGCTTGTTGCCAAGTATGGAGCGTCAGCAGCACGGGCTTATTTTGGCGAAATGAAAGAGGCGTTGAGGACCGTAAAAGACCTGATTGCAGACGGGCAGATTCAGTGCGACGCAATGCCAGACGCTGTGTACAAGGTAGCAAGTCGGCCTCAGCATCTGGAAAAGCTTCAGCGGGAGGTCGATCTATTCAACGAGATTGCCGGGTATCCAGCACGACTTATATCGAAGGCAGATCTCGAAGGCATCCATGGGGGCGAGGAAGCTCATGGTGCGTTGTTCATGCCTGACGGATTTGCCTTGCATCCTTTGAAGTTCGCATGGGGTATCCAGACGCTCGCGCGTTCCGTGGGTGTAACCATCCACACGAGTTCTCCAGTCACTGAATGGGAAACCAGGACCGGTCTCCACTATCTGACGACACCCGGTGGAATCGTGCGGGCCAAAACAGTTGTGGTCGCAACGAACGGCTACACGCACCCCAGCCTGAACAAGGCAATCAAGGGCAGAATTCATCCTGTTTACTCGCAGATTGTCGTGACCCAGCCGCTGACGCAAGCGCAGCAAGATGCAAGCATCCCCGGCACAGGTTGCATGTTCGATACCCACAATCTGCTGCACTACTACCGAAGACTCCCCGACGGCCGCATCATGTTTGGGGGGCGCAGCGCTGTGAGCGGGCGCGACGTTGCCAATCCTCGGCACGAGGCGTCACTCGTTGACGGCCTTGTCAGCAAGTTTCCAGTACTCAAGGGCATTCAGATAACGCATTCGTGGGGTGGTTGGGTCGCGTTGAGCCGAAATTCGCTGCCCTTTGCGTACAAGGTACCTGAACTGCCCAACACTTATTTCGGAGGCGGGTACGCTGGCAGTGGAATTTCTTTTTCTACACTGACAGGCAAGCGACTCGCATCAATGGTCGCTGGGAATTGCCAGCCTTCGCCGGCCGAATTTCTTCATCGTGTCCCCGATCGGTTTCCGTCGCCAGTCATTACCCGAATGGGACAGCGCCTGACTTACGCGTGGCTTCGCATGAAGGACGCTAACTCGTAAGGGTGAGGCCGACGCGGCATCCGAGACACAATTAACACTGAAGGGACGGGCAAGCCGGTTGAGTTCCCACGAGGGTCCTGTACCGGCGCCGAAGTGAATATGCGGCTGAAACACATCGACCGAACACCCGTGTCGTTCTTCTGGAACGGCAAATCAATCGAGGCCCGCGAAGGCGACAGCGCAGCGGCTGCGCTCTACGCGGCTGGAATACGCACAACGGGTTGGTCCCGAAAGTTTCACCGTCCACTCGGTTTGTCCGGGCCGGTCATCGGGGGCATCCTCGCACGCGTCGACGGGATTCCGAACGTACGACTGGACCAGACAATCGTCGCGCAAGGCATGCGTATTGAAATGCAGAATGTCTGGCCCAGCCCAAAGTTCAATCTGTTCAGGTTCGCGAGACTTATTCCACGGCATTGGATCAAGGGTGGCTTCGAGCATTCGAATCTGACCCCCAGCTGCACGAAGGTCTTCCAGATGTGGGAGCGATTTCTGGGATTTGTCGCTGGTGTGGCAGATCCGGCCTCACCATCAGACCAACGACGCACCGCTATCAGCGGCACCGAATTCAAAGCCGAATGCGTCGTGATCGGTGCGGGTCCTGCAGGGTGTGCTGCGGCGAACCAGCTGAGCCATGATGGTATCGACGTCCTGCTTGTCAGCCGAGGTCCTTGCCCCGGTCGATCCGTTGCAGCGGCCGGAGGGGTGCCTGTGACGATATCGCCGCAAGTGCGAACGCTTTGGGGCGTGGAAGTTTTCGGTGCATATCGAAACGGAACTCTGCTGCTGGGGGCACCGCCCAACAGCCGAGCTGGTGCGGTTGTCATTCGTGCGCCGAGCGTCGTTCTAGCGACGGGCAAGCGCTCGCTGCCGCCGCTGGTGCCGGGTGCGTGGCTTCCCGGGGTTCTGGATGGGCACGCAGCCATGGACCTGGCCTTCACCTACGGCGTGGCACCCGGGAAAAACGTGGTTGTCGTAGGCGACGGGCAGGCGCAGGCGCAGGCGGTGGCGGATCGTCTTGCGACGCTCGGCGTGAAGGTGATCGGGGTGTACCCGTTGCGGCAACTGCGAAAGATCATCGGCCATTCGGAGATTCGTGCGGTCGAGACCTTCGACTTCGGTCGGCTCAATTGCGACGCACTCGTCTACGTCGGACCTGCAGCCGCCGATGGATCTCTTCAGTTCCAGAGTGGGTCGGATGGACAGTTCCAACTGACCTCGGGTCCAACAGGCTATACCGTGCTTGATTCAGCCGATGACACTGCGGCGCTGAAGATCGCCGCAACTTGCCCTCCGTCGCACGCCACCCTCATTTGCCCATGCATGGACGTTTCGTCGAAAGATGTCGCGGACCTTGTAGCCGCGGGCGAGCACGATCTCGAAGTCATAAAGCGACTGACTTCATGCGGCATGGGGCCGTGCCAGGGCGTTCCTTGCTGGCACTCATTGAAAGCCTTCGTCTGCGCAAGCACCGGCAAGGACCCGAGTGAGCTACCTTTGCCGACGCTGCGACCACCGCGGCGTGCCATGACCGTTGCACAGGCTGCGGGACTTGCCGAACTTGTGGACCCTTTGAAATGAACGAGATTCAATCGATTCCTCGCAGTGCGAGCGTTGTCATCATCGGCGGAGGTATCCAGGGGCTCGCGCTTGCTTACTTCCTGAGCGAACTCGGTGAGACGGATGTAGTTGTACTTGATGCGGGCTATTGGCAAGGTGGGGCGTCCGGCAGAAACGGAACGTTGATAAGGGGGGCTTTTTCTTCCGAAGAGTGGACGCGTTTCTTCGCACATTCGGCAGAACTCTGGTTTGGACTGTCGAAGCGGCTAGGCGAGAACGTCATGTATTCCCGGCGAGGTTACGTGATGGTGGCGGAGAAGCCGGGTACAGGTGAGTTACTGCGTCAGACACGCAAGCTGCACGAACGCTGCGGTATTGACTCGCGGCTCCTTTCTGCGGGTGAGTTAAGGGCTGTGCTTCCAGCGGTGGCACACGAACGCGTCAATTCTTCCCTGCTGCTGCCAGGTAGCGGAGTGGCGCCCCACCACGCCGCGATGCACGCCTTCCACGCGGCGTGCCAGCGAAGGGGAGTAAAGATTTTCTACCGAACGCCGGTCAAGGAAATCGAGCGTCACAATGGCCATGTCACGGCCGTGCAAACCGGCCAGGTCCGGATCAAGGCGGGCGTGGTCGTCATCGCTGCGGGAGCGCAGAGTCCGACAGTTGCGGAAATGGCGGGCGTGCACCTCGAAGGTTACGCCATGCGACTGGAGGCGATGGCCCTGGAGCCGACCCGTCCCCTGATCACGCCTGCCGTGGCGCTGCTCGATCGCCTGTGTTACATGCATCAGACGGCACGGGGCGAGGTTGTGGGCGGTGCTGAGGTCGCAGAGCGTCCGCAAGCGACACTTAACGCCGACATTCCTGTGATGGCGGCAACCGCGCAGGCCTACCTGGACATGTTCCCTCAACTGGCGGACGCCCGCATCTTGCGGCAGTGGGGCGGCATGGTTCATATCTCACCAGACTTTGGTCCGATGTTGGGTGCACACCCGGGCCTCGGCGGCCTTTTCGTTACCGCTGGATGGTGTTACGGCCACGCTGGCGCGCCGGCGGCTGGCGAGCTTCTCGCGAAACTCATCGTCAAGGGCACACTCGATTCCAGGATTGAATCCTTCGCCGTCGATCGGTTTGCGCGCCAGTGCCCTGTAGTCGAGCCTGGCATCGTCCTTAGCCACTTCGATTGAGCATGGATAGGCGATCTCATCGATCCATCGACACCGCGTGGTCATCGCGTGCAGGCCTCGCTGACCTTGGGGGCACCACCGCTCGAATCAGTCGAAATTTCTCGCTGCATTCGTGATCGAACGGGCGCATTCAATCACCAGTGACGCCAGTTTCTGGCTTGTATCCGCGAACGTCCAGCGGCTGCCTGGCGCAGAAATATGCACGGATGCGATCGCTTCTCCTGCGGAGTTGAGGACCGGTGCAGCAATATTCAGATCGCCGATGTATAGCTCTTCGTTATTAAAGGCATAACCCCGGATGCGGGCTTCACGAACCATATCGGCGATTTCTGACACATCGGTGCGCGTCGTGGGGGTGTACGCCTTTCTGTCCGATTGAGTCAGGATGTCCAGCGCTTCCTGCTCAGAACGACCTGACAAATATGCCCGGCCGCTGGCTGTGCAATACATCGGAATCCGCTTCCCGACCGGCACATGGATTGGCACGAACTTGTGGCTCGGAAAACGTGCCACGTAGACCATCGCAAGCCCGTCAGGCTCGGTAAGCGCGACAGTTTCCTCGCAGGTAGCGTTCAGTGACGCGAGAAAAGGATTTGCACAATCCACCAGTTGATCGGCCTCGAGATAGTTGCAGCCAATAGACAGTGCGCGTGGAGTCAACAGGAAACGACGGGTGCGCGGGTGCTTGCGTATGTAGCCGAGAGACTCGAGCGTGAACACAATCCGTTGAGCCGAAGAGCGGGTAATTTCCGCGGCGGACGCAATCTCCGAGAGCGTCATCGTCCGGTTACGCGAGCTGAATGCGCGTATTACCGACAACGCCTTGGCGAGCGACTGGTTGAAAAGAGGCGTCTCATCTACTGCAGCCGTATTCATGAATTCTCCGATCTCGTCAAATTGGTTGATGGGGGTAGTGCAAAGTCTCGACCGTCCATGAACGGATGATAACATATCGCTATGCGATACACAAAAAGTCTTTACAGATATTATTGAATCGAATAATGTTCGATTCAACGGGTGATGACATCCGTACAACGGTCCGTACGCAGCACAACTTTGCAGATACTGGAGATACGCAAATGGAAGGAAGGCCAAAGAACGCGGGACGTCGCACATTCCTCGGCAAGCTCGCGGTAGTGGGCGCCGCCGGGGCTGCAGGTACTGTCGTGCCAGTGGGAGCCCTGATGCCGCTTGCGGCCGGCGCAGCCGAGACGCAGCGTTTGACCATTGTGAGTTATGGAGGGGACTACCAGGCCTCGCAGAACAAGGCGTATTTCGTCCCGTTCGGCAAGCTCAACCCGAACTTGACGATCACGCAGGACAGTCCGGAAAGCGACGCGAAACTCAAAGCGATGGTCACTGCTGGACACGTTACGTGGGACGTGGCGATCGTTGCGGACAATTTTGGACTTGATGCCGACAGCCAATGGCTGGAACCCATCGACTATTCGATCATCGACAAGAACAGCTTCCTTCCGGGCTACGCTGGAAAGTATCGGGTCGGCGCTGACGTCGAGGCGACAGTCCTCGCCTATCGGAAGGACCGCTTCAAGGGTGCTGCACCCAGCAAGCTTGCAGATTTCTTCGATCTGAAGGCCTTTCCGGGCAAGCGTTGCGCCTGGAAATACGCGCCAAGCGGGATCTTCGAGGCAGCTCTGATTGCTGACGGCGTTCCGGCGGACAAGCTGTATCCATTGGATATTCCACGGGCATTTAAAAAACTGTCGACGATCAAAGAGCAACTCGTCTGGTGGGATACGGGCGCGCAGTCGGAACAACTGCTGACCAGCGGCGAGGTCGATCTGGGTCTGGTGTGGTCAGGTCGCGCTCTTCACGGTGCAGAAACGGCACCGATCGCGTTGACATGGAATCAGTGGCTTACCCTGAGCGCTTACTGGGTCGTACCGAAAGGCACGAAGAACAAGCAGTTGGCAATGCAGGCGATCAAGTCCTTCACGTCGCCTCAGGCCCAGTCCGAACTGACCAAGTACCTGCCGTATGGTCCGACCAACAAGAATGCCGTCAATACGGTGGACCCGAAGTACAAGGGCAATCTGCCTACCGACCACTTCGACAATCGGATCGTCATCAACTTTGAGTGGTGGAACGAGAATCTGAAGGCTGTGGACCCGCAGTTCCAGCAGTGGCTGTTGAGTTGATCCCAGCCTGCTAAATAGCATCAAGTTTTGTCGAGGTATTTGTCATGCACACATCGCCCGCCGTGCTAACGCGGCGATCAACGATCCGCCTGGACCCGAACGACATCCTGGTCTTTCCGGCCCTGGTGTTTCTGGTCGGCTGCTTCCTGTACCCGCTTTTCTTTGTTTTGATCCAGAGCTTTCAGGGCAGTCTGTTCGGAGAGTATCTGCTGATCTGGCGTACGCCAGTTTTCTTGAAGGTCATCGCTCTTACGTTCAGGACCGCGGCTCTCGTCACGGTTCTCTGCGTACTGCTCGGGTATGTCTACGCGTACGCGATGTGCCACGCAAACAGGAAGCTGCTTGGCCTTTTGATGATCACGCTTCTTGTGCCGTTCTGGGTAAGCCTTCTGTTGCGTACGTTCTCGTGGATGATTCTTCTGCAGGATACGGGGGTAATCAATCGTGTCCTGATTGCGCTGGGTCTGGTAGACCAGCCCCTTCACCTGATCCGCAATACGACGGGCGTTGTGATTGGCATGGTGCATGTCCTGCTGCCGTATGCCGTGCTTCCGATGTACACCGTCATGAGGAAGATCGACGTCCGCATGACGGAGGCCGCGCGCATTTGCGGCGCAGGGGAAATCAGAGCTTTCGTTCGTGTCTTCTTACCGCTGAGCCTGCCCGGCGTGCTCGCTGCTGCGATCATGTGTTTCACCCTGTCACTAGGGTTTTACATCACGCCCTCGCTTCTTGGCGGACCGTCCAACACCATGATCGGGCAACTGATTGCCAGCGAGATCTCCGACCAGCTCGACTTCCCATTCGCAAGCGCACTTAGTGTCGTTCTGTTGGTAATCACCGCCATTACCTTCGCGGTACTGGGGATTTTGATGAAGGGTAGCAGGGCAAAACCAAAGGTAGCGTCATGACGAGCGCGATCGGAAAACTTATCTTCTGGGCGTTGGTGACATGTATCGGTGCGTTCCTGCTGTTACCCACCCTTGTTATCGTGCCAGTGTCATTTACCTCGGCGTCAGTGATCGATTTTCCGCCGGCGGGCTGGTCCCTCCAGTGGTATCGCGGATTGTTGTCGGCACCTGTATGGCGAGACGCAATCGTCACTAGCGCGAACGTGGCCGTTTGTGTAGCGGTCGCCGCCACGGTGCTCGGCACCTTCGCTGCGATCGGCCTGCACCGCAGCAATGCGAAGCACATGATGCCAGTTCGGGTCATCCTGCTCAGCCCGTTAGTGACGCCGAGCATCGTGCTCGCGATCGGCTTCTTCTTCGTCTTCACGAAGTGGGGAATCGCTGGTGAATTCCTGGGGCTGGTGGTTGCTCACACCGTAATCGCGCTGCCCTTCGTCGTCATATCAGTGTCATCAGCACTTCATGCACTAAATCCCAACTGGGAACTGGCGGCTAAAGGGCTGGGCAGCGGGCCGGTGCGCTCATTCTTCAGGGTGGTTCTCCCTGTGATCGCGCCGGGGGTGGCTGCTGGCGTAGTGTTTGCGTTTATTACCTCATGGGATGAGGTTGTAGCGGCGATTTTTCTGACTAATGCTGACCTGCGTACCGTACCGGTGGAGGTGTGGGGGCAAGTCAGGGCAACTCTCGATCCTTCAATCGCGGCGATTGGAACCATCCTCATCGCCGTTTCCGTGATCGGGTTGGGGTGTATTTACTTGCTGCAGTGGAGACAAAATGAAACAGTTGGCTCGTAGCCATCACTCATCGCTCGCATTGGCGTCCGACGCGGGTGAGCAACGGCCCGTACGTACTCAGGCAAATGCAATGACTCAGCATCCCGGCGCACTACAGGTTCGCGGAATATCGAAGAAGTTCGGGAGCTTCAGTGCGCTCTCCGACGTGTCGTTCGACCTGAAGAAGGGTGAATTCCTGACGATGTTGGGCCCGTCAGGCTCAGGGAAGTCGACCACCTTGAAAATTATCGCAGGGTTCCTTGATCCGGATGTCGGAGACGTCAGTGTGGAAGGACGCAGTCTCGTATCGACGCCACCGAACAAGCGAAATATCGGTATGGTGTTTCAGGACTACGCGCTCTTTCCACACATGAGCGTCGCGAAGAACGTTGCATTCCCGTTGGAATGTCGACGCGTGAATTCAGTACAGAAAAAGAAGCGTGTGGAGCGGATCCTTCAGGTCGTCGGACTTGAAGCCATGGCTGACCGGCTCCCCCGTCAGTTGTCCGGCGGTCAGCAGCAGCGCGTGGCGCTGGCGCGCGCACTGGTCTTTGAGCCTGAGCTGGTCCTCCTGGATGAGCCAATGGGCGCTCTTGATAAAAAGCTGCGGCAAACAATGCAGTTCGAGATCATGCGCATCGTGCGCGAGGTTGGCGCTACCGTCATTTCGGTCACACACGATCAGGAAGAGGCGCTCGTCATGAGCGACCGGATCGCGCTCTTTAACGAGGGCCGCATTGAGCAGATTGGCGCGCCTGCCGAACTCTATGAACAGCCGCGCTCTCAGTTTGTCGCCGACTTTATCGGCGAATCGAATCTGCTCAGCGCACATGTACTGCCGGGAAAGACATCGGCCATGCTAGTCGACTGCGACAAGACGATGGACGCAGTGCCTGTCAAATCGAGCGGGTCAGCGCGAGAAGGCGATCAAATTACACTGGTTGTTCGACCAGACAGAATCCATCCGCTTACCGTCGAACGCGCCCGCACTTCACCGAAATCTGCCGAGGAAGCGGAAGTGCAGGGCATTGTGAGGGAACGTGTCTATCTCGGTACGGAGTTCCGGATGCTCGTGGAAGTGGCGGGGGGCAAGATGCTGAAGGTTGCTGACAAGAACGTGCGCGATTTCGGCTCCTTCCAGATCGGCAGCATAGCCTGTTTGCGCTGGTCGCAGGACGATGCCGTAGCGATTGCCGGACACTAAGGTGTGGACTCTCGTTCTGGCGACACACGCCGGAATTACTTTCGAGATTGGCTAAAAAAGGAAATGGTTATGAAGGCACGTTCAGACTGGGAACAAATGGCAAACTCGCTTAGTTTGCGTACTCAGGCGTTTGTCGATGGTCAGTATGTTTGCGCGGCGTCGGAACAGACGTTTCACAGCATTAATCCGGCAACGGGAAAAGTTCTGGCGGACATCGCGTCATGTACTGACGTCGATGTCGACCGTGCCGTCAAAGCGGCTCGCGTAGCATTTGAAAAGGGTGTGTGGTCGCGTATGTCGGCGTCCGAGCGCGGCCGTCGGCTTATCAAGTTCGCAGACCTGATTGAGGCCAATTCGGAGGAACTGGCTCTGCTGGAGACGCTCGACGCAGGAAAGCCAATCAGCGATAGCCTGTCTGTCGATATCCCGCTTTCTGCGAGTGCGATTCGTTGGTATGGTCAGGCAATCGACAAGATCTACGACGAGATCGCTCCTACCAACCGCAACGCAATCGCGATGATTCGCCGTGAGCCGGTCGGTGTGGTGTCCGCAGTCGTGCCCTGGAACTTTCCGCTGCTGATGGCAGCATGGAAAATCGGTCCTGTTCTGGCCGCGGGCAATTCCATGATCCTGAAGCCTGCGGAGCAATCGCCGTTGACTGCGCTTCGGATTGCAGAACTCGCGGCGGAAGCGGACATTCCGCCGGGCGTGTTCAATGTTCTTCCGGGGTTCGGTGAAACGGCAGGGCAGGCGCTCGGACGTCACCCCGATGTGGACGCGGTGACCTTTACCGGGTCGACCGAAGTCGGCAAGCTCTTCCTGAAGTACGCTGCCGAATCAAACATGAAACGCGTTTCGCTCGAATGCGGCGGGAAGTCGCCGAATATCGTCTTCAGCGACGCCCCCGATCTTCAACAGGCCGCTACTACCGCTGCATGGGGCATCTTCTACAACCAGGGCGAAGTATGCAACGCCGGCTCCCGGCTCCTGGTGCAGCGGGAAATCAAAGAAGAATTCGTCAACAAGGTACTGGACGTCGCCAGGTCGATAAAGGTCGGCGATACGCTTGACCCGTCGACGCAGATGGGACCCATCGTCGACGAAAGGCAGATGTCGCGGGTGCTCGGTTTCATCGAGCAGGGAAAATCTGAAGGAGCGAAGCTCCGTATGGGCGGAGTGAAGAAGGGGGATGTCGGCTACTTCGTCGAGCCGACGGTGTTCGATGAGGTTGACAATTCGATGGCCATCGCCCAGGAGGAAATCTTCGGACCCGTACTCTCGGTGATCGAGTTTGGCAGTGCAGACGAAGCCGTCAAGATCGCCAATGATACGCCGTACGGCCTGGCTGCTGCACTCTGGAGCAGTGACATCAACCGGGTGCATCAGGTCGCTGATGCACTTCGGGCCGGCGTCGTATGGGTCAACTGTTTTGACAAGGGCGAGATGTCGACCCCGTTCGGCGGTGTCAAGCAGTCGGGTTTTGGACGCGACAAATCGCTGCACGCACTCGACAAGTACACAGACCTGAAAACGACCTGGATACACGTAGACCGATAATTAAAGGTCGGCTAAGTTCAAAAGCTTGCTTAACTGAGAAGCCCCCAACTTGGCATTGCCCCGCACTCATACGCGAATGTGAAGGATTTTTATGAAGCCCGTTGTTCTAAAAAACCAAGGTGCTGACGCATTTTCATCGTTCATGCCGGTACCGAAGCCCATCGGCGAACCGGTGACCAACGTCCGTTCCGCCGTCGCGCCCGTTCCGGAGTCTGAAGCGGTGAAGATGGGAATTTGGGAGGCGACTCCTGGACGTTGGCACCGGGTAATTGTGAAGCGCGAATACAGCTATTTCATCGACGGTCATTGTTTTTTTACACCTCATGGCAGTACCGAGACGATCGAGATCCGTGCGGGCGATTCGGTCTATTTCCCTGAAAACAGCCTGGGTATCTGGGACATCCTCGAGCCGACCAAGAAGGCGTTTCTGATCATGGGTTAGCCGCTGCGCGCGGCGTCGAAGTTGTACGGTTCCCGATTCCCGCACAGACAGACGACACGGCCCCGCCGGTACGGCGGGGCCGTCTCCTCGATAATGCATAGATAGACTCGTTTAGATTTCATGAACCAATGTAGTACTCTTTATAGTTGGTAACCGAAATTAAAAGCGTCGTTTTTGAGGCGAGCGGAGATGAATTGAAGTAGATGTTATCGCCAGCAATAGCCAGTGGGCCCTGCTTCAAACCGAAACGAGGCGCCCAAAGCAACAATTGCAACAAGGGAATGGAGAAATAGGAGCGTCATCGGGCGGTTCTTCTCGAAAGTGGCGAACGTCATCGAAGCCGACAATCCTGCGTTGGCATAGAAATTACGTCGCGCCAGCCCACACTGGATGAGGCATACGCACGCGACCCACGCTCTAGCACGCGGCGCAGAACTCACGACCGTACGCGACAACCTTCGCCATGCCTCGATCGCGACGACATCGATCTATCTTTGCAGCGACGAAGTAAAATGTGCCCGGCAGCCGGCTGGCGTTTGCGGGCAAACAGCAAATTCCTTAGGGAAGGTCTGCATAAATCATGCAGGAATTGAGTTGCCAAATATGAGATCGACTGCGACGATTTGGGCATGAGACAAGCTAATCTGGGATTGGATTTGACGACCAAACGAACGCGTAAAGCGGGAGTTCCTCGACGAGATGAACCGTGTGGTTCCGTGGAGCAAACTGGTGGCGCTGGTATTGCCGCATGCACCGCAAGGTAAGCGGGGGCGACCGTTTCCAGTGGAGACGATGTTGCGCATCCACTTTATGCAGCAGTGGTTCACCTTGAGCGATCCTGCAATGGAAGAAGCGTTGCATGACGTGCCGCTGTTTCGAGAGTTTGCTGCACTGGAGAACTGGAACATGCGTCTGCTTGACGAGAGCACGATCTTGCGATTCAGGCATCTGCTTGAGAAGCACGAGCTTGCCGCCCAGATGCTCGCAACGATCAATGCGGTGCTGAGCAGCAAAGGACTGCTGCTCAAAGCGGGTACGGTCGTTGATGCTACGCTGATCGCGGCGCCCAGCTCGACCAAGAACGCGAGTGGCGAGCGTGATCCCGAGATGAGCTCGACCAAGAAAGGCAATCAATGGTACTTCGGCATGAAGGCGCATATCGGCGTGGACGCCGAATCCGGGTTGGTACACACCGTTCAAGGAACGGCCGCGAACGTGCATGACATTGTCAAAGCGGATGCGTTGCTGCACGGTAAGGAAACTGTTGTGTACGGCGATGCGGGCTATCGCGGGATACAAAAACGTACGAGCGCAAAGGCCGTGGAGTGGATGGTCGCGATGTGCCCTGGCAAGCGCGCGGCGCTGGACAAAGACGATGCGCTGGATCGCATCGTCAACGAAATTGAATACCTTAAAGCAAGCGTGCGCGCCAAGGTAGAGCATCCGTTTCGGGTGATCAAATTGCAGTTCGGCTTCGCGAAGGCGCGCTACCGTGGTCTGAAGAAAAACACCGCACAACTGACAACGCTGTTCGCGCTGTCCAATCTCTGGATGGCGCGTCGCAAGCTGTTGAGAATGTGAGCGGTAGACGCCGCGAGAGTGGCGATCTGCAAACATCGAGATCAATTTCTGGTCTGTATTCATTCGGTTCCCAACAAGAAAACGACTTTCGAGACCCGCCAATTTCGAATGTGGCGAACAGTCAGGCTGAAAATGAGTTGTTCAGACCTTCCTTAGCGTACTTTGTCGCCCCTTTCGTCAAACGCCCACTATTATGAACTACTAAGCATAACGCAGGCCCAACTCGCCGACCTTGCCGATATTGATACGGAGGAGGTCGAGCAACTCTTCGCACGGGAAGAAGGCTACGCAAATCCGAAGATTCACGTGCGCTGCGCTGTCTTCGATGACGCGGGTCGGGTGCTGCTGATACGTGAAGCGGCGGATGGTCGGTGGTCCCTTCCTGGCGGCTGGACCGACATCGGCGCCTCGCCAGCCGAGAACGCTATGTGCGAAGTCCGCGAAGAAAGCGGGTACACCGTGACCATTGAGCGATTGCTTGCAATATGGGATATGCCGAAGCACGGACACCCACCCCTCTGCGTTCCACATCTGGAAACTGGTATTTCTCGGAAAGGTTGCCGCTTCGCGCGACATTTCTGGCGTGGAAACAGATGTCGTTGACTTTTTCCGATCGACGCATTGCCTCCGTTGTCGCTGGGGCGCATCTTGCCCGAACAGATTCGAAAACTTTACGAACTTCAATGTAACGGGGCAGGGAGTTCGACTGACTCATGAAAGCATGACTTCGAGAGGCCTTCTCCCATCTTCGGTACAGCACCGTAGGCTTTCGCCTGCGTTCGTGGCATGCCCCGAACGTCTCGCACGCGGGCACTGCATGGTAGCGCGTGACATGCAACAAATAAACACGATCAATGAAAGTGTTTCCTGTTAAATTGATTATTGTTCCATGTCGACTTGCGATTTCGAATGCTAATAATTTAGCGATTTCGAAGGAGACAAATTCCTCGAACGGCGCAACGCTCAATTTCGTTGGAATCGCTTGCCAGCGAGGCTTTCCAGTCATCTGCCACGTCCAGAAATCTGGACTTTAGCGGATCTGGCTCCGCCGATCAAAGCTCCAGTCTTCGCGCGTCTTCCAGATAAATTCAACCGCGTCAAACAATGCGCAATCAGTTGCAACGCTCAGCCAGATTTCTCCATGTCCCAGACCCCGTCTTTGCTCGTCGATAGCGTGCCCGTCAGCCGTTTTTCTCCGCATCCTGACATCTTGAAGGGGGCCGACCAGGCAGAACTGATACGCGATGAAGTCCTGGCCGATTTGCTGGAGGCGACTGCCGCTCGACTGCCGCACCAGACCGCCCTGATATTCGGCGAAGATCAGTTATCCTATCGAGAACTCGACCAGCGCGCCGACCAGGTAGCGGCCCACCTGATCGGATCTGGCGTTATTCCCGGCCAGATTATTGGGCTCTGGCTGCCGCGCGGCATTGACCTGCTGATCATGCAAGCCGGCATTGCCAAGACTGGCGCCGCCTGGCTGCCGCTGGATGCAGATACGCCGGCCGAACGCATCGCCGTTTGCCTGGAAGACGCCAATTCACCGGGTATCGTCACTTGCGGGCTCTTCGCGCCGTGCCTGGCCGCCTTCGCCTGCAAAGTATGGACTGCCGATCAATTGCTGGTGCCATCCTCCGCGGCGCTGCAGCGCCGCCAGGGAGTCGCGTGCAGCAATCCGGCCTATGTGATCTATACCTCGGGCTCGACCGGCAAGCCGAAAGGCATTGCCGTCACTCAAGGCGCCATCTGCCATTTCCTGCGCAGCGAAAATTCAGTACTCGGCGTGAGCGAGCGCGATCGTGTTTATCAAGGATTCTCGGTTGCCTTCGACATGTCGTTCGAAGAAATCTGGATCAGCTATCTGGTCGGGGCGACCCTGTGGATCGCGCCGAAGGACATTGCCTCCGATCCGGAAACCTTGCCGCTGGTGCTGGCCGCCAAGGGCGTCACCGTACTGCACGCGGTGCCGACCCTGCTGGCCTTGTTCAACCAGGATGTGCCGAGCTTACGCATCATCAATCTGGGCGGCGAAATGTGCCCGGAATCGCTGGTCAGCCGCTGGGCCAGCCCGGAAACCGGCCGCCATATTTTCAACACCTACGGACCGACTGAAGCCACGGTCTCAGCCAGCCTGGCGGAGCTGCGCGCCAACGAACCGGTCACGATCGGCCGGCCTTTGCCCAACTACGGCCTCCTAGTGATCGATTCGGCCGTCGAGCAGGGTCTAACCCTGCTGCCGCGAGGCGAAGTCGGTGAATTGTGCGTTACCGGTCCCGGCGTTGCCGAAGGCTATCTCGGCCGCCCGGAACTGACCGCGGAAAAATTCCTGGCCAATCCATGGTCTGTTAGCGAACATGACCGCCGCCTGTACCGCACCGGAGATCTGGCGCGCATCAAAACCGACGGCCGGGTCGAGTGCCTGGGACGCACCGACGACCAGGTCAAGATTCGCGGCTTTCGCGTCGAGTTGGGTGAAATTGAAGAGGTACTGGCGCGCCAGCCGGGCGTTGGCACCGCCGCGGTAGTTTTACGCCACGAAGACAACATTGACCAGCTGATCGCCTTCATCGTCCCGGAAAGCGGCGCTGAAGTCGCGCCTGCCGCCTTGCGCGCTGCGCTTGGCGCACGCCTGCTGCCCTACATGGTGCCGGGTTTGTTTGAGGTGATGCCAGCAATGCCGCGTCTGAGCTCCGGCAAGATTGACCGCAAAGCGCTCAAAGTATGGCCCTTAAGCGCTCCATCGGCCTTAAGCGGCGGCACCGACACGCCTGAAACCCCGGCCGAGGCGCTCTTGTTCGCCGCGCTGAACAAGCTGTTCCCCGGCCAGCCTATCTTGCGCAGCGCTGATTTTTTCAATGACTTAGGCGGTCATTCGCTGTTCGCGGCCAAACTGGCCTCCGCCCTGCGCGCCGATCCGGCCTTCGCCCATGTGACGGTGCGCGACATCTACATGAACCGCACTGTTGGTCGTATCGCCCAGGTGTTGGCGGAACCGCCGCTGGCCCGGATTGGCGTTGACACCCGCTGGACTGCGCCCTCCGGCTTCAGACGTTGGCGGTGCGGTGTGGCGCAAGCCGCGGCCGTGCCCTGGTTGGTAGCGGTGCGCATGATGCAATGGCTGGCACCGTTTTTTACCTACCACTTCTTTACCGGCGATCCGGGTGACTCGATCGCGCGCGCGATCGCGGTCTCGGTGCTGGTATTTCTGTTGGCGACCTTGTTCGAGTTCGGCATTGCCATCGCTGCCAAATGGCTGATCGTCGGCCGCCTGAAACCCGGCCGGTATCCGCTCTGGGGCATGACCTACTACCGCTGGTGGCTGGCCGATCGGCTGATCGAAGCGGCACCCACCTACCTGCTGAGCGGCTCGACCTTGTACAACGGGTGGCTGCGCGCCCTCGGCGCCAAGATCGGTTCGGATGTCATCATCGGTTCCGCGATCTTGCGCGCACCTGACTTGCTGGTGATCGAGGATGGCGTCAGTGTTGGCAATGCCGTCAACTTTGAAAATGCCCGGGTCGAGCATGGCGAGCTGTTGCTTGGCAATATCACCCTGGAACGGGAAAGCTGCATCGGCTCCTACGTGGTGCTGGAAGGGGACACCCGGGTCGGCGCCTATGGCCACCTGGAAGGCCAGAGCGCCCTGAGTGAAGGGCAAGCGGTGCCTGCCGAGCGTGTGTGGACCGGCTCGCCGGCGCGCGATGCAGGCGCCTTCGATCTGGACAGTAAGCCGCCGCGGCCGCCGGTCACGCGCCGGCGTCAGATGGGGGAAGCGGCATTTTTCCTGTTCGGTGCCTTGCTGATCACCACGCTGTTCTTCATGCCGATCTTTCCCAGCTTCATCCTGATCGACTGGCTAGACGACACCGACAAGTTCCCTGGGCTGCAAACCAACAAAGTCATCTTCCAGCTGGCCAAGTATTTTTTGCTGGCCTTCCCGGCGACCGCAGTCCTGATCGTCTGTACCGCACTACTCTCGGCCGGCATCCGCTGGGGCCTGCTGCCACGCACGCGAGCTGGCAGATGGCCGGTGCACAGCAATGTGTATTGCAGCAAATGGCTGGTCAACCAGATCCAGGAATCCAGTCTGAGCGTCTTGCACGGCGTATATGCCACGGTATTCGCGCCGCTCTGGTATCGCCTGCTGGGTGCGAAAGTCGGCCGTCACACCGAAATATCGACCGCGCTCGGTGTGGTTCCCGACATGCTGACGCTAGGCGACGACACATTCATCGCCGACGCCGTATTGCTGGGCGACGAACAGATCGACGGCGGCTGGATCACACTGAAACCGACCGTGATCTCGCGCCGCAGCTTTGTTGGCAACGGTGCCTACGTACCGGATGGCACCGTCCTGCCGGAAAATGTCCTGATCGGTGTCCACTCGCGAGTGCCCGACAACGACCGGATGCAGCCGGGCGACACCTGGCTCGGCTCGCCGCCGATCAATCTGCCGGCGCGCGAGGAAACCAGCGGCTTCCCCGAACACCTGACATTCCGGCCGTCGCGCCGGCGGCGCCTGGGACGCACGCTGGTGGAAAGTTTCCGCATCGTCTCGCCGCACGCGATCGTGATCGCAGTGGGCTACACCGTGGTGCTGAATCTGATGCCGATGGCCGGCGCCGGCCAGTGGAGCAAAGTGATTTTGTTGCTCACCAGCGCCGGCCTGTTGTACGGCGTCGGCGGCTTCGTCTTTGTCGCCGCCCTCAAATGGCTGCTGCTGGGACGCTACGAGAAGCGCAGCGTCCCTATGTGGACGCCGTTCGTCTGGCTGTCGGAAGGTGTGACCAATCTGTATGAAGGTGTTGCCATCCCCAACTTCATGAACTACCTGCGTGGCACACCGTGGCTGCCGCTGGCGTTCAACCTGCTCGGCTGCCGTATAGGCCGTGGCGTCTACATGAACACCAACGACATAACCGAATTCGATTGCGTCAGCATCGGTGACTACAGCGAACTGAATGCCCAAGCTTGTCCGCAGACCCACCTGTTCGAAGATCGGGTCATGAAAATCGACCACGTCAACATCGGCAGCCGGGTCTATATGGGCCCGCGCAGCTTCGTGCTATATGGCGCCACCGTGGGCGAGAATGCCAAACTGGGGGCGCTGACCTTGGTCATGAAGGGTGAATCGATTCCGGCCGGCACCAACTGGCGTGGCTGCCCGGCAGCGCCAGCCAGAATCTGAATTGTCGGGTCAGGACGACGGGCGAGGCTCAGAAGCCGGCGTTTGTTGCGTTACACAGACGGGCAGAATTGTCGTTCCAACAAAGGCAGGGTTGCGGGTTCGGTTCCTATTCAGACTGCAGCAAGAGGCGGGCGCGGGGGCTGACACGTTTTGTGCGCGGCATGGCTGAAAAGTGAACGCGTTCATTCGTCCTGGGCGCCCGAAGTCGAAGTCGAACCGGCACGCTGGGTTATAGGGCGCCCCTCCGAGTTAGAGGCGGACTCACAACCATCGCTCAACATCGGGTCGGACTGAGTAGCGCGGAGCGGCCAACCACGCCACAAGATCCGCGTGTAGGCGATTGCAGGTGCGCTC
>Ga0105856_1000575_pt1 | contig 18834 bp, 14 predicted proteins | sample OrgsoiDNA_201060_FD_89681 | JGI IMG/M metagenome (GOLD analysis project Ga0105856, IMG submission 89681) | Permafrost soil microbial communities from the Arctic, to analyse light accelerated degradation of dissolved organic matter (DOM) -... | ecosystem: Environmental > Terrestrial > Soil >...
AGGATAATATTCTTTCCTTTTTAGCTTTATAAGGTTGAAATATTATCTTTGTGGCTAAGAAGATCGCTCCCTTGCTCCTCGGTACCAAGCTGCAATTGCAGCAATTTGGGAGCGTTTGCGCTTGGCCCGCCTGCGTTGCCGCTTGACTGGCAAGCAGGTAGCCGAGCGTGTGGGTGTGACGCCGATCACGTTGCGTAGCCTGGAAAAAGTCAGCTCGGGGTCACGATCGTTGATTACCTAGCGGTTATGCAGGCGCTTGGGCTAAGAAAGACTCGATCTCGTGCTGAGGGATGACACGCTCGGTCGCGACTTGCAGGATGCAGCACTGGTGCGGCGCTCAAGTCGAACAGAGCAAGCTGTGGCTTCACCATTAGAGCGTCGAAAGTCATCTTCTCCTCAGAACTCCACCCTGCAAGAGTCAGTCGCCAGAAGCGAGTGGATGGCGGATGACACATTCGTGAGCGCTGAAAGTCTGGCGTCTCTTCTCAAGCCTCCCAATTCAAAGATAAAGGGACCGGCGAGATGAACGACGGGTTCGTTGAATTTATGCAGACTGGGACGGTCTTGCCGAGCCGCAGCGCTTCCTCCTGAACCCCACTGTGTCCTGGCGGACCTGATAACGCGCTTGCGCTGCCTCGGCTCGGCCCTGCACATCGATGAACTGCTCCTCGCGTTCGGCGAGTGCGTGACGCGCTCCTGTTCGATGTATTGCGGCCATGCACTGCGCCAGAAACGGACGCATTGAATCGGTCTATGGCCCACCTCGGCCGACCTCGATCCTAATCAATTCGCTGCAATGCAGAACGGCTGCGAAGTAGCGACGATCGTGCGAATTGAAAAGCGGCTGAAACGTCATAGCGGTACATTCCGACAGAACCGCCTAGACTAGGGCAGCGATGCATTTGCTGGCCTGTCCGGCAATCAACACGGCGAGCTGACTCCGATGCTCGCCGAACATTTCACGGCTACGCTAAAAGGTCAATTCCGTGATTGAAACGATCCTTAATGGACTTCTGCCGGTCGCATTGGCCATCATTCTTGGATGGCTATCGGCCAGGATTGGTCTCTTGAAGCACGAGGATGCCGGTGTGCTGGCAACCTTGGTCATCCGTTTTGCGCTGCCGTTTGCGCTGTTTTACGCGGCGGCCACCACACCAGCGGACAAGATCGTTGACCCAGGACTGGCCCTGTGCCTGACATTTGGATTAATGGGCAGCTATCTGATCGCCCTTGCGCTGGGCTGCCTGGTGTTCAAGCATGACCTGCGTACCTCCACGATGCAGGCACTGGTGTGCGGATATCCTGACATGGCGTATTTTGGTGCGCCAATTCTCGCAGCCATGTTCGGTCCACGAGGGTTCCTGGTTGTTCTCGTCGGCAACCTGGTCACCAGTATCCTCATGTTGCCCCTGACCATAGTTCTGACGCACCTTTCGGACAAGCAGGAAGCGGGGCACGGCTGGAAGGACGCCGTACACGTTCTTGGCCACAGCCTTTGGGGTGCTGCTGTCAATCCGATCGTCTTCCTGCCAATCTTCGGTGTCGTCTTGAGTTTTTGCCACGTGAAGCTCCCGACGCCTGTACTTTCATCGGTAGATTTGATCGGGAAGGCGTCCGGGGGCGTTTCCTTGTTCGCGCTTGGTTTGATGCTTTACGGAGAGAAAGTCCGGATCAACCTCGACGTCCTGACGAATATCGGTATAAAGAATTTTTTGATGCCGGCCATGATGCTGTTAGGCGTTTTGCTTTTCAAGCTGACAGGAGATCCCGCGCATCAGGCCATTATCACTGGAGCAGTGCCGACCGCGACCGCAGCCGCCATGTTTGCGTTAAAGAACAAGACCTATACCGCTGACGCAACATCAACGATCCTGCTCAGCACGATCCTGGGGATAGGGACAGAAGCAATACTGATCGGCTTTTTCTCCAGGTAACGAACTCTGAAACTCAGGTGACCATCGCGAAGTCGCTTCCTGCAATCCAGCCGCCTGATGCAGGCACGTCTAGCACCAGGATTTGAATCGATCTTGATCTAATATTAGTAAGGAGTACGTCATGGAAAAGGAATCTGATGGTGCAAAGACCGTTGCGACGGAACTGATGAGCTATGACCTGATCAATCAACCCAGACTGAACAAGGGAACCGCCTTTACGGAGGAGGAGCGCGATCTGTTCCACTTGCATGGCTTGCTTCCGCCTCATATCGGCACGCTGGAAGAGCAAGCCGCGCGACGGATCAAGGTACTACGCAGCTACGAAACCGACTTCGAACGCTACGCGTATCTTCGGGATTTGCAAGATACCAATGAGACGCTCTTTTATGCAGTGCTCGTCAACAATCTCGAAGAACTGTTGCCAATTGTCTATACGCCGACCGTCGGTGAAGGGTGCCAGCGCTTTAGTGAAATCTGGCGTAAGCCGCGCGGACTGTTTCTGAGCTACGCCAATAAAGACCGGATTCGTGACATTCTCGCTGACAAACAGTTCGATCAGGTTCGCGCCATCGTCGTGACCGACGGCGAAAGGATTCTCGGGCTCGGCGATCAGGGTGCCGGCGGTATGGGAATCTCGATCGGCAAACTGGCTCTCTATGTTGGTTGCGCGGGAATTCACCCGGAACAGACACTGCCCATATTGCTCGATGTCGGCACAAACAATCAGGAGCGTTTGAAGGACCCGCTCTATATGGGATGGCGGCACGAACGTATCACTGGCGCCGAATACGATGAATTTGTCGAAGCGTTTGTGACCGCTGTGATGGAGCGTTGGCCCGATGTGCTGCTCCAGTGGGAAGATTTTGCGGGCTACCACGCTGGACCGTTGCTTGAACGCTATCGCGACCGGCTCTGCACGTTCAACGACGATATTCAGAGTACCGCGTCGGTCGCGCTGGCGACGCTCCTGGCGGCCATCAACGTCACCGGCGTACCGCTGACTGAGCAGCGCGTCGCCCTGCTGGGCGCCGGTTCCGCCGGCTGTGGCATCGTCTCGCTCGTACTTCGGGCCATGATCGAGGCCGGTGCCAGTGAAGCGGAGGCGCGCAGCCGCTTTTATGCGATCGATCGCGACGGGCTTCTGGTTGACGGGATGCCGGGCATCACCACCTGGCAAAGGCCATTCGTGCAGAGCCAGGCGGCGGTTGCCAACTGGAAAACGGAGTCACCAGGCAAGATCGGGCTATTCGATGTGGTCGCGAACGCGCACCCGACCGTGCTGATCGGCGTGTCGGGTCAATCTGGTGCTTTCACGGAGCAAGCGATCCGTTTGATGGCAAAGCACGTTCAGCAGCCGATCATTTTCCCGTTGTCGAATCCCACATCGCGTAGCGAGGCAACGCTGGAACAACTGGTCACGTGGACGGAAGGGCGCGCGCTGGTTGGCACAGGTAGCCCGTTTAAGCCCGTCACCTGGAATGGTGTGGAAATCGCCAACAATCAGACGAACAACTCATACATTTTCCCTGGCATGGGGCTCGGCATTCTGGCCGTGGAGGCGAAACGTGTAACGGACGCCATGTTCATGGTGGCGGGCAAGGCGGTCGCTGCCATGTCGCCAACGGTGACCGACCCGAAAGGAAGGCTCTTGCCGCGGGTGAGCCAGTTACGCGATGTGGCAATTTCGGTCGCGAGAGTGGTGGCTCGGCAGGCCCAACTCGATGGCGTTGCAACCTTTCGTGACGAGTCGGCCATCGATGCACGTATCGCGGAATACATGTGGACTCCGTACTATCGGCGCTATGTCAAGGGCGGTTCGCGAGGTTGACGTGTCGGCGCTAAATGACTGGGTGAAAACGCCGTGTCCAGTTGATACGCGGCGTTTCCCGGGAACGGCAGGATTCCATGTACAGCGACTTTGGGTCGCGCTAATCGAGGACGAAAAAAATGCCTAAAGCTTTTTCAGTTCCCCTTACCCCGCAAGGAAAGTCCGCACTGGCGACGCTGCCGCCTTGGCACTATTCCAGCGACTGTCTCGCGATCGAGTATTGGGCCGACCAGGATGCAATCGCAGCGCTCCTCCCGCCCGGTCTGACGGTGGACGAAAAATCTGCAGGGCGGGCTTTCTTCTGGTTTCTGGACTGGCAGTTCACAGGTTCCAATGATGAATTGACGGACCCCGCCCGGTACCAATATCGAGAGGCTTTCGTCCTGGTCGAGGCGGTCTTCGAGGGTGTTGCGGTCAACTATTGCCCGTACATCTTCGTCGATAACGATGCCGCTGTATCCCGCGGATGGGCGCAAGGGTTTCCAAAGAAACTCGCCAGCGTCTATCAGACGCGTAGTTTCTCCGCACCGAGTCTGGCCGCTGCGCCGCTTGCCAAAGGCAGTCGCTTTGGCGCCAGTGTGTCTGCACACGGGGAAAGGCTGGCCACCGCCCGCGTCCAGCTCGAGGAACCCGTCGCTGACCCGGCGACCGTTTTCAACCGGCCGACGACGATGCGCCGTTACTTTCCCCAACTGGTGGCCGGCCAGTGGGACAAGCCACCGGTCGACGAACTCACCATGTCGCTCACGGACAATCTCGCGATCGTTGATGTCTGGAGCGGATCGGCTGAACTGAAGCTTCCCCAAGTCGACGGCGAGGACCTGCACCAGATTGCTCCATTGCGCGTCGGCCGCGGATATCGGCTTGGTATGTCGTACTCCGTGACGGACCTTCGCATTCTGAAGAACTACGTCGGATGATTGTCTCGAAGGTCCCCTGAGTTAGCAGCGGACCCAGTTATATCCACTTCCTTCGTGAAGGCTCGCAAAACGTCGGAACAGGAGTCACGTCAATGCCGCTCTACACGATAACAACTCAGGATGGCGTACTTGGCAGTGAGGCTAAGACCAAGTTCGCGAGCGAATTGACGACGCTGCATTCCGACTATGCAGGTGTGCCGAAAAATTGGGTGCATATCGTGTTTCAGGACTATGCGCCAGGCAGCGGGTTCACCGCAGGAGAACCCGCTGCCACTGCCGCGCTGACGCTTTTGATGCGGGCCGGGCGGGCGCCTGAATACAAGCGGGAATTGATACAGCGTCTTTGGAAACTGTTTCAGACCGCGACGGGAGCGCCCGATGACCAGATTGTCATTGGCATTCAGGACGTGCCGGCAAGTCAAGCCATGGAGATGGGACAGGTCATGCCGGACGTTGCGAACGAATAGGGCAACGGTGCCGACGGCCATCTCCGCGAATACGTCGGTATGACGAACCTGTTCTGCGCTAGATGCACAGTTTCGACAGCGAGACTTCGACGCCGTCATTGAAAACGCGTGCTGTTATCGCCGGCAGGCACGATTTCCTTTCGACCTTTTCTTTCAATACAGATGCGCCGGTTCGTGCGATTCCGATACGTTACCGTGCGAATCCTAAAGCATGCCCGGACGAGCCGAGACACCATAGTCGCAGCCAACCCGAGGTCCGGCGCAAATCCGCTCATTCATAGGAGAGGTGCACGATGTCCACCGCAGCAGACTATCTCGTCGATGCCCTGACGCATGCCGGCGTGAAGCGCATTTACGGCGTCGTCGGCGACTCGCTAAATGGCATCTCCGATTCGCTCAGGCGTTCCGGCGAGATCGACTGGATCCACGTGCGGCACGAGGAAGGCGCTGCCTTTGCGGCCGGTGCGGAGGCTCATCTCACCGGCGACTTAGCCGTGTGCGCGGGTAGTTGCGGACCGGGCAACCTGCACCTCATCAACGGACTCTTCGACTGCCACCGCAGCGGCGTGCCGGTGCTCGCGATCGCCGCGCACATTCCCAGCTCCGAGATTGGCATCGACTACTTTCAGGCGACGCATCCGGAAAGCCTGTTCAAGGAGTGCAGCCACTACGTGGAACTCGTGTCGAACGTCGGCCAGTTGCCGCAGATCCTGACCCGCGCGATGCGGGTCGCGGTCGGACGGCGCGGCGTGGCGGTCGTCGTGATTCCGGGCGACGTGGCGCTGTCGCCTACGACTGCCAAGGTTGCGCCCTGGCTAATACCGTCGAAGCCGCCCGTGCTGCGTCCGGCCGACGACGAGATCGCGCAACTTGCCGGTATGCTGCAAGCGGCATCGCGCGTGACGCTGATGTGTGGCGCCGGCTGCGCGGGCGCGCACGACGAAGTGGTCGAGCTCGCGAAGCGCCTGAAGGCGCCTGTCGTGCACTCGCTGCGCGGCAAGGAGTCCATCGAGCACGATAACCCGTACGACGTCGGCATGACGGGCATGGTGGGGTTCGCCTCGGGCTACGCCGCGATGAAGGCGTGCGACATGCTGCTGCTTCTCGGCACCGATTTTCCGTACCGGCAGTTCTATCCGGAAGACGCGAAGATCGCGCAGATCGACGTGCGTCCCGAAGCGCTCGGCAACCGCTGTTCTCTCGATCTTGGCCTGCTCGGCACGGTCAAGGACACGCTCGCCGCGTTGCTGCCGATCCTCAACGAAAAGACCGATTCGGCGCATCTCGACAGCGCGCTCGCGCATTACCGGAAGGCGCGCACGGATCTCGACGCGCTCGCCGAGAGCAATCCGTCGAGCACGACGATCCATCCGCAGTATGTGACGCGGCTCGTGAGCCAGCTCGCGGCCGACGACGCGATCTTCACCTGCGACGTCGGTACGCCGATCGCATGGGCGGCGCGCTATCTGAAGCTGAACGGCCGGCGCCGGCTAGTCGGTTCGTTCAATCACGGCTCGATGGCGAACGCGATGCTGCATGCGATCGGCGCACAGGCCGCGTATCCCGGCCGCCAGGTGATCTCGATGTCCGGTGACGGCGGTTTCACGATGATGATGGGCGACTTCATCACGCTGGTTCAGGCGGGGCTGCCGGTGAAGGTGATCGTGCTGAACAACGGCACGCTTGGCTTCGTGGAGATCGAAATGCGCGCGTCGGGCTTCGTCGATACCGGCACCGAACTCGTCAATCCAAACTTCGCGCGCATGGCCGAAGCAGTGGGCGTGAAGGGCATCCGCGTCGAGAAACCGCAGGAGCTCGAAGGCGCGCTCGCAGAGGCGCTCGCACACGACGGGCCCGCGCTCGTCGACGTTGTCAGCGCGCGCCAGGAACTGATCATGCCGCCTAAGACCACCATCGATGAAGCTTGGCATTTCGGCGTCTTCATGATGAAGGCGGTGATGGATGGACGCGGCAGCGAGCTGATTGATCTCGCGAAAGTGAACCTGACGCGATGAAGCGGTTTGCTTCATTGGCTGCCATTAGAGGGAGACGGTGATGTCGTGTGGTTTGCGCCCTCAGCGCCATGCGTGGACGATCCTGATGTCGTGCACGCTGCTTGCCGGCTGTAGCGACGCGCCGTCGGTCGGCGTGCTGGGCGCGTATTTTCCGGACTGGCTGTTCTGCATCGTGGGCGGCGTGCTGCTGGTCGCGTGCGTGCACGTGCTGCTGTCGCGCAGCGGCCGCCACGATTGGCTCGCGCCGCCCGCGATCGTCTACCCGGCGCTAACGGTGCTGTTTTCGATCGCGGTCTGGGTCGTAGGTTTCAACCTTTAGCCTTCAACCCTTCACCCATTTAACCTCTTTAACCTTTAGTCGACCGTCTGACATGACCGCTGCCCAAAGCACCGACGCCGGAAAGCAGCGTCCGCGAACCTGGCCCGCCATGCTGCTGATCGTGCTGGCCGTGGTCGCTCTCATCGTCGTGATCTGGCGCGTGGATACCGTGCCGCGTACCGACGATGCGTATGCATACGCCGACACGATCGGTGTCTCGCCCGAAGTCAGCGGCAAGATCGTGACGCTCGCGGTGCGCAACAACCAGGCGGTCAAGCAGGGTGATCTGCTGTTCGAGATCGACCCGCGGCCGTATCAATTCGCGTTGCAACGCGCGCAGGCGGCGCTCGCGCAACTCGATGCGCAGATTCCGCTGACGCAGCGCACCGTGAATGCGCAGGGCTACAGCGCCGACGCTGCAAAGTCGGCGGTCGTGCGCGCACAGACCGCCGCGAAGCAGGCGGGCGACACGCTGGCGAGAATGGAGCCGCTGATCGGGAAAGGCTACATCTCCGCCGACGAACTGGACCGCGCGCACACCGCGCAACGCGCCGCACAGGCCGAGCTCGCGGCCGCGCAAGCACAGGCGCGAGAGGCGCAAGCGGCGGTCAGCAGCGTCGCCGCGCTTGTCGCGCAGCGCGCGGTGCTGGTCGCCGAAATCGCGACGGCGCAGCTCAACCTTGAGTACGCGACCGTGCGTGCGCCGTTCGATGGCCGCGTCGTTGAGTTGCTCACGTCCGTCGGGCAATTCGTGTCCGCGCAGAAGCCTGTCTTCACGCTGATCGATACGCGGCACTGGTACGTGATCGCCAACTTCCGCGAGAACGAGCTCGGCAACATCCGGCCCGGCACCCGCACGACCGTGTACCTGATGAGCAATACTAACCTTCGCTTCAGCGGCTCGGTCGACTCGATCGGCTTCGGAGTCGATCCGCAGGACGGCGGGGGCACCGCGAATGGTCTGCCGAACATCCAGCGCAGCATCAACTGGGTGCACGTCGCGCAGCGCTTCCCGGTGAAGATCCGGGTTGATCATCCCGATCCGCAACTGTTCCGGATCGGCACGTCCGCCGTCGCCGTGCTGCAGCCTGAACGGCGCGACAGCCACGACAGCCGCACGACGCCCAATGGAGCGCCGTCATGAGCGGCCTCGATGCCGTCGGGCGACATCTCGCGTGGCCGCGGCCACTCGCGCAACTGGCGGCCTTCCTGCGCTCGGAGCTCTCCGCGTTTCCGGGGCGCGCCAACGTGACCATGCGCTGCGTGCTCGGCTGCGCGATCGTGATTGTCGTGTCGATGACCTTGCAGGTGCCAGAGCTGGCGTTGTCGCTGATAGCGGTGTTCTTCGTCACGCAGTCGAACATCGTGCTGACTCGCCTGGTCGCGGTGATGGCCGTGATCGGCACGACCTGCGCGATCGCCTGCATCATCGGCGTCTACAGGCTGACGTTCGATTACCCGCTGCTGCGCATCATCGTCGCAAGCGCCATCTTTTTCTGCAGCGCTTATCTGATGCGGGCCGTGGCGAAACTGGGGCTGGTGTTCTTTCTCGTCTCGCTGATCGTGATCTACGCGCAGACCTTTGCCGATCAGACCGATAACGCGGAAGCGCTGGTACGTGACTGTCTGTGGGTGTGGGTGGCGGTCAACTACTCAGTTGTCCTGTCGCTGATCATCAACACGCTGTTTCTGCCAGCCGAACCAGAGCGGCAGTTGCGCGCCGCCATGCAACGGCAGCTCGCGACGGCCCGTGCGCGGCTCGCGGTCATGATCGACGCGGATGCGCCGGCTGTGCGCATCGGCTCGCTCGATCTCGAGCGCGGCGCACTGGCGTTGCAGAAGCTGTTGCGCTTTTCGACCATGCGTCACCGCTACAGCCAGGAAGATGCCTCGGCGAGGTTGGCCTGCGTGACCGTGGTATCGCGCGTCTTCGAAGCTGCGGCGGTGCTGCCTGACCATGCCCATGCAGTCACGCACGACGCCGGGCAGATCGCTGCCATTCGCGTGGTGCAGGACGAACTCGTGTCGCTCGATCACGCGATTGGCGGCAACGCGCAATGGCTGCACTGGAGCGTATCCGGAAACGCGCCGGTATCGACGTCGATACCGGCGCTCGACGCGATGCAACGCGCGCTCAACGCGTTCTCCGATGCCACGCGGGGTGCCGTCGCACCGACGCCGCCGGCTGATGCGGCCGGCGGCAGTGCAGCGGAGAAGTCGGAGCAAGCGACGAAACCGGCGGCGCGTTCTGCGCAGCCCGAACCGGACGTCTTCGCGAATCCGCGTTATGCGCGCTTCTCGCTGCGTACGCTGTTCTCGGTACTGATCTGCTACGTGTTCTACAACGCGGTGAACTGGCCGGGTATTCACACGATCATGCTGACGTGTCTCGTGGTCGCGCTGCCGAGCCTTGGCGCGTCGAGCCGCCAGGGCGTGCTGCGGATCACCGGTGCACTGATCGGCAGTGCACTGGCGCTGTTCATGGTCGCGTTCGTGATTCCGCAACTGGAAAGCGTGACGGGGCTGCTGCTGATGAGCTTGCCCGTAATCGCGCTCGGCGCCTGGGTGTCCGCGGGTTCCGAGCGGAGCGCCTATGCCGGAATCCAGATCATGTTTACGTTTGCGCTGGCGCTGCTCGAATCGTTCTCGCCGCCGTCGGAGCTCACTGAGATCCGCGACCGGATCGTCGGCATCATCCTGGGTGTCGGCGTGGCCACCTTCATCCAGATGTCGATGTGGCCGGAACGCGAATCGGATGTCCTGCGCGGGCAACTGACATCGATATTGCGCAAGATCGCGGCGCTGGCGCGTATCGAGGAGAAGGCGGTGCAGAGCGGCCCACGCGCGACGGATGCGCCGGCGGTGGTTGAAACGTGGGCCATGGTCGCGGATTGCGAGATGGTCCTGGCGCGTGTCGCGCTCGAACCCGACTGGCGCGAAGGAGAGACGACACGTATAACGCTGCTGTCGCAGACGGTGCTCGCGCAGAGCCGTTCGATGCTTGTCGCGCTCGAAGCGTTTCACCATGAAGCGATGATCAATGCGTCGGTACGCGCGCCGATGGAGCGCGCCGCGAAGTTTCAGTCGGATGTCGCGGATGCGCTGGAGCGATACGCGTCACAGCTCGCTGCCGACCCACCGGCCGCGATGACGCCGGCGCGGCTCGACCCGAGTGGACTGCGCACCGTGCCGGCAGGAGCAGCGGGCAGCAGGGCAAGCGCAGAAACGCTGGAAGGGCTCGCGCTACGGATTGACACGGCGCTCGCCGGACTGCCTCGCTGGTCGGCCGACGAGCGTGCGTCGGGCGAATTCTCGAACGCGGGGTGATCTGCGATGACGCACTTTGCTTGCATCCTGCGCCGCGTGCTGCGCTTACCGCACTTACCGAGCCTGCGGCGCCTGACGCGCATGCCGGCCGTACGATTGAGCACGCGACCAGCCACACGACTGCTCGGCCACGGGCTAGCGCTTCTCGCGCTGCCGTTGCTCGCCTCGTGCGCGATCATTCACCATGACAGTCTTCCCGCCGCGATGATCGCGCCGCAGCAGATCCGCCTCGCCGACGACATCCATCTCGCGAACGAAAGCTGGCCGTCGGCACGTTGGTGGGAGCAGTATCACGATCCGCAGCTCGATACGCTCGTTGGCTTAGCGCTCGACCATGCGCCGACGCTCGCCATTGCGCGCGAGCACGTCTCGCAGGCCCAGGCGCAGGTCGAGCTGATCCGCGCGGCAGCCGGTCTGCAGATATCCGCGCTGGCGGAGGTCGATCGCGAGCACGTCTCGGGTCACGGTTTCCTCAGCGCGTATGCGTCGCACGACCCGGCGATCGGAGCGTATGGGCCGTGGTATTGGACCGGGCTGGTGGGTGTCGACGCGCACTACGACATCGACGTCTGGGGCAAGCAGCGCGACCTCGTGCGTGCGGCGATCGGCGAGCAGAACGCGCGGCGCGCGGAGGCGGCGCAGGCCGAACTCGAACTCTCGGCAGGCGTCGCGCAGCTGTACTACAACATCCAGATTACCTACGCGGGCCTCGAGCTGTTGCGGCAGCTTCGCGAAGTGCGCGCGTTCGAGCTCGACACGCGATCAGCGCGGCACGGACGCGGCCTCGAAGCGCTGACGCAAACCGCGCAAGCGCGCTCGCAGTTGCTCGCAGTCGACCAGCAGATCGCGTCGAGCGAGGAGCAGGTCGTCCACGCGCGCGAAGCTCTGCGCGCGCTGGCGGGGGTCGGTCCCGACGCTCTGCCGGGAATCGTGCCGGTGTCGTTGCCGGCGCCTTCGGTTTCACTGCCCTCGACGCTGTCGTATGAGCTGCTCGCGCGGCGTCCGGATCTGCAGGCAATGCGCTGGCTGGTACAGGCGTCGTTCGACAAGATCGATTCGGCGAAAGCGGCGTTCTACCCGAGCTTCGACATCACCGCGTTCTTCGGTTTCAACGCGCTGCGAATGCGCGACCTGTTCACGCATTCGAGCCAGCAGATCAACCTGATTCCCGGCCTCACGCTGCCGATCTTCGACGGCGGGCGCCTGAACGCGAACCTGCACGGCGCGCGCACGGCCAGCAACACGCTGATCGAGCAGTATGACCAGGCGGTGCTCGACGCGGTGCGCGACGTCGCGCAGAGCGGCAGTGAGATCGACGACCTCGATCATCGTGCGCAGCTGCAGCGTGATCGGATCGAGGCATTGCGCTTTGCGAGCGACAGTGCCGAGGCGAGCTACCAGACCGGCCTCGGCGACAGGGTGACCGCGATGCAGGCGAAGGCGCCGGTGATCGCTGGGCGCCTCGATCTCGTGCAGCTTGCCGGCGACGAGATCGAGGCGGGCATCGTGCTGACCCGCGCGCTCGGCGGCGGCTATCGCAGCGACGACCTGCCGGGGGACTCGGCCGGCACGAAGGCGCATTAGATGGCGAGCGCACCGGGTTCGGGGTGCTGCCGGTGGTTCGCACGAGCGGGACGTCCCCCATTCGGGGGATTGATCGCCATGCCTGGCCGATCCTAGCGTGGCCGATACCTGACCGATATCTGACCGATAACCCGCCTGCCAGAGAGCCGAGTGATGACGAATCATGATGCTTCGGGAATCCGCAAGTCACTGTCGGGCAACGCCGCTGTTCCACCCGGAACCGTTGATCAGTCGAAGCGGGTCGAGACCGAGGACGTCGATTTGATCGAACTCACCGCCGAAATCGTGGCGAGCTTCGTGTCGTGCAATCCGTTGCCGGCAGCCGATCTGCCGGCGTTTATCTCGAGCACCCACGCTGCGCTGGCCGCGTTGCGCACGACACCGGCACCCACACCGGCACCGGCCGCGCAGCAGCGGGCTGCGGTGCCGATCGAGGACTCGGTGCACGATGACTACCTCGTCTGTCTCGAAGACGGACGCAAGCTGAAGTCGCTCAAGCGTTACCTGCAGCGCCACTTCGCGATGACCCCAGACGAATACCGCGCGAAGTGGGACCTGCCCGCTGACTACCCGATGGTCGCGCCGGCCTATTCCGCGCTGCGCTCATCGATCGCGAAGCGCCATCCCTCGGGCGCAATCAAGCCGCGTCGCGGCAACCCAAGTTGAACGGACGAACGAGGGACGCCGCTCTCGTCGCGCTCACCCAAAGGGGGGATGTCGCGCCGCCGCAAGACTGCCCAAGATGGCCACTGTCGACATCCGCCCTGGGAAGCCGTCCGGCTTTCCTCATGGGCGCATCGCCGGCATCGACAGCAATCATCTTGCATGGGACCGGAGTGAGCACATGATCACGCAGGCATCGAATGCTGCGCTCGGCAACGAGGCGGCAAGTTTCACCGCCGACAGAAAGACCGCAGCCCACCATCCGCTCGTGCTGGTCGAGCAGGACTGGCGGTGCCCGCCGCCGTCCACGGCCGACAGCGTCGCCGGCGACCGCATCGCCGTAGCGCGCTGGGCCCGGGAGCCCGGCGGCGGGCTGGAGGCGTCGAGCCGCTGCGACGACCGCTTCTGCATTGTCGGCATCAGCTTGACGCCGGCCACGGTGCGCTTCCAGCACGGCGGCAACGTGATCTGGGACGGCCCCGTGATGCCGGGCTCGATCCAGATCACGGCGCCCGGTGAAAGCGTCAGTGCGTCGTATTCGACGCCGTGCCGTGTCATGCATCTGTTCATCGAACCGGCTCTGCTGTCGAGACGCTATGAGGAGGCTGAGGGTGAGCTTCAGGAGCCGCGCGGGTCGATCACAAACCCGCGCATCTTCCGCGACGTCGCGGTCGAGCGGCTCGCGACCGCGCTTGAGGAAGCCAACCCGGTTGCCGACGCGTCCGGCCGGCTCTTAGCGGACAGCATCTGCGACGCGATCGTCGCGCGCCTGCTCGCGCGGGCTGCCGAGCGCTCGCCGCGGGCCGCGGGGCGCGCGTCGCCGCTGCCGGAGTGGCGTCTGCGGCGCGCGCTCGATTTCATCGAAGCAAATCTCGCGCAGCCGATAGGACTTGCCGATGTCGCCGCCAGCACCGGACTCACCCGTATGCATTTCGCCGCGCAGTTCCGCTCGACGACCGGCTATTCGCCTCACGCGTACCTGCTGCAGCGCAGGATCGAGCATGCCCAGATGCTGCTGCGCTCGTCGACGTTCAGCGTGCTCGACGTCGCGCTCAGTTGTGGCTTCGGGTCGCATGCGCACTTCACGGCCGTCTTCGGGCGCATGGTCGGCGAGTCGCCCAACAGCTGGCGGACCCGCATGCGCGGCAAGGGGCCGATCGTGGAGCCGCCCGTGGCTGCCGCCGCGCGCCGGGGCGACACCGGAGCGTGATCATGCAGGCTGACCTGGCGGATGACGAATGCTGGTGCGCAGCGTTGCGCCTGCTCGACGGCGGCTCGTGCGAGTGGGACGCGAACCGCTTGGCGTCGCGCCGTGAAGCAGCAACCTTGCCGGTTGCGCAAACCGACGCGCGCCGCGAATGCGTGGTGCGCGTGGTCGATCGCGTTTCGGCGAGGAGCGTGGTCGTGTACTGGTGCGACCCAACGTCTTGCCGCTACGGCGACCAGTTGTGGAGGGCGGGCGTCGCGAAGGGGCGCGGTCGCTGCGCGCTGTCGGGTGTGGCGATCGACGCCGGCGACGCGGTCTATCGTCCGCGATCGGGGCGGCTGCGTCCCGTCAACGCAGCCGCGATGATGCTGGCGTCCGAGGTCGAGCGCGTGGTTCCCGGCTGATCGCAGGCCGTATTACGAACCTCGGTATCGATCGCTTTCGTTTTGGTTGCAGCCCCGGCAATACCCTGCGATACCTGCCGACAACGTCCTTTACCAAAAAAGAACCGAGTCATCACGCTCTTTCGGACGGTCATCTCTAGGCTGAGCGGTACTGCATTCGTCAAGCGATTGCGACGATCTAGTGTCCGACGGAGCGTGGAATGAACGAGGCGTTTGTCTGCGAAACTTATCAGGAAGCGGGGCATCCACCTCCCCGCGTGGCGCCGCCGCGGGCGCCGTCCGACGCCCTCGCGATGCGAGCGCTTCACGTCGTGCCGCCCGCGTCGGTGTATGTCGACGAAGGTCAGTCATTGGCGCGTGTCGGCCGGGAGCGCCCGGCGGTGAGCGTGGCGCGCATCCCTCGGGACCTTGCGCGCGCGTGGCAGATGCTGATCCGGCGCGAGGCCGCCGAAGCGCTACTGATCGCGCAGCGTATTGAAGGGCAGGTCGGCCCGTTGCCGGGCCCGCTCGCGGTTGCGGTGCGCAGCGAGATCGCGGCCGTGCGGGCCGCCGCGCTCGTGTTGCAGGACGACGCGGGGGCGGCATTGGCCGCTGCGCTCTCCGCGCTGCGGCTCGGCGTTGCAACGCCGGCCACGCAGGTCGCGCTGACCGTGTGCCGCTGCGTTTACTGGCGCCTCGGTGACGCCGAAAGTTTCTACGCGGTGGAACGCCGCCAGCCGGGCGCGCCGGGCGAGCAGCGGGGCCGGCTACGCGCGATCACCACGATGTTCGACCTTGCGCTCGATGCCGCGATCGAATTCGCTCAGATGCATTTCAATGCCGCGCGGGTGCTGGCCGACGACGCGCTTGGCGTCGTCGGCCGCTTGCGCGCCGGCCCGGCGGCAATAGACGCGCTGCCTGCCTGCGTGATGGCGCAGGTGCTGTACGAGGAGGGCCGCGTCGACGAGAGCGAGGCGCTGATCGCGGCACGGCTGCCGGGAATCCGGCGGGGCGGCACGATTGAAGGCGCGTTGCGCGGTTACGGACTGCTCGCCCGCATCGCTGCGAACCGGCGGCAACCGGGACAAGGGCTCTTGCTGCTGGCCGAAGCGGATGCGCTTGGGATGAAGCGCAACTGGCCGCGGTTGCGCGCAGCCAGCCTCGCGCAGCAGGTCGAGATGCACGTGGCCGCGGGTTGCATCGACCAGGCGGCGCTGTGCGCACAACGGCTCGCCGTGCTGGACGGGCAATGTGGCGCGGCGAGCAGCAGCGCGCGCTTCGAGATCACGCGCTACCACGCGCTCACGCAGGCGCGCCTGGCGCTCGTCCAGCCATCCGTTCATGCATCCGTCCAGTTGCCCGCCGCGGTCGATCTCGCGGCATTGCGGCAGCTCCACTGCGATACCGTTCTGAGACGCGATCGATACGGCGCGGTGACGATCGAGCTGTTGCTGGTCGAAGCGCTGCTGGTCGCCGGTCTGCGCGATGAAGCGGTCGAGGCGCTCGTCGCGCTGCTGCAGCAGGCGGTTTCGGTGGGACTGCATCAGACGCTCGTTGATTGCAGCGAGCGCGTTGCGAAGCTGATCGATGGAATCGTGCGGGGTGCGATCGTGCCCGCCGGCGACGTCCGCGAACTGCTTCCCTACGCAACTGCATTGATGTCGCGACGCCGGCGTGGCACCGCTGACGCGCAACCGGTGCGTGACACAGCACGACCCGTGACCGCCATGGGCCTCAGCGAGCGTGAGCGCGCGATCATCGGACTGATGGGGCGCGGGCTGACCAACAAGCAGATCGCGATCCGGCTGTGCATCGCGCCCGAGACTGTGAAGTCGCACGTAAAGCATCTGTACACGAAGCTGTCGGTGGGGAACCGGATCGAAGCGGTGATGCTGGCGAGCCGTCTGGGTCTCGTCCGGTTATCTGGATGCGGGCACGCCGGTGACTAACCCGCTTCGAACGTATCGCGCGGGCGATGGCCCGACGGCAGCGTCGCGGCGAGCGCTTCCTTCATCGTCTTGCTGAGTGCTGCGTGGTGGTTGGCCGATTGCGTGTCGCCGGCCAACTCGCAGGCACGGGCCGCCGTGCGATGGATGCGCCAGTCAGCGAGTGGCGTCTGGTAATTGCGCGTTGCGTCGAGCGCGTGCTGCACGCAGCGCAGCGCATGGTTTGCGTCAAGTTGTTCGCACGCGACCCGCGCACGCATCTCCCAAGCGAAGCCCTGCCATGTGCGCTCTTCAATACGCGTGGCCAGTTCGACGAGACGGTCGGCATGGGCGATCGCAGCATCGAGATTGCGGTCCGCGAGTGCGACGCCCGCGATCCCCCATTCGAGCGGCAGACGCCAGTACCAGTCGAAGATCACCGGCTGCGTGTCCATCCGCTGCATCGCCTGCGTGAGCGCGTCTTGTGCGGCGCGCGTATTGCCGAGGCCGAGCTGTGCGAGCCCCGTCAGCAGCAGGCAGAGCCGGTATTCAGCCGGCAGGATCGATTTGCCGCTGCCCGGTTCGGGCGATTTGCCGGCCAGCACCTGCGTGCAGGATTGCAGCATCGCGTCGAAATCCATCGCGTGGAACTGCACCCAGCAGCGATAGAGCGTGAGCGTGTCCGCGCCGTACAGGTTGCCGTTGTGCGCGAACATCGTGATTGCCTTGTCGAACTCGCGCTGCGCGCGGCCGAAGTCGCCGAGATAGAGCAGCGTCCACGGCACACCCAGATGCACCATCCAGGTCGCGCGCGCCATGTTGAACTCGGGGCGGTTTTCGTCGTTCTCGACGAGGAAACGGTAGTTCGAGAGGATGGTGTCCTGGGCTTCCTGGTAGCGCGACGATACGAGGCGGACCATCGCGTATTCGCACAGCGACCAGGCGGTCGTGTAGGGATCCTCACCAGCGCGCAAGGGCACGAGCGCAGCCTCGCATCGCGCGATGTCTACCGCGCTCCAGCCACGCACCCACATCCGCCATACGTAGCAGCTGATGCGGGTACGGGCCTGCTGCTGCGGGTTGGTTTGCCGATCGCTCAGCGCGAGCGCTGCGTCGATGATCTGGTTGCAGCGCGCCTGGTCGCGCCAGCTATACGCATACGCGAGGCTCATCAGCGCACGGCTCTGGATGTCGATCAGGCCGTACTGCGCGGCACGCTCCGCGAGCTGCTCGCAGGTTTCCCGCGCACGGGAATCGTGGGACGCCGCGAAGATTGAAGCACGGCCTTCGAGGAACTCCGTTTCCGCCGCAGCGCGCGCTTCACCGGGCAGATTGGCTGCGAGCATCAGCGCGCGGTCGAGGACGGCGAGCGCGTCGTTGTACGCGAGACGCTTCTTCGCCGTCTGGATCGCAATGCGCAGATAGCCGAGCGCACGTTCCCATCGTTTAGCGGCGGCGAAGTGCTGCGCGAGTTCGGCGGCGACCCCACCGCGCTCGTCCGGTGCGAACAGCGCCTCGAGCGCCTCCGCGACGCGCAGATGCGAGCGGGTGGTGCGCAGCAGACCCTGCCGCTCGTAGAAGGTCTGCCGGTACATCGTGTGGCGGAACGCGTAGGTGCACGCGGCGAGACTGTCATCAAGCGTAGACGACGGTTCTCGCCGGATGAAGCTTTCGTGACGGCAGAGCGCCTCGCAGATATCCTCGAAATGCTCTTGGCCCAAGCCGGCGGCCGGCGCCGCGGTGGTTGCGCTAAACGCGAGGCCGGCGACGCTCGCGGCTTCGAGCGCGCGTTGCTGGTCGTCGCTCAGCCGCTGGATGCGATGCTCGATGACCTGGTTCAACGTGAGCGGTACTTCCAGCCGCACTTCCGAGGGTGACAGATGCAGCTTCCAGCCTTGGGGCGTCGATTGCGCGATGCCTTGTTCGACAAGGTGATCGAGCGTCGCGACCATGAACAGGGGGTTGCCGCCCGAGCGCTCGCGCACCAGCTGAGCGAAGCCGTTCGCGCCCTCGGGCCGATCGTCGTGCGCGCTACCCGTCAGATATTCGGCGATGGCACTTTCGGTCAACGCTTCCAGCACGATGTCGTGACAGAGCTTCTGCAGCCCCAGATCGCGGTTCAGCCGGCACAACGGGTGTTGCACGAGTTCCGCGTCTTCCGGGCGGTAAGTCGCGATCACCATCAGACGTGCGCCGCTGCGATGACGGGCCAGCGCGGACAGCATGTCGACCGTCGAATAGTCGGACCAGTGCAGGTCTTCG
>Ga0105856_1000578_pt1 | contig 18768 bp, 19 predicted proteins | sample OrgsoiDNA_201060_FD_89681 | JGI IMG/M metagenome (GOLD analysis project Ga0105856, IMG submission 89681) | Permafrost soil microbial communities from the Arctic, to analyse light accelerated degradation of dissolved organic matter (DOM) -... | ecosystem: Environmental > Terrestrial > Soil >...
CCGGCAACCCCGTCTGTCGACGCCCAGCCCGTGGGCCCTGAGGCAGCGCCAGGTTGTGGGGTGGTGCTGCCATCAGCTGCCCACGCGCCACTACTTGCTGCCAGCCAGATGGCCAGCGCAATGTGCGTTTTCATGATTATTTCCTCGGTACATCGACGGCCAAGCATCAGCTTGGGTAAAGGAATTTTTCTAGCTTGTGCTGCAGGTCTTGTTACAGGTGGCCATCGTCTCGGCAATCCTCTTTCCAACCCGCCATCAGATCGCGCTCGATCTCTGCGTATGTGTCTGCAAGGTCGCTCAGGTATTGCTTACGCTCCTGCTGGAACTCGAATTCCTGTACCAGCACGCGTTCAGCTTCAAGGCATGACTCAAAAGCCATCTTGTAACGCGCAGCCAGTTGCGGAACGCCCTGCAGAAGCGGGGGGATGTTTGCGCCGTAACGGGCCTCCCCCCAGGTTTCACCCTCTGCCAGTTCATCGACCGCTGCATAGGCAGTCTGGATGGCGGCCTCCACCTCGCGCTCAAGGCCGCCAATGGTTTCAAGCCAACGTACATCCATCCACAGCCAGCGAGCTGCCAAAGCGGCTTCAAATGAACGATTCATTGCCGTGACCCTCGTTTCAGTTTGCGTTACTGGTAATCACCTGGGTGACTTCCAGACCTGCACTCTTCTCGTTCTCAAGCACGCGCTGGATCCGCTGGGTGAAGATGTAGCGCTGCGCCGGGCTGCTGGTTTGCTGACCTTCGAGCTTGAGGGTTACCGGATACTGGAACTCCCAGGTCACAACTCCCCCCGGTTTGCCGCGGCTACGAATTACCCCTGGCCCCACATCCACCGAGAGATTCATGCGCTGGGTTTTCACCGAAGCCAATACGTTGGACGTGGTCAACGCCTTGTAATAATCCGCATAACCCTGTTCGGAGTAACGCTCCCCCAGCTTTGTGGTTTGGTCGCGGTAGTGCACGAAGTCCAGCGTGAAACTCTCACGAATGGTATCGGCTCCAAACTGAGCCACGTCCGTCTGCGAATACGCAGGCTTATCTGTAGGGTGAACTTCCACTATTCGCCCGTTTTCGGTTGTGAAGTACTTAATCGGCGGGTGCGCTACCAGCCAACCGAAGTACCCGTTGAGGCACATGGACATAATCAATGCCACGCTGCTTCGTGAAGCAACGTTCAGACATCGATGAGCAAAACCGGCTCCGAGGTCGCGCTTATTTTGCAAGTCCATGGCGTGATCGAATGCTGCAACTTCGGACTTAGACAGAACCCGGACCTTATTTTCTGCCTCAGCAAGATGTTCATCCGCCAAGGCATTTTCATCGGACGTTTGCATCACATTGCTCCTGTATCACTGATATTGCTGCCAAGGATCGATGCTGCCGGGAATGTTGCTGTTGATCTTGTCCATAGCGGCCTGACACACCTTTTCCGAGACCTGGTTCATGATCTCCTGCAGGCTCGGAAACGATGGCAGGCTGATACTGGTTGTGCGGATCCGATTCAGGCATTCCTGCAGCTGATCCGACATGGTGCGTTCCCGCTCTCCCCACGCATCAGCTGCCCTTTTGGCTTGCTCGTAACCTGCTTGACTGCCCTCTTGCGCCGCCTGACCAGCACGGCACACGGCTGCGTTTGCAATAACCGGCGAGCAGCACAAAACCACCAGCAGTGCAGTGCACATGCTCGTCTTAAACATGGTGAGTTCCTTTGCTAACGATTTAGGCCGGGCGGTGACCGCTTGGCTGTGCCGTAGGTGCCGCCGCCGGTGCGGACTTTGGGAGGGTGTTGTCATCGCGCCACCGCTCATCAAACCCCAGACGGGCATGCAGTTGCGGTGGCACCTCAGCGGGTTTATCAAGCTTGCCAATACGGACCGAGCTATCCCCGTCAATTTTGAACGCGATGTTTTCGCGGGAAACCGCTTGGCCACCCGATTGGTTTATGCCATTGCCGCTGCCGATCGGGGCCAGCCCCGTCGGTGTAAGAGCGTTGAAAACCATGGGGGGAGCGTCTTCCCGACCAGGCAGACTCACCAACACATGCTGAAATTGCCCATCCTTACGCACCACCCCTTGCAGGTATGGCCCGTCACCTCGAACCAGAGCCATATCCAAGTGCCCATCAGACGACCAGCTGCTCATCACGGGTTGCGAGGCGAACTTGTTGTCGGCCGTAGGTCGAGGTGCCGACAGCGCGTCACCCGCTTTAAAGCTTCCTTGACCGTCCGGCGTCATCCAATACAAACCGTCCTTCGGAGTTTCAGGGAGCGGAATGTCCAATCGAAGCCGTACTAACAGCGCCTGCTGAACATGAGCAAAGCGGTTAGCGTCATAAGCCGCCAGTTTGACCCCCTCGTCCTGACCGGTTCGAACTGCTGTGCCGCCTTGTACTTGCAGTGACCATTTGTTGCGGTGGGTAGCCTTGTCTTCGTAGCTCTTGATGACACCTTGATCATCCTTGATGGGCACTTTGACTACGACCGGCGCCATACCCAGCCACTGCAGGGTCACAATCATCCCCGGGGTGATACGCGTATCACGCAAAAGACCCGCTAACTCTTTACCCCAGTAAGTCTCGGTGCCTTTTCTTGTGCGCAACTTGATGTAGGTGCTTTGTGTATTGTTCTCATCAAATCGAAATGGTGCATCTCCACACTCGATCACCTTGCCCATAACGCCTTTGCTTGCGGTCTGAGGGGACTCATGGATCTCAGAAGGTATTGATTTCGTGAAACCAGCACCTGGGGAAGGTATTTCCCCGGCCGCCGCGGGCAGCCCATTTGACGCCCCTGGTAGCTTCGATTGCACGGGAGTCTGATGTGTCAGCTCTTGTTGGGTATCTGTGTTTCCCGGTGCCTGCGGGGCTTCGACGGGAGTGGACGCCGCTGGCTGGTTCACTACGGTGGTTTCAGCAACCGGCTGATCCGTCGCCGGCGCTGCTCCACTGCCTGATGAAGGCTGATGCGGTGCGCCATTTGTCGGTGGCGAATCGCCGTTGATCGCGTCCCTCACGACAGGGTCTGCATGTAAGGCTCTGCGGGCCTCAACGAGCAGCATCTGCTGCGCTGGATTTTTCATCGTCACATTCGGCTGGTATTGGGCAATCAAGCCGATAGCCTTCCGTTGAAAAGCCTCACTACCAGTCAGCTCGATACGACCTCGGTACCACTCAGCAGCCGTCAGAAGCGCTGCCAGCACCTTTTCGTCGGATTGACTGGCACCATCAGCCATTTCCAGACGCATCCCCAGATCTCTAAACGCTGGCTCTCCATCAAGGGTGTACAGGGTGCTCTTATCGTCTTGCACCTTTCCATCCAGTCGAGACAGGAGTGCATCTTTATCGATGAGAGAGGATTGAGGCTGCGCTTCGTCGATGCCACGACGTGGGCCAACCCAGATCGAATCGACTTCACTCTGCACCTCTGCAGATGCATTACTGCCATCGGCGTTGGGCTGACGTGGCTGGATGACCGGCTCTTCTGCAGGCAATGGCCCAACTTCTTCTGCCGTCAAGGCAGGCTGCGGATTGAGTTGCGGCGCAGCACCTGGTTCAACTGTTTCTGTTTCGATTTCCGGTTTAGGGGCCGCTGCCGGCGAACTTTCCGGGTTACTGGCATAGCTGGCCAACGCAGACCTGGCTTGATCAGCCGGAATGTCGGTCAGCTGGTCATCGGTCCAACCCTGATCGCGTAACTGATTGCGCTCGTGAGCGGTCAGCTCACTGTCTGCCGCTCCCGGTTGCACCGCTGTTAACGGAATTGGAGTTACCGGCGCCGAGGCGGCGGACTCAGCTGAAACGTCATTCCGCATGAGCGAAGTCACGTCGGCCGGCTGCTCGCCAGTCACCTGAGTTTTCTCGGCTCCAACTGGGGCGCCTACTGGAACATCTGCCGTTGGTGCGGCACTAACTGGGCCAGCAGGCGCTGTCACTGCAACGTCGAGTTCTGCCTGTCCCACGCCCGCAGGTTTTGTCCGCGGACTGCGAGGCTTCTTCTCTACTGGCTTCCCATCAGTCTTTGCTGCGGGTTTAGCCGGTGATTTTGGTGTGGCCGGGGTGCGAGGCTTTTTCGCCGCCGGCGGCGCCGGGGGAACGACGTTATCGACTACCGGGACCTCGGGCGATGGATTGGGGGTGAAACCTGGTTCGACAGGTTTTCGGTCGTCCTTCATTGGAAGGTCCTCGATCATTTTGTTGAGAGCCGGAGAGACTTGGCTGAGTACCGCATCCAGCCCCCGGGATTTATGAAGGTCGTTAAAGTCAGTCAGGCCAAGAGCCTTTTCTTCTGCCGTGAAGTCCGGGTACACCACAATGCCGCCAACCCGCTCGGCGGCCATCGTCGCCGTGATCAGCCCCTTGTTCTCTTTTTTGGCGTGGTCAAAATCCGCCAGGAACAAGTGCGGGCACCCGGGGTATTCCCGATGCAGAATCGCCGACACAGAGAGCATGTTTCCTGCGTCGATAGTCATCACTACGGGGTGACCAGAAGCCATGTTCAGACTACGAGCAGTCGCATAACCCTCGGCGTACAGAATCGGCTTACCAATTGTCAGTTCCCCCCCAACAACCAGGTAATTCCCTTGTTTGGGGGCATCTTTAAAGAGGAACTTGTCACCGGTAGCCGGGATGTACTGGAGGGTTTTGAACTCACCCACGGCGTTGAAAAATGGCACGACCATGGAGCCAGTGTTCGTTTGCCGAATCTCGTCCGTTGGTGTGATGCCCTTCCGCACCAGGTAAGGATGATCGGGACTTACAGATGGCAATCGGTCATACAAGCGTTTAGCAGCCGCTGTTTGCTTCGCATGCGTCTGTGCACGCTCGCGTTCAGCTTCGTCTTGGGACTGGCGAGCCCCGGCACGCAGATGTAGCCGCGTTTCCGGATCTGCCTCACCACCGGTGGCTTTCCAGTTGGTAACCTCTTTGTCTGAAGCCGCCCGGTGGTAATTGATAAACCAACCTGCCGGGCGGCGATCTTCATAGCCACAATAGACACCGCTTTGTTTCCCGGCTTTGTCCTCTACTGTTGCAACCCGTTGACGCTTGCCATTCATCACAGGCATGCCCTGGACTTTCAGCCCGGCCTCGGTCAAAACGTCGAGAAATTCCGCCTGCGGATCTCCGCCGCCGGCACGCCGGCTTTTATCTGGCAACCAACTGGTAATACGGTCTAAATCGCATCCAGGCCGTGCAAAGAACAGCTTTTCATTCTCGTCCCAACCAATGGCCGACTGGCCGCTTTCCAAGTGTCCTGCGGCCTTTCTAACGTCCTCTCGAAGCTCATACGGGACAGCCAGCCAAACTGGAAAATCTGATGTTTTCATGGGTTAGTCTCCCTCGGTAAAGCGTCGATACCACCAAGGCCGGCCAGATAGCATTTTTCCCCGCGTCAGATAAACCACGCGAGTGATCAACACCTGCAGCGTCCATCCGAAAAAGGAGAGCAGTCGGAAACCAGCGATAATTGCTGTGACCACATAAATCGTGAGCCACGACGGGAAACGGAACCAGAACAGGTACAGCAAAAACAGCGGCGCGGGGATGCCATACACACTCAAAAGCCGCGAGGCATTACGCCAAAATCCCTTATGTGAATCCCCAAGTTCACTCATGCTCGATCTCCATTCATTTGACGATGCCGTTTTGCCAACGCTGGGAATTCATCGGCAAGCGCCGCGTTACCCTTCGCAATGAGTGCAACCACTGCGGTTTCGATGTTTTCCCGCACGACGCCATCTGATATGAAATGCAGCGCCCAGGCCTGTTCAGGGGAGCTGTGCGCAAGAAACGTTTCGATCTCTCGATACGCTTTTTCATCCGACTCGGTACAGCTACAGCATCTGTCACACATGACTGTCTCCTTCCCTATAGCCGCCCTGGGCGGTTGATCAGTTGATTTCCTAATAGCTCGACTGGTACGGGCGGCCTTGATCCCAGCGTGATTGCCAGTGCTCCAGATAAACGCTGGCAACTTGTGGAAATCCCCACATGACCAGGGCGTTTTCGCTGTTGGAGCGGGCCGCTGCAGTGGAGTAGTTGAACGAGCCTGTTTGCACGTTGAGGCTGTCGCTGATAATCACCTTGTCGTGTTGGATCTTGAACGCATCGTTGATGCGCAGCGGTATGCCGGCATTCACGATCAAGTTCATTGCCGCACGACTTGATTTGTTGTCATTCCCGTGGGCATCGAGAACGATCCGCACGTCCACCCCACGCTGCTTGGCAGCGATAAGTGCCTTCACCACTTTCGGTGACGTGAAGCTATAGCCCATTAGCCGGATCTGCTGTTGAGCTGCTTCAACAACATCAATCACCAGCGCCTCAGCGCTTCCCTCTGGCGAAAAGCCCACCTGCACCTGGGCGGCAAGTGCCGACTCAGCAGTGAGCAGCCATGCCCATACCAGCAACCCGACACCAAAGCGCAGCCTCGACCGCACTCGCATATCCCAAACCGTCATGAGCTTTTCCCCTTTTCAAGCTCGCGTAACTGGTAAGCCGTCATCGACGATTCCAATTCACGGCGGTCAATGCGTCCCTCCAGATGAAGCGCCCATGCCTGGTCAGCAATGCGCCGGCGCTCCATGTAGATAATGGTGTCGATGTGCTGCCCCCACTGCGTGTACGGCATGCTTCGCAGCTTCAAACGCAACGGGTCGTCGAAAATGATGTATTCGCGCACCGCTTGGCGCTTCCCATCGGTGGTTCGCAAAAGCTTCTGCACCACGATGTACTGCAGCACGCCCAGTAGGTCGCTTGCGATCGACTCACGCATCTCTGAAGGCACCACGGTCAAACACCGTGGAATGGCCTCACCTGGCGAGTGAATGTGCAATGTACTGAGGTTGAGATGGCCGAGTTGGCCCGCGAGAATCCCGGCTGACAACGTTTGAAGATCTCGCATTTCACCCACACCGATAATCGACGGTGCGCGCCGTAGGTCAGCCCTGATGCCTTCGGCATACGATTCAACGTCTCGACCAATCTGGAGCTGGGTCGGCTCTAGAATATCGGTCGAGCGACCAAGCACGTACTCGACAGGATCCTCGATCGTGGTGATCTTTCGGTCAGGGTCGTGGTCTTGGCAGTAGCGATAGGTCGCGGCAAGCAAGGTGCTTTTTCCGGAGCCGGTAATTCCACCTACTAAGCCAAGGCCGTTGGGCGGCAGCAGAACTTCAAATAACTCCTGTTCAATCCCCATCTTGGTCAGATCGGGAATCAACGAAGAGATAATCCGCATCGTTAGAGCGAGCGTTGTATCGAGCCGCCCGGCTGTTGCTTGTACAAAGTTGCACCGAAAACGTAACCGCTCCCCTCGTTCCAGTCCGTAGCGCAGGTTCGCATCACCATCGAGCTGCAGCGCCCGATCCACTGGACGCCCTGAACGCACCGTGGCACGAATCTCCGGGTTGAAGACTTCATCCACCAACTTCGACAGGGTGTCATCCGCCAATACGAATGGGCTGGCCTTGCGCAACCGCCCGTGGTGGCTGACTACCAGGTGACTTCCGCCTTGAATATGAATATCACTGACATCTTGACGACTACACCAAACGAAGAAATTTCGCAGCGATGTGCCATTCAACCCACCATCAAAGTGGTAGGGATCAAAGTTTGTCTCGATCATGGTTGTACCTTGCGAATGACTGGCCGCCACTGTGTCTTGTCGGGAATAAATCCCGCGTTTTCCTTCAGTGTGCGAACCCGGTCACCGGTGGTGAGTTTCTGGCGATCGCCAGTCACGCTTTGCTGTTGATCGGTAACCACTGGGAGCGTGATGAGGCCCTGCCGCAGGACATACGAGTACAGCAACATGCCCCGGTAATCGCGGATCAGCCGATTGAAATTGGCTTCAAGCGTGTGGTCCGCGCTTACCCGCCCTTCCTCCCAACCCTGGCGAATGGCTGCCTGCCACAACCTCTTCTGCACGGCGTTCTCCGGCATCACCGATGATTCCGGGCCTAATGTCGGTGCCGCGGCCAGACCGGCGAACAACCAACTACGCCACGACGGCGGATTGCTGACGAACCGCTCAGGCGCGATGATTTCGTAAACGCGGTTGGCCAGGTGGATCTGCCCCGGGGTGATGTGAGCAACGTCGACGGCCTCATCGATCACCGGCGGCAGCCAACCCTGCGGGCTAATCAGAGTTCGGAAGTCATACAGCAGCTCAAGACGACCGAATCGTTTCTCGAGTACCTGCCTCAACTCCCATGCCCGCTGGGCTTTACCCCCGCGAAAACCTACAGTGCGACCGGCCTCTTCCAGCAATTGACGCTTGGTGTCTGAAACATCTGCTGCGTCTGGTCGCGTAGCACTCAAGTAATTGTCTAGCGCCGGCGGCGCATCAGATGGCATCGAAGAAGGGGTCTGCACACATCCCATCAGCCCCAAGGTCAAGCAAAGCGTCAGGAGAGATTTCTTCACTGGCGCCCCCCTGCCGCCGGCATCGCTTGTGCGAAGTTCAACGACAATTGTCCTGGCATTTGATAAAGGGTCGCACGCCAAGCTGTCTGCGCCTCGATCAAGTGCAACAGGTTTTGATAGGTGACGGCACTGGCATGCACGTTGACCGGCAATGGCAAACGAACACCGGTCCATGTGAATCTCACGCCGCGCTGCTTGGCCAGGTGCGACAAAAGCTCAATGGCATCAGCGCTCCAGTTGACCGTCACAAAGTCACCGTCGTAGCGAATTGCATCCGCCGGTAACTCTGAGGACGTGTTGATCACTCCTTCCTGCCACAACACTTGCTGCTGTGCGATCACCCGAATTAAGTCTGGGTTCGGCGCAGCGGGGTCTACAGGGGCTTTTCCGTAAAAGGCCTGACAGCCAGACAGCAGCAAGGCCACCGCAGGCGCAGCAAAAATAAAGGGCTTCATTGATCGTCTCCTGACACCCAGGGAAGGGCGCAGTTATTAACGGATTGCGAGGTTGGCCGGTGTCTGGCCATGCACTTTGAGGCGGTTATAAATAGCGCGAACTTCTTGCGCGTAACGCAGGCGCTTTCTCTCTTGGGTCGCGGAGGCATGGAACCCCGCATTGTAAGAACCAAGACAGCGCCAAGTATTGCCGCAGACTCGTAAGTGACGCGCCAGCACCCAGGCTCCGGCCTGGACGTTAAAACAGGCGTCGGCCAGAAGATCCTCAGGTCTGCGGATCAATCCCATTTGAATGAGCCGGTTCGCGTTGCTGGTGTTTATTTGCATTACACCGTAGTCGGTACTGATTACCTTTCCGCTGCTATCGCGGTTTTTGTTCAGTACCTGCTGCCGCAAACCGCTTTCCCGAACCCCAATGGCCTCCAGCAACAACGGGTCAACCCGCTGACGCTGACCAGCTTCTTCAAAGCAAAAAGCGAAGGCATGGAGCGGCAACAAAAACACTAAAAATATCCAGGTCATCTTCATGCTAAACCTCCATGAAACCCAACAGGCGCACGGTTAATAAGCCACCATAGTTAAATAGTCACTGGATCAAAACTAACCTAGAGGGCATTTCAACAAGGTTTAGTTTTTAAACCAAATTTAAAGTGGTTAGTAGTTTGCGGGGCTGGTTAAAGCATGTTTCAGCACACTACTTACATAACCATTCTGAAAACCTTTCTTAAAGTTTCCTGTGTTGTACGCCGAAAGGGCCGCCTGCAGAGCCGCTTGATGATTTCCGAAGCTCTTCGTCGCCGCCACATAGTTACGCGTCAGTACTACTCCACCGGCATAAACGTTCGTGCAGGGATCGAAGGTCTGTTCGACAGAGAGGCCAAGATTAACCATCGTCTTCGAGTTGATTTGCATCAACCCCATATCAATATTGGCCCCGCTAGCAATCAAGCGCTTCGACTCAATAACCGCTTCTAGATAGTTATTGGTTTTTTTGAACCGCTGCGAACCGTTTACCCCGATGGCCCAAGGGTTACCACGCGATTCGTGTTGAATCACTGCCATCATTGTGTTGCTAGAGACAAACGGTGAACACACCATGACCAACGTTATCAGATCCATTACCGGCCCTCCGGGATTACCGAAAACCGATTCGCCGCCATGTCGGTTAGCCGGCAAAAATCCGTCAGGTCATCAGCTGAGACGGCCCTCGAAAGTAGGAATCCCTGCCAAGCGTCGCAACCCATCTCATGCAAACTGGCTAGCTGCTCGTCCGTCTCAACCCCTTCTGCCAATGTAGTCAGATTGAACTCACGGGCGATTGCCAAAATGGCGCGCACGATTCGTCCATCAAACTCGCTAGCTGTAGGGCCGATGAATGACCGGTCAATTTTCAATACGTCTACCGGAAAATTCTTCAAGTAGTTCAGTGACGACCAGCCAGTACCGAAGTCGTCTAGCGCCACGCGAACGCCCAAGGCGCGCAAGGCATGGAGGATTCGTGCAGTTTTATCGGTGTCCGATACCAAGAAGCTTTCAGTCAACTCAAGTTCCAACAGCGAAGCCGGGAAAGCGGACTGTGCGAGCACTTCGCTGACGCGATCAGGGAGGGAATCCACAAATTGGCGCCCTGACAGATTGACTGCAACACGCAGATCCAGGCCCATCAGTTGCCAGCGGCGGCCTTGTTCCACCGCTTCCCTGAGGACCCAATCGCCAATTGGGGTAATCAGGTTGGATTCTTCCGCCACACGGATAAACGACGCCGGTTGAATGAGGCCGCGGGTTGGGTGGCACCACCGTATAAGCGCCTCAGCGCCGACTATTCGATTGGTGCGCGAGCAAAATTGCGGCTGGTAATGCAGGACAAAATGTCCGTCGCGCAATGCCACTTTCAATTCTGCTTCGATCCTGGCACGGACTTCAGCCTTTTCATTCATCTGCGCATCGTAGAAACGAAGCGTATTGCGGCCCTCCCCTTTGCTGCTGTACATCGCCAGATCGGCGTGGTGCAGCATCTCATCGACTGTCAGTCCATCGGAGGGCCATGCCGCTACTCCAATGCTCGCGCTGATTTGAAACACGTTGTCCCCGATCAGGATGGGCCGAGAGCACGCATCCAGGATGCGCTCGGCAACAATGGCCGTCTCTTCCGTGTCGCGCAGGTTGCAGATCAGCACGACAAACTCATCTCCCCCCAGCCTGGCAACCGTGTCGCTTTCGCGCACGCACCCGCGCAAGCGGTCTGCCACTTCAACCAGCACCGTGTCTCCCGCTGCGTGGCCATAGGTGTCGTTGATCTTCTTGAAGTGGTCCAGATCAATGAACAAAACGCCGATAAAAGCGTTATCCAGACGACTCGCAGAGTGAATTGCCTGCTCCATCCGATCGCGCAACAACTCTCGATTAGGCAAACCAGTCAAGGGATCGAACAACGCGACTTGCCATAGCCCGCCGACCACGGTCGTGAGTTTATTGGAAGGCTGAATAAAATAGACAACGCCATCAGCCACCGTCGACCGCATTACTGAAGCCTTTATCGACGCTTCCGAATGTTCGGCGCCCAAGACCTGAATATTGCTCGACGCTTTGAAAGTGAACTCAGCTGTCTCATCACTGGCCGCTATAAACGAATCGAACTTCTCTCGCTGTTGATCATTGGCCAGCAAGTCCTGGAGTCGTAACCGAACCACTGAGACCGGAGAGAAAAACTGCTCAGCGGCAATATTTGCATACGTGATTACCTCTTGACCGGTCGGGACAAATACCACCGCCGAGGGCAACTTTGAAAGAATGTCACTGAACATGCTGCTCCCCTTCTTCAATAAAGAACGTCGATCATCACAACACCGTCGCGGCCGCTGCCTGCTCCGATGCAGATACCCATTTGCGTTGGACTTACATAGCAGCCATAAACGCCAATAAGGCCGCCAGTTCCATACCCGAACGGCGACATGCCACCGGGGTAAGTACCTGATGCAGGTGGTGGTGCCGGGGCATAACCGCTCCAAGTTAGTTTCCCTTCATTTCCGATGCCATAGCCGTCAGGGCCACAAGCGCCAGGCCAACCAGAACCAGCTGCATATGGCCCGCTGGCACTACGGTTAGGGGCGGTATACGACGGCAATCCAGATCCCAATTGCGCGCCGGGAATGTTGCCGGGTACTGGCGTACCTGCAAAGTTATCTACCCCCCCCGAGTAGGCTCCGCTTCCCCCGTCGCACTCGAGCAGAATCCCCGCGCTCGGCGAAACCAGCATGCTGGCACCGCCGGGATAGCCACCCAGACCGTCATCGCCTGGAGGCGCCCCCCAAACGAAATACCCTGGAATCCCTGTAACAGGGACTCCAGTGAGATACGGAGAGAAACCTACCCCCCCTTGCCCCACCGTGACCGTAATGGTCTCGCCTGCAACGAGATTTACGGGCGAGGAAAATACAAAACCGCCCGATGATCCTGTCTTAAAGGCATTCGAGAATCGCCAGCCGTAACCAGAACCACCACCACCAGCCATTGTCACCAGGGCACTTTTGACGCCCTGCGGTACGGTCCAATTAGTAGAGGCCGTAAAGAGATACCGATGAGCATTCGGCATATCGGTGGCTTTGCCCCAGACGACGCCGTTACAGCCCAGCAACTTGCCGTTGCTATTGGCCGCAATAAGACCGATCTGTGTACAGGCCTGGCCTTCAACGGCCAATCCCGTTACTTGCAATGTGCCGGTAACCGAAGCCACGGAATTGATGGTGCCGGCGTTACTGATATTGTGCTTGGCCCCAGTGCTGTCCTGCATGTTGATGTCGCCGGTGCGGGGTAAGCTGCCATCGCGGCGGTCAAACTCCATAAAACCTGAACTGTCGTAGCCGTTGCTCACCGACACCAGACCAGCGATACCGCCGGGGTTTGTGCCGATCGGTGTTCCGCCATTGCCGACAAACACACTTGGGTCGCCCCCCATGGCAGCGGGCAACGACACCCCAGCATTGCCCGGACTGGCGGTGGTCGCGGCCATCGTGGCCCGCCTTACGTCCACGTTGTTGCTGCCTGGCGTCAATAGCGGCGCCGAGGTGGTGACCTGGAACAACAGATTGCAGGTCGGCACCGTGCAGCCGCTTAGCGTGTCAACTCGCATTTGAACGTTGAAGCCGATGGACTGGCCGTTGTAGACCACCGAGTTCAACGCCCTGCTAGGTAAAAAGCCCAGTCCGTTCAGATCCGCCAAAGTGGGTGCCAGCAGCCGTGCCGGCCCTAAGGTGTAACCGTTACGCGTAACAGCCTGCCCGCGCTGGATCTGAGTGAAAAAGGTGGTGGCATACGTCTTGGTGGCGTCATTGATGGTGGCCAACTTAGTGCCCACCATTCGGGCACTGTCATCCCGGTTCTGGTTCACAACGCCTTGAAAATAGCGGTACCCGGCGTAGGCCATTGCCAACGTTCCGATCAGCACCACCATGGCTAGCTGAGGCAATAGAAAGCCGCGCTGCGCTTGCCTGGGCGGCAAACGCGCAGCTGGTTGTCGTTTCATGTTTATCGATCCTTAAGATGGCTGATTCGCACGCGCTCTATTTCCGGCTTGAGCGCCGCGTAGTCGCCTCTGCTGATATGAGAAGTGATCTTGTGTTCGCGAGGTAAGGCGGTGACTTCCAATTGGCCTTTGTCATCGAAGCGTTGATGAATAGCCAGCTGCAAACTGGTACTCAGCAGCTCGTTGGCATTGACCTCCCCTGCCGCCCTAGCCATCGCGGCGATACGCTCTAATCCGGCATCAATCGTTTTGGCATGGGCAGTAGCCAGCACCAGATGTCCGTCACCGGCCAGGCGGAACAGCTGCGCCGCCGTCTCGTTGTTGATCACCTCGCCAAAACCGAGCATTGAGGGGTCTTTGGCAGGAAAGCAGCGCATAGCTGTATGAATACCGCTTTCAAAGCCACCCAACTCGGACACATCGATCTGTTCGCAGTAACCGGTGCCGTGGGCACCTTCAAGTAGATCTTCGGGAGGATCCTCCAGTGTCAGCGCGTAACCTCCATGCAAGCGCAGCCGCGCGGTAATCGTCGCTCCGAAGGTCACGGTCTTGCCGGCCCCGGTAAGACCGAATATCACGATCAGACCGCCTTTCTCCCGCGTCTTGGCGTCAAGCAGCAGCGCCTTAACCCATTGCGGCAACCCTAATGCGTCCAAATCTGGACAGTGATTGCGCAAGTGGCGAAGGGCATAGCGGCCGGTGCGCATACGTTGAACGCGCCACCTATCAGCTGCGCCACCGTCGACGGCTTCAAACTCGATTTTTTTTCGGTCGGGGTGTTCTTTGACACCGGCGATCAGCTGGTCAACCAGCGCTTGGTGTTCAACCTGCGCCAGTTGCTGCCCGGGAAAGATGATCGCGGGGCCCCGTCCATCCGTGGACAGGTGCACGTCGGTGATCAGGGGCATGGACATAGCAAACCCCTGTGGTTAGGCACGACCGAAGGTGAAGGCGATGGTATTTGCATTGGTGGAGTTGCACTGACTCCCCACGGTTGTCAGGTCCATGTCCGTGACACCTGATTTAACCGCAGCGCCGTTGATGGTGACGCTCATATATTGGTCACCATTTAAGGCATTGCTGATTTTGATGCACTCGCGGCTTGGCACATTGGTCATCGTGCCTTGTGCCTGGGTGCCACCTGAAGCGGGTGCAAATGCGAGAGTGCCCCATTGAGTCACCAGGTTGCCGGTCGGCACACCCGAAGACATCTCGGTCATACCGCCATCAACCCAACGATTTTGGGCCACCTGGTCCGTAGTCAGGCCCGCATAGGACGTTCTGTTCTGATAAGCCGTTTGAATGGCCGGGATGGCCGTATTGAACGCATCAGTAATTTTACTCGCACGATAACTGGCCAACATGCCCGGCAGGACCAGGTACGAAACTGCAGCGATCAGTGTCCCGATCAAGATAACCAGCGCTAACTGGGACAGATCAGCAACACCACGCTGTTTTTTCATGGCTGGGAGCCGGCGTGGCTTTTCTGCTTCATTCAGTTGGTGGTTTGCTGCAACGCTTTGCTCAAGGGGTAAAGTCATGGGGATATTTCCTTAGTTAACGGATGGTTTGGACGTATGTTTCCATCGCCTGGTTGAATTCGAAGTTGGCCATCACAATCAGCCCGATTACGCCGCCTACCATCAGCATGGCCAGAAAGCCGCTGATCAACGCATGCCGCTCAGCCCGCTGGACCTGCTTATCGCCGTGGTCAAAGGCCAGGATGAGCAAAGCTCGGGTGAAGTCGGTGCGCTCCGCGTAATCCTCAATGCGATCCATCAAGTGCAACGGGAACAGGCCGGTGTTGAGCGCCCGCGCTGGTTCATCTGGAGATTTCTCAAGGCGGTTGAGCATTTTCTTCAAATGCCAATTGAGCCAAGGGCCAGCGAACTGACGCATGCGCTCAAGCGCCTCTTTTGGGCCGTGATTGTTGGATTGGAGCAAGATAGCCAGAGCGACTAAAAAGTTGTTTGCTTGCCGCTCCCGGTACCCACGCCATGGCAGCATCGGCACCCGATCAATCAAAGCACGCAACGACCCACGCCAATTTGCGCGGCTCCACGCTATAAGCCAGCCCAGCACCGCGGTTCCGATACAAAGCAGCACACCGTCATCGACCAAGGCTGTCGAAAAGGCAAACATTTGCCGGCTGATTGCAGGCCATTTTTCTAGCGGCAGCACTTCCAGGTTTTGAGGCCCCATCAGTAAGGCGTAGGTCAGAAAGAACCCCACCAATAGGAGCATCGCCATCACGGGGGATACCAGCGACATGAAGTAAGCACTATTGACCTTGGAGGCTAAACGTAAGGCTTTGGCCAAGTACTCCATGGCTTCGCCCAGACGCCCATCCTCCTCAGCAGCAGTCATCACCATCACTTCGTAATCAGGCACCGTGTGCTGCAGAGCATGCGCAAACGACATACGGCGCATTTTGCGTAGCCAATGCTCGTAGAGCGGGGCCCAACCGGTTTTTCGCTTGCGTGCCCTGGCAGCCATCTTCACCAGGCGATCTGGACCGCCGACGTTATCGCGCAGTGCAGAGGCAAAGTCCTCGTAGAACTCACGGCGGTTATCGCCAAAAAAATTGAACATCCAGCGGGATAGTTTGAATGCGAGGTTCATAGTGAAACCTCAACCATTTCATACCCCTCCAATGGCTCAAACTCCCGTTCCAAGTCGCGAGGATCGATCCGGCCCTGAGAGATTTTGTAGAGCGCATGTTCGTATGCGGTCTTGCCCGTCATGTCGGGATCGTCGAACCCTGTAAGTCGGCTCTCCCGCCAATACATCTCGGCTTGCTCATCCTTGCCTTCAGCGACGAACTGGCGGATCACTTTGTCGAAGACAACTATTTCCGCAACCACCGTAGAACCGGTAATGCCCCTCCCTTTGCAATGAGTGCAATCGCTTTGGGTCGAGCAATAGACGCTGGCAGGGTCCAGCCCAAACCTCTCCTGCAGCACGGTCAGCTTCTCGCTGACCATCACCTGACTAGCCGGTACTTTGCAGTGATTGCAAAGCACCGGAAGCAGGCGCTGAAAGGCTAATGCGGAGATGAAATGTCGGTCAGCCAGGATATGTCGGTCTAGGCCAAGACGATTGAGGCGCAATATCGCGCCAAAGGCCGATGAGGTGTGCAAGGTGGTGTAGAGCTTATGCCCAGTCATCACAAAGTCGGCGACAATGGATACGGTGGCAGGGTCGCGAGCTTCACCCACCATCACTTCGTCTGGATCCCCACGCAGGACGTCACGCAGGGTGCCGAGTAAAGCAGTGATGCTGTCTACTTCTTCCTCATGATCATCACGCTGAACCGATATTTGCGACACGCCGAAGATCTTGTATTCCACTGGATCTTCAACCGAATAGCGCTTTCGCTCCCTTCGATTTGGATCAGCCTCCATCGAAACTTTTAGGCCGGTAGATTTACCCGAGCCAGTAGGACCGAGAAACGCAATCAACCCAATGGACCGAGCAACGCTTAATGTCAAAAGTTTGATCTGCGAATCCGCATAGCCCAGATCCGCAAAGGTTTTATTGAGTTGGCCTGCCGTTTCTACAGCAAGTATCCGAATGATTACGTCCCAACCGTCCACCATCCGGATGTACTTGTAACGCAGCTTGTAGTGCGTACCGTTAACCTTAGTTGTGACCATACAGCTCATGGACTTTTTCTCGATCGAGAAAGTGTTGTGGCTGCGGGTTTTTGAATCGGACATTTGCGTGTACAGATACCCGGCCATCTGCTTGCAGGTATCCGCATCATATTGACGATAGGGAAATAGCCGACTGTGTACACGGAAAAGCGCCGTGCCCGTCTTATCGCGGCAACACAAGTGAATATCGGTAGCCTGATCCGCGATGGCGGCTTGTATCAATTCCTCGACGATTGGGCGGGCATCACTGGCCTTGCTATCCGCAATCTCACCGTTGATTGCTTTGTTGATATCCGCGATCAATGACACGTCAGCCAGGCGCTCATGAGCTATCACATAGCGAGCCTCAATAACTCGCTTACGCAAATCGAGATGCAGTCGCTGACCTAACGCTTGGTCCGAGACCAGCAGGACAGCCTCGCGGTTGCCCAAGTCCGCTACCGAAACCTGGGAAAGGTCATTGCCGATAATCGCAAACGTCTGCGTCAGCACGCCGCGTATTGTCGGCAGGCCGCTTCTGTTCGTTACACGACCAGCTTTTCGCACTGTGCCAACAAGTTTTTCAAGGTTTTGCGCCGAGTCTTGAACACTTGGGTTTTTGTTACGGCCGAAGCTGAAGAAGCCTCGCCTTTGAGGGGCTGAAGTTGTGCTTGTCATGAGTGCTCCAAGGCTTAACGCATGAGGGGTTCGGTGATGCCAGGTGTGATGGGATTAACCGGATTACCCATAACAGGAGGTGCTGCTACAGGCGTAGCTCGCGTCTGACTCCACTCGCCGCCCAAGAAGTCAAGCATGATCGTTTTGCGCCTTAGAACGCGGCCTTTGCTATCGGCTTGAACCATGTTGATCATGTATTGCTGGATGCTTTCGAGCTTCCAGCCGTCGACCTTGGAGATAAACGGCTCCTGCATCGACACCGGGACTCGGCGACCTTTGTAGCTGACTTCCGCCACCTCCTTTCCCTTGAGCCCCCATATCGCCTCCACGATGGGTTCCTGGTCATTGATCTCCTGCTTTACGCCTGGCAATGGGTTTGCGCCGACGATACTGGCGCCCATGCCTTGGTTTTGGTTACTACGGATCTTCATGTCCATTTCTGAGTCCAGCAGCTTGGCCTGCTTGTCCAGCAGCCTGCCGAAAGTATCTGTAGAGGCCTCAATCAACGAGGCGTCCTCTGCATAAGCCACACCCGGTAGCAACAGCAGCAAAAAAACCACTTCACGGATTTGCATACGCTTTACCTTTCAGGTCGAAAGTGAGGGGGTCGTCCAGCTTGAAAGTCACGCTGGATACATCGCAGGAGTCTGGAAGGCGCCGCGCCAAGTCTTGAAGCAGTACCGCAGAGCCGATCACAACGAAGTCACCAACCATCGGCACCCATTGCTCTTCAGGGCTATTCAAAGCTGCATTACCCGCAACGCGGTTCCAAGCCGAAGGCAAGGTCAGGCCAATACCCAAGTTTTTCGAAACTTGGGCAAGGTTACCCAGCTGCAGGCGCACCTGATCACGCGGTGGCAATGATTCAGCGTTACGTGGTACCCGGTCGGGCAATTGCACCAGAATCGGTTGGTTGACCTTTTCGATATCAGCATCGAACGAAGGTGCTGGCCATTCCGACGGTTTAGCCTTGAGGTAACCGGCCCAGGTAGCGAACGCCTGGGCTTTATAGGTCAACGTGCAGCCTTGACCTGCACACTCGATTTTCGTCAG
>Ga0105856_1000580_pt1 | contig 18728 bp, 18 predicted proteins | sample OrgsoiDNA_201060_FD_89681 | JGI IMG/M metagenome (GOLD analysis project Ga0105856, IMG submission 89681) | Permafrost soil microbial communities from the Arctic, to analyse light accelerated degradation of dissolved organic matter (DOM) -... | ecosystem: Environmental > Terrestrial > Soil >...
GACATCCTCATCGGCACCCACCGGCTACTCTCGCCCGACGTCGCCTTCAAGGATTTGGGGCTGGTCGTGGTCGATGAAGAGCAGCGCTTCGGCGTGAAGCACAAAGAGCAGCTGAAAAAACTCCGCAAGCTGGTCGACGTGCTGACGCTCACCGCAACGCCGATTCCGCGCACGCTACACATGGCGATGATGGGCGTGCGCGACCTGTCGATCATCGGCACGGCTCCCGTGGACCGCCGGGCCATCCGGACCTTCGTCTCCAAGTTCGAAGGGACGACCATCAAGGAGGCCGTCGAGCGCGAGCTGGCGCGCGGCGGGCAGGTGTTCTTCCTGCACAACCGCATCGAGAGCATCTCGGGGGTGCACGAATATCTGAAGAAGCTCGTCCCGCAGGCCAAGATCGCGGTGGCGCACGGGCAGATGGCGGAAGGCAAGCTCGAGCAGGTGATGACCGAGTTCGTCGACAAGCAGCATGACGTGCTGCTCTGCACCGCCATCATCGAGAGCGGCCTCGACATCTCCTCGGCCAACACCATCATCATCAACCGCGCCGACATGTTCGGCCTCTCGCAGCTGTACCAAATCCGCGGGCGGGTCGGCCGCAGCCGTGAGCGCGCCTATGCGTATCTACTCATCCCCGCGCGCCGTCCGATCACCCGCGATTCGCAGAAGCGGTTGCAAGTCCTGCAGCAGTTCACCGAGCTGGGCGCGGGCTTCCAGATCGCCTCGCACGACCTGGAGATCCGCGGCGCGGGCAACCTGCTCGGTCCCGATCAGAGCGGCAGCATCGCCTCGGTGGGCTTCGACCTCTATACGCAACTGATGGAAGAGGCGGTCGCGTCCATCAAGGGCGAGGAGGTTCGAACGGAGTTCGAACCGGACATCGAGCTGCCGCTGCCGGCGCTGATTCCGGAGGACTACGTGCCGGACGTGCAGCAGCGGCTCGTCTTCTACAAACGGCTCGCGACGGCCAACACCGAAGAGGCGCTCTACGACGTTAAGGGCGACCTGCGCGATCAGTGCGGCGAGCCGCCGCCAGAGGTCGATGCGCTGGTCGAGGTGATGTCTTTGAAGAACGAGCTGCGGGCGCTGCGCATGCGCGGATTGAAAAGCGGCCCGCAGCGGCTCGTCGCTCAGCTCGGACCAGATGCGCTGCTCGACCCGATCAAGCTGGCGCAACTCGTGGCCAAAGGTAAGGGCCGCTACCGTCTCACCCCAGGAATGGAGCTGGTGAACAGCCTGCCGGAGGCAGCAGACGTGCTGGCAAGCGCCCGGCAGCTGCTGCAGGATTTGCGCAAGTGCTCTGCGTGAAAGAGCTTCGTGGTGAACGGCCTGGGGAAGTAAACCTAGTCTCAGCCTGTTTGGTCTGGTATCTCCCGCCGGCCACTTTACCGAAGGACAACTCTTCAATGAACAAAAGCAATGCATCCATCCTCTTCTGCGGCGCACTCGCCGCCCTTACGCTCGCCGCGTGCCACAAGGGCAGCTCCGAGGCGAAGTCGGGCCCGGTCGTTGCAACCGTCGGCAGCGAGACCATCACCGCCGACGATCTGAAGAAGCGGCTCGAGGAGACAAGCCCGTTCTTGCGCGCGCGCTACAACACGCTCGAGCGCAAGAAGGAGTTCCTCGACAACCTCATCCGCAACGAACTGCTCGCGCAAGAGGCCGAGAAGCAGGGTCTCGACAAGAGCCCGGCCGTTCGTGAGCAGATGAAGCGCGCGATGATCCAGGAGCTGATCAAGAAGCAGCTCGACGAGCGCCTCGCCGGCAACGACATCGCCGACGCGGACCTGAAGAAGTTCTACGACGCGCACCTCGACGACTTCCAGAAGCCCGAGCGCGCCCGCGTGTTCCATATCTTCCTGCCTGCCACGGACGCCAAGGAGAAGGTGGCCGCCAAGGCCAAGGCGGTCTACTTCCTCAAGGACATCGAGGCCCGCGAGAAGCGAGGCGAGTCCAACGCCTTCCAAGTCACCGCCACCAAGGAAAGCAAGGACCAGCTCTCGGCTCCGATGGGCGGCGATTTGAAGTTCCTCTCCAAGGACGATCTCGCCAAGGCCTACAACACCGAGCTCGCCGACGCGGCCTTCGCGCTCAAGAACCCGGGCGAGAAGTCTGGCGTGGTCGAAACCTCTACCGGCATCGAGCTGATCAAGCTGCAGGTCAAGACCGTCGCCTTGAACCGCAGCTTCGAGGATTCGAAGGAGTCGATCCGCGGCCGCATCGCCCGTGAGCGCCGCAGCCGAGAGTACGACGAGTGGGTGAAGAAGCTGCGCGAGCAGACCAAGGTTTCGGTCAACGACGACGAGCTCGCCAAGGTGGTCGTCGAAGGCGCCACCGCTCAACCGGGAATGCCAGGAATGCCGATGAGCGCCGCCCATCCGCAGATCATGCCGGCCGCGCAGATGAAGCCGGCCATGCCGCCGCAGGCTCCGCCCACCGCGGCCTCCAAGATCGGCGGCCAGTAGCAGCGATGGGAAGCCCGCTTTACCGGAAAGGCCGCAGCGCGATTGCCGCGCTCGGCCTTTTCGTCTTTTCAGCCTGCCGCCGGGCGCCACCGCCAAAGCCCCTGCCTCCGCCCGCCGCGGCGACCGTGGACGGCGTTCCCATTCCGGTGGCGCGCCTGCAGATCGAGCTCGATCGGCTGCGCCAGAGCGGAGGCGAGGCGCCGGCGCAGGTGACGGCGCAAGAGGTGCCGACGTTTGCTCGCGCTCTGCTCGACGGCCTCGTCGACCGCGCCTTGGTGTTGGAGCGGGCGCACGCCGCAGGACTCTCGGTGAGCGACGCAGAGCTGCAACGGGCGACCGAGAGCCTCGCGGGCAGCGATCCGGACGAGATGCGCGACCGACTTCTGGCCGAGAAATACGTGGCGGAGCAGACCAAGAAAGAGATCGCCTCCACCGCCGAGACGCGTGCCTGGTACGACACCCACCGCGCCCAGTTCGAAGAGCCCGAGGCGGTGCACTGCCTGCAGATCGCCCTGCGCACGCCCGACGAAGCCAAGAGCGCGCTCGACCAGCTTCGCAAAGGCGCGGCCTTCGATCAGCTGGCGCAAAAGCTCAGCATCTCGCCCGACGGCAAGCTGGGAGGAGATCTGGGCTGGTTCTCGCGCGGAAGGATGCCCAAGGCCTTCGACGACGCCTGCTTTTCGCTCGGCAACGGCAAGATCTCCGGCGTGGTTGCCTCGCCGTACGGCTTCCATGTCTTCAAGCTCCTGGGCAGAAGGAGCGCGCGGATGCGCAAGTTCGAAGACGTGAAGCGCGACGCAGAGCTGCGCGCCACCGTCGAAAAGCGGGCCCAGGCCGAACGTGCGCTCCTCGCCCAGCTTCGAGCCTCAGCCGAGATCAGGGTCGACACGTCGTCTCTCGCCCTCCTCAAGTAGAAGATCCGTTATGCTCCGCGCTCCAATGCGCAGACTCCCGTTGCCGATGCTGCTTTTCTTTTGTGCGCTCTCCGCGCGTGCCGAGATCAAGGACCGCATCGCCGCGGTCGTGAACGGACAGCCGATCACGCTCTCGGAAGTCGCCGAGCGGGTGGCGCCGGAGCTCGCGCGCGCGTCCACCGGCCCGGGGAGCGAAAGCGCCCGCAATGCCGTGCTCAGGCAGGGTCTCGATCAGCTCATCGACGAGCATCTGGTGGCGAGCGAGGCCAGCTCCCTCGGCATCGAGGTCCCGGACGACGAACTGCAGCACCTCGTGGACTCGCTCGCCAAGCAGAACAACATGGAGACCAAGCAGTTCCGCGAAGCGCTCGCGGCGCAGGGCGTCTCCATCGAGACCGTGCGCGACTCGCTCAAGCGGCAACAGCTGATGGTGCGGCTGCTGCAATACAAGATGAAGCCGCGGAAGGTGAGCGACGAGGAGGTGCAGCAGGCCTACGCGAACCGCAACAAGGACCCGGAGTATGAAGTGCGAGCCCGCGACCTGTACATCGCCGTTCCCGAGGGAGCCTCGAAGGAACAGGAGGCCGCGGCCAAGGCCAAGGCCGACGCGGCCGTGCGGCGGGTGCGCGAGGGGCAGAGTTTTCCAGTAGTGGCGCGCGATCTCTCCGACGGACCTTCCGCGCACGAGGGCGGAGACCTGGGCTACATCCGGCGCGGGTCGATGATCGCCGCCATCGAGCAGGTCGCGTTCTCGCTTGCGCCCGGGCAGGTGTCGACCCTCATCAAGCTGAGCAGCGGCTATCACCTGGTGATGGTCGAGGATCGCCGGCCGGTGGCAGCGAAGCCACTTCTGGAAGTGCAGGAGGAGATCCGCACCCAGCTCGCCAACGACTCAGTGATGAAGGAGCGCGAGCATTACCTGGCGCAGCTCCGCAAGACGGCGCAGATCGACGAGAGGTTGTGAAGATCGTCGCCATCTCGATGGGTGATGCCCTGGGCATCGGCCCCGAGGTGGTGGTGGCGGCGCTCCGGGACGAGCGGGTACGGGCGAGCTGCTCACCCGTCGTCTACGGCGAGCGGGAAGTATTGCTGCGGGCGGCCAGGCTGCGCGGCGTGCCTTTCGAGGCGCGGGTCGAGGAGAGAGCGGCGGCGGCCGCGCCTGGGAGCGAGGGGCCTGCGCTTTCGGCTGCGCGGGCCGGGGCGGCGGCGCTCGCGTGTGTCGATGCCGCCGCGCGCGCAGCATTGACCGGCACGGCGCAGGCCATCTGCACCGCGCCGCTGTCGAAGGAGCGGGTGGCGCTGAGCAGTCACGGCTTTGCCGGCCACACCGAGTTCCTCGCCGGACTTTCCGGAGCGCGCGTCGCGATGATGCTCGCCGGACCGCGGCTGCGCGTGGTGCTGGCCACGAATCACCTCGCGCTGCGCGACGTGCCGCTGCGGCTCGGCTCCGAGCAGATCGCTTTCGTGGCGCGGCTCGCTTCGACTGCGCTGCGCGATCGCTTCGGAGTCGCGAGGCCGCGCATCGCGGTGCTGGGTCTCAACCCCCACGCCGGCGACGGCGGCATCTTCGGCGACGAGGAAGCGCGCATCGTCGCGCCCGCCATTGCCCAGGCGCGCGCACAAGGCGTCGATGCCTCAGGCCCGTGGGCCGCCGACGGACTCTTCCCGCGGGCGGTGCGCGGCGACTTCGACGCGGTAGTCGCGCTCTACCACGACCAGGGCCTCATCCCGGCCAAGCTGCTCGACTTCCGCGAGACCGTCAACGTCACGCTGGGCTTGCCTTTCGTCCGCACCAGCCCCGATCACGGGACAGCGGACGACATCGCCTGGCAAGGCAAAGCCGACGAGCAGCCGATGATCTCCGCCCTCCTCCTCGCCGCCCGTCTCGCGCCCTGACGCTCTTTTGAAAGCGCCTCAGGGTTTCGTTGAAGACGCGGGGGATTTGCCAGTGGCGGGAACGGCCGCGGGAGGATCGGGGATGATGTTGCCGTGCTTGTCGAGCGCCGGGCCCAGGTCGGTGTTTTGGACTTCTTGCATGCCGCCCTTGGTGGACTGCACCTCGATGGAGGCGAGAGCCCAGACCGCGCCCGGCGGGTCTCCTGGCCGAACGGCGTCGCCATCGACCCAGGTCGCCTCCACTTTGGCGTTCTGCCGGACCAGATCGAGGAAGGCCTGATCGGGATCGTCGGTCTGCGAGAACTGATCGAGCGACAAGCCGGACTTGTTCTCGACCAGGAGCGTATAGGCCTGCACGTGGGCGCGCAGAGAAGCCGCGAGGTTGTCGAGAGCCTTTTCCCCCGCGTACTTCACCGCGTCGCCCGGCTTGAAGGTCGGCCCGCTGTATCCGGCCGCGTAGACCTTTGCTGAAGAACCCGGGAGGCGGTCGAGCCACGACGGTGCCGCCTTCGCGCTCCCTCCCGTCCAATCCGCGCCCTGAGCGCGCGCCGAACCCACTTCATAAGACGCGAGCGCCCAGACCGAAGCGGGCTCACCGCGGTCGCCGTTCTCGTCCACCCAGGTGGCCTCGATGCGCGAGTTTTGCAGCATCATGTCGGTAGCTTCTTTATCGATGGTCGCGCCGCCATTGCCTTTGCCGTTCATCGTATCGATGCCCAGCACCTCGACGTGCGAGGCGAGAGAGAGGGCGAGCTTGCCGCGCGCGTCCTGGGCGGCGTTGTTCAAGGCGTCCTGCGGCCAGAAGGTCGGCGCGCTGTAGCCGACGCCGTAGATCTTGGCTTTTCCGTTCTCCGGCAACTTGTCGATCCAGGCGGGCGCGACGATGCCTTCTTTGTAAGGCTTGCCAAAGCGAGTCAGCTTCACCTGCGGCTTGGGCATCGGCGTCGGCTTGCTTGCGCTGCAGGCCGCGGCGAGCAGCAAGAGACTCAAGAACCTCTTCATCGGAAGCACCCCATCGAATGCAGCGGGCCGGCTCCCATGCAGAGAACCGGCCCGCGAAACACTAGCAAACGATCGGCGCTTCTTCGAAGCGGAAGCCTACTTCTGGTGCTTGGCTTCCTCGGCGGTCAGGTCGTCGAAGGCCTTGTCGGCGTTGGCGCGGACCTGCTGCTTCACCTGCTCGTTGAGCTCCTTCATCTTGTCCATGTTGTTCTTGAAGGCGTCCATGTCGAGCTGCGCGAGCGAGTACTCGGTGCCGTCGTTGTCGACCCAGTGATCGACGATGAGCACGCCCGAGAGCTCCATCTGCGAGTAGGTCTTGAGGGCCTGCTCGACGTGCTGCTCTTCGGAGGAGGCCTTCATGTCGCCGGCCGTGGTCGACGCCATGTAGTCCTTGTTGAGGACCGAGACGTAAGTGTCGAGCGTCTTGGCGATTTCGGCACGGGCCCGTGAGTCGGTCGTCGAGCGGCGCATGGCAGCGTTGTGGATGCCGCTCGCGATGCCGACGCCGTAGAAGGTGCGGCCCTTGTCGCCGCCGAAGGCGCCCGACCCGCGGTTCACCCAGTCGGGGCCGCTCGCGTGCTGCACCTGGTTGGACATTTGAGACTGGTTGTTGCTACCGCCGCCACAAGCGGCGAGAGCCAAAAGGGTTGCGATTCCGATGAGCTTCTTCACGTTCTTCCCTCCAGTGCCGCGGCCCCTCGCCGCGAAGTGGTTTAGAGACCCGAAGATTCTTTCGCGACGAGCGCCGCCGCGAGATCGTTACCGGCGCCGACGCCCGCCTTGCTCGCCGCGTCGTCCTGCGCTGCCTGCGGGGTGCGACCGAACCCCTTCTCCTGCTTTTGCGTCGATGCGATCACCGCCCCCGTCTGCGCATCTAGAGCACGGACGTCCAAGGCTGCCATGGCGGCCACTTGCGAGAAGACCCTCTCCCCCGGGGTGGTGCTGGCGTGTACCACGATCACGTAAGGCGTGCCCTGCGCTTTGGCTTGCTGCAGCGCGGTGTTCTCGTTGGAACCGGACTGCGTCTGCGCGGAAAAGCCTTTGGCTGAGAGCGCTTGCGTCAGGGCGCCGGCGATCCAGTCCGGCGCCACGACGATGGCGCGCCGCACCTTGCCCTGCGCGCGCGCCGCCGCGTCTTGTAGCACCGTCAGGAGCTTGCCGGCGGAGGCGATCTGCGGGTCACCGGTGGACACGCCGCCGCCAATGCCCTTCAACTTCCCGATCGCGTCTCGGTAACGAACGAGCGCGGCCAGGGTGGCTCCGCCCTTCTCCTGCAGCTGACCATCGCGGTAGCGGGAAAGCGCCAAAGCCGCGTCTTCCCGCGACTCCTGCGCCTGCCGATCGCGCTCCTTCTGGATCTCGGCGCGCGGCAGCTTGATGAGGACCCACACGTCGAAACGATCGACCATCCCCGAGCCGACGGGGCGCGAGATCTTCTCGTAATACACGTCGCTCAACTCGGCCGAGCGGACCATGGCGGTGGCGCGGCTCTTGATCGTGTCCTTGGCCTTGTTCTCCGCCTCTTCGGTGCTCATCACGTCCGAGTGCTCGGCGCTGATCTCGACGCCGATATACTGCGCGGCCTGGCTGCGGGCCGCTTCCAGCGCGGAGTCCTTGCCCTCTTCCAGCGAGCTTACGCCCTCCTTGGCGCCGGAGAAGAAGAGCGTGTCGCCCGACGAGGGAGCCTTGGCGAGCCACCCCGGCGGATTGGGCTGCGAGGCCGTCTTGACCGCAGCCTTCTCGCCTGCACAGGCGAAAGCGAAAGCCGCGAGCAGGACGAGGCCTTTATTTGCCACCAGCGGCCTCCCCGGAAACCTGGTCGGCGAGGCGCTTTGCATCGGCCTGCAGCCGTTTCACGTTGTCGAGCTCGGTGAGCATCGCGACGTCGTTCGAGAGCTTGTAGGCCTTGTTGATCATGTCGTTGGCCTGGTCGTACTGGGCCGCGTATTCGTAGCTGAGGCCGAGGTTCCAATAGCACTTGGCCACCTGCGCGGACTTGAGCTTCACGTTCTTCTCCGCATCCTGCACGGCGGAGTTGAAGGTCTCCTGCGCCTGCTTCCAGTCGCCGCGCTGGGCGTAGCCGATGCCGCCTTCGAGCTGCGGGATGTCGGAATCCTTGGCGAAGTTCGCTTCCATGTATTCCTGGTGCGGAACGATGGCCTTCATGAAGCTGGCCACCACTGCCTGGCGCGCGGCCAGCTCGAGCGCGTGACGATCGATCGGGTCGGGACGCTTGTCGACGGCCCGGTTGGTGTCGTCGCGCTTCTCCTCGTAGGTCTTGGCGACGATGAGTCGGCCAGTGGCGACATCCACTACCTTGAAGGTCGCGCGCACATAGACCTCGCCCTTGAGCATGTTGATCGAGTGCGATTGCTTGTCGTCGCCCTTGAACTCGGTCTTGCTCGGGGTTTCGCGAAACTGATCGGTCGTGTCGCCGAAGATGAGCGCGCCCGCGGTGACCACCTTGCCGAGCTTCGCGGCGGACTTGGGGTCCGCGAGGTCGGTGGAGGAGAGCTGCAGCTCCTTCATCAGCTGGTTCATGTGCTGCCGGTCCACCACCGTGAAGCGCTGGCTGTTCACCAGCGCCTCCTCGAGCGAGTCGGAGACGGCGGCGTTGGCGTTGCCGGTCATGCCGCCGATGCCCACCGACTGGTAGCTGGCCATGTTGATCTCCGCCGGCTTGAGCACGGGGACGCGGACTGCGACGGTGCCGCAGGCGCAAAACAGTGCTGCGGAAAGCGCGCCAATGGAGGCGCGGGCCGGGTTGGACAGTTTCGTCATGGTGGTTGATTTCCCCAAAATCGCAGCGAGTTACGTATGATCGCTAACATCGCCCCGCCGCAAGGGTCAACTCGGTGGCCGCTTGCGGACGAGGCGCGGTCAAGGTAGCAGGAATCCGCAGTCTTTCTACGAGACTCCCATGCGCTCTCTACCCCTTTTTCTCGTCGCCGCTTTTGCGCGGGTAGCGCTCGCCCAGGCTCCCGCGCAACAGACGATCGCCATCGCCTCCATCGAGGCGCGCAACGGCGCTTCCGACAGCGCCGCCTCGGAGATGAACGAGGCCCTCACCTCGCAGCTTGTCAGCGACGGCCGGATGCGGATAGTGGAGCGGCAGCAGATCGCCAAAGTGATGAAGGAGCAGGCGCTGTCGCAGACGGGGATGATCACCGACGACACGCAGGTGAAGCTCGCTCAGCTCGTCGGCGCGCGATTCATCGCGGTGGGTACCGTGCAGCCGAGCGGGCGCTCGCTGTTGCTCGCCCTGCGGGCGATGGATTCGACGACCGCGCAGGTGGTCTTCGCCGACAACGTCACTCTCGGCAGCCCGGATCAGCTTTCGGCCGGTGCGAAGCAGCTAGGCCGCAAGCTCGCGGACAAGCTGGCCGGCGGCAGCAGCGCTACCGCTTCCAGCGAGGTCGTCGGCGACTTCGATGCCGGGCAGGTGAAGGATTCCGCGCGCGGTCTCGCGCGATCCCTGGCGATGCGCTTTCCAAAGCTGACGGGGACGGTCGTGGAGTCGCTGCCCGATGGAAGCCTCTCTTGCGGCTTTGTCGGCGCGCAGCCGTTCGTGGGGCAGTTCTTCGAGATCGATGGCCGCGATGAGGTGACCGGCCAGATGACCAAGAAGGGCTTCTTCTTGCTCAAGAATACTTCCGGCGGCGCTTGCGGCGGCAGGGCCAAGAACGAGCCGGGCGCGGCCATCGGCAAGGGCGATCAGCTCAATGCGCTGCCTCTGAAGATCAACGTGGAATCGCTAGAGGCGGGTCCGGGAACGCAGCCCGAGCTGGCGAAGCTGCTGGCCGACGAGATCCGCGCCGCGCTCGATGCGGTGCCGAACTTTCGCGTCGCGAACGACCCGCAGCTGACCGCGATTGGCCGCGTGTCCGGTCAACGCGGCCACCGCAGCGTCGAGCTGCAGCTGGTGGACAAGAGCGGCAACATCATCCAGAAGCTCGACCTGCCTGCGACGTTCTAGGGGCTGAAGCGGAAGTTCATCACGTCGCCGTCCTGCACCACGTATTCCTTGCCCTCGATGCGCAGCGCGCCCTTGGCCTTGGCGGCGGACTCCGAGCCAAACTTGAGCAGCTCGTCCCAGCGGATCACCTCCGCCTTGATGAAGCCCTTCTCGAAGTCGGTGTGGATGACTCCCGCGGCTTGCGGCGCGCGGACGCCTTTGCGGACGACCCAAGCGCGGCACTCGTCTTCCCCGGCGGTGAAGTAGCTCTGCAGTCCGAGCAGCGTGAAGCCTTCGCGGACAAGCTTGTTCAGGCCCGGCTCGGACAGTCCCACCGTCTCGAGAAAGTCTTTGCGCTCCGCGAGGGGAAGCTGCTGGATCTCCGCCTCGACCTTGCTGCAGATGGCGACGAAGCTCGCGCCTTCCTTCGCGGCCAGCTGCCGCACCTTGATCACCAGCGGATCGGTGTCGAGGGCTCCCAGCTGCGCCTCGTCGACGTTGGCGACGTACAAGATCGGCTTCGAGGTGAGCAGGAACAGCTCTCGCGCGCGCGGCTTTTCTTCGTCGTTCAAGGGAACACTGCGCGCCGGCCGGCCCGCGTCCAGCGCGGTCTTCAGCTTGTCGTAGACGGCGACGTCGGCCTTCGCTTCTTCGCCGGGCTTGCCCGGCTGCTTCGATTCCTTGATGCGCCGGTCGCGCTTCTTGTCGAGCGTCTCCAGATCCTTCAGCGCCAATTCGGTCTCGACCACGTCGCGGTCGCGCTCGGGATCGACGCCGCCGTCGACATGCACCACGTCCGGATCGTGGAAGCAGCGCAGGACGTGCGCCACCGCGTCGGTCTCGCGGATGTTGGCCAGGAACTGGTTTCCCAGGCCTTCGCCCTTGGAGGCGCCCTTGACGAGGCCGGCAATGTCGACGAACTCCAGCGCCGCGTAGGTGGTCTTCTTCGGTTTGTACAAAGCGGCGAGCTTGCCCAGCCGCTCGTCTGGGACAGGCACGATGCCGACGTTGGGATCCTTGGTGGCGAACGGATAGTTCGCCGCCAGGACCTGCGCTCCGGAGAGCGCGTTGAAGAGCGTGCTCTTGCCGACGTTGGGCAAGCCGACGATGCCGATTGCGAGACCCATAGGGCCGCGCGATCTATCACCTTTCGTCCGCGATCACGTCGAAGTGCTTCACCAGCGTTTCCGGCTCGATGAGGAACTCCGGATCGCGTGGGAGCTGGTGGACCTTTTCGATGTCCGCGCCGGCGTAGGCGTGGATGGCATCCTTGGTCGGCCAGTAGGAGATGACGAAGAACTCGGCCGTCTGGCCGTCGTCCTTCCGCAGCATCTGGACGCCCTGGTTTTTGGGAATGGCTTTCAGCTTCTGGACGCCGCTCTCGTACAAATAGCGCTGGTACTCGTCGGCACGGGCGGCGGGAACACGGCCGTGCCAGATGCGGGCGACCGGATGTCCGGTTGTTGCCGCGCCGAGCGCGAAGCCTGCCCCCACGGCGACTCCCCCGGCTACGACGACGGCTGCGATGGTTTTGTACATTTCGCCAGCATACAGTCCCGCGCATGACTTTGATCGTTGCGGTGGCTCTGGCGCTCGATGCCTCGCAGGCGTCGCACTTTGCGCAACTCGCTTTGAAGTGTGCGCAGCAGGAGTATCCGAACAAGCTCGACCACACCATGAACGGGCCCCAGGAAGTTCTCGGACCGCGCGCCCTGCATCCCGCCTTTTATGGCTGCTACGACTGGCATTCGTCGGTTCACGGGCACTGGATGCTGGCGCGATTGCTGCGCGACTTTCCGCAGATTCCCGAGGCCGCGCAAATTCGCGCGCTCTTCGACGAGCACTTTTCGACCGCAGCGATTGCGCAGGAGGTGACGTACTTCGGTCAGCCGAACCGGCGCAGCTTCGAGCGAACCTACGGTTGGGCATGGCTCTTGAAACTGTCGGCCGAGCTGCGCGCCTGGGACAACCCGGACGCGCGCCGCTGGGCGCTGGCGCTGCAGCCGCTGGCCGAGGTCGTCGCCCGGCAGTTCCTGGTGTTTCTGCCCAAGCAGACGTACCCGATCCGGACCGGTGTCCATCCCAACACGGCCTTCTCGCTGTCGCTGGTGCTCGACTATCCGGACGAGAAGCTGCAGGCGCTCGCGCGCGAGCGGGCGCGAACCTATTTCTCCGGCGACCGCGATGCGCCAATCTCGTGGGAGCCGGGTGGCGAGGACTTTCTCTCGCCGCTGCTCGAGGAAGCGGCGCTCATGTCGCGCGTGCTCCCAGCAGCGGAGTTCCGCGCCTGGTTCGCGAAGTTTCTGCCTCATCTGTCGCTGGCTCCGGCCATCGTCGCCGATCGCACCGATCCAAAGATCGTACACCTCGATGGGCTGAATCTTTCCCGCGCCAGGTGCTTGTTCGTTTTATCGAAGGCCCTGAAGCGGCCGGGGCTTGCCGGCCAGGCGGAACAGCATGCGCAGGCTTCGTTGCCGCACATCGAGAGCGGAAGCTACGAAGGCGAGCACTGGCTTGCCACTTTTGCGGTGCAGATGCTCGGCTCCCGCTAGCTCTCTACTTGAATAGAAGCGGCAGAAGCCAGGCTAGAGCGGACACCCCGATCAATAGCGTCCAGACCAGCGCCATTTCCGGCCCTTGGGCGGTCTCGTCGATGTTCTGCATCGGCTGTTGCTCCTTATTGGGCCTGGCCTAGAAACGCAATGTGCTCACCATCACGTTGAACACAAGAACCAGCACCGAAGAGACGTTTTTGTTCCGTCCAGTTGCCCACAGAGCCAGTTCTGTAGCTCCGAGGGCTCAGTTGGATTTCGGTCAAATACATGGTTTCTTTTAGGGCCACCGGCCGCGACCGCCGCCGGGCGATCTCGCGCCGCTCTGGCCGAGCGCTGGGAAGCCGGCTCTGCCGCGCTGCGCGTTGACTCCCTTCCACGTGGACGCGATGTTCCGCTGCCGATCGGCCGTGCCAGGTCGCGGAGGGCGCATGCAAGAACACCTGGGCCGGAAGCGGGTCTCGCTTGCGACGGGCGAGCTCGAGCCGCCTGTCGCTGAGTTGCTCGCGTCGTCGAGTGGGGATTCCTGGAAAGGGATGCGCCTCGATCACTCCACGCTGCCGCCCACCGAGCGGCAAGAAGGCTACCTGACGCATCATTCGGTGGTGGTCCACGTGGGACCGAAGGTGGAGTTCGAGGCGTCCTGGCCGGGCAAGCGGCCGCACGTGACCGAGCTTCATGCCGGCGCGGTGACCATCATCCCCGCCGGCGTTCCCTATCGCGCGCGTTGGGACGCGCCCTGGGAGGTGATCACCGTCCGGTTGAGCGCAGAAGGTCCAGGCGCGCTGATGCCCACGGCTCCTCGCGGCCTGCTCCGGCTGGCCGTCGCGGCGGGGGATCCGCTGCTGCGCGACCTCGCGTTTGCCTTGCGCAAGGAGGCGCAGGAAGATCCCGAGGGCAGCGAGCTCTACGCGGAGGCGCTGGGCTCCGCCATGGTCGCGCACCTCATCCGCCAGTACGGCACGCCGGCGCCGGCCGCGAGGTTGCATCGAGGAGGGCTGCCGAAGCGACGGCTCAAGGATCTGCGCGACTATGTCGAGGCACACTTGGGCGCGCCGCTGCACCTGCCGCAGCTGGCGGCGCTCGCCGGCAGGAGCGTGCGGCAGTTCGCGCGGGCCTTCAAGGAGAGCACGGCCCTGACGCCGCACCAGTTCGTCCTGCTCCGGCGCATCGAGCGGGCGAAGGCGCTGCTCACGAGCACCAATCTGCCGGTCGCCGAGATCGCCGCCGCCTGCGGCTTCGCGAGCCAGAGCCGGTTCGCGTCCGCGTTCCGGCGATTCACGCGCGCGACCCCCAGCGCCTATAGAAGCACTCTCGGCTGATCGGCCGAAAGTCTCGCCACGCTGCGCTATCTGCGCGAAAGGCAGCGCTTTCTGGCGAGAACGGGCCACGGATGTCCGAAACGGGCCGGGCCGGCGGTGGACGAGCTGTAGCCGGACGCTCACTACTGCGTCCCTCATCCAACCAGGAGGTCGTTCATGTCGTTCAGAGGAATCGCTTCGGCACTCGCAGCGCTTGCCCTCAGCAGCTCGACGGGCGCGCTGGCGGATCACGGCGGCGGCGGCAATGACGGTGGTGACCGCGATCATGACGGTGGAGCCAGCGCCGCCACCATCGCGTCGCGGCAGTTTTTCTTCGGCGCCGAAAACGTCGATGCCAAGACCGGCGTCGTCGACAAGGACAAGGTCATCTTCACCTGGCTCACCAACGCCACGCTCGCGGCCTCGATCAAGGGCCACATCGTCATGCTCGATACCTTCATTCACCGCGCCGAGGCCGCCCCCGGCCGCACGCCGTTCGTGGTCGAGGACCTGCTCCCGCTCAAGCCCGAGATGATCTTCCTCGGCCACGGCCACGGCGATCACGCGGACAACGCCGCCTGGCTCTCCTCCAAGTTGAACATTCCCATCTTCGCCTCGGCCGAGACCTGCATCGACCTGCAGGCCGACGCGCGTAAGTACTTCGCCGCCGGCGCCATCAACACCAACACGGTCGAGTGCCACGACGTGACCTCCTTCGGCTCCGAGCCCGGCTCCCAGGTGGTGAAGATCGACGCCATGGAGCCGCTGGTCTCGATCACCGCGTTCCGCCACCTGCACTCGGGAACCTCTTCGCACGAGACCAGCTTCGCGATCACGCCAGTGCAGAACATCGCCGACCCGCGCGACCCGCAGCTCTACCCGCCGGGCGTCGCCCACTCGTTCACCACCACCGGCGTCACCGGTGGCCCGGTCAGCATCTGGTACTCGTTCGTCGTCAAGGGCGGCAACAACTTCACCTTCTCCTGGCACAACACCACCGGCGACCTGGTGAACGGCTGCACCATCGACAAGGGCTTCACCCCCGCGACCGGCATCAACAACTGCTGGGGACCGCGCGTGGCCGCGGCCGTCAAGGCGCGCATCGCGGCGCTGCCCACCACCGACTTGGAGATGGGCTCGTTCGTCAGCCTCGGCTTCGCGGTCAACGGCATGCGCGACCCGATCGAGAACAGCGCCGTCCTGATGGCCAAGGTGTGGATCCCGATCCACCAGACCAACGCAGCGTTGCCGACCTCGGCGCCGGAGTTCCAGGTCGCCTACCTGAAGCAGCTCAACCAGATGGTCCCGGCGCTGACCGCCGCGCAGCGGCCGGAAGCGCGCTGGATGATCGACCCGGTCGACTACCTGAAGCCGCTCGTCTACGACCCGAACGACGCGCGCTGGGCGAAGCCGAGCCTGAACAAGCATTGATCAAGCTTTAGAATTGCTTGGGGGCCGCTCATCCGGGCGGCCCCTTTTGCGGCTGCTGCAGGACCGCCCCCAATTCGGACGTGACATCCGGCGATACGCTTGCCGTGGCGAAAAGTGATCTGAGCGAATGACGAAAAACACGGCAATGCAGACGACCGCCACCCAGACTGCTTTCGAGACGAGCTCCGGGCGGACGAAGGACGCGACGAGACCGACGACGATGGCGATCAACGCGAGCGGGCCAATGAAGAAATTGCCGAGGTAGTTGAGAAACGTCGAACCCGCGTAGGCGAAAGCCTGCGGGAATGCGAGAGGCCGGTTAAATGCCGTCGGTGAGAAGAAGAGCGTGTCGGCGCGGCTACTCATGACCGCGGCCGCGGATGTCAGTCTCTCGAGCGCTTCTGCGCGAATGCTCTCTAGAACCCGCTCGGGGAAAGAACCGAGAGAGGAGGTGTGGAGCCGCGCATACCCATAGCGCTAATTTACATCTGCGCATTGTATAGACTCAATGTTTCACTTGCTATGCACAGCGTCTACAACACCTACAGAATGTTTCTAGAGTACCGGAGGTGGCTCGGGGGGCCGCTTGGCAGGCGCTCTATCTCTTTCGGGGCGGGCTGCCGGCGTGCTTCTTCTCGCGCACCAACCGTAGCCGTGCGTCGAGGAGCTCCTTGATGTACTCGCGCTTGTCGAGCTTCATTTCTTTCCGGTCCTGCTCGAGCTCCGCGAACTGCGAGCGAGGGATACCGTACAGCGTGAGATAGTCCTCCACGATTCGTCGAAGGAAGACAGACGGCGGCAGTCGTTCGGGCGTCTCGGCAGCCTCGTCGTCGCAGGTTTTGGCGAGACCAAGGCCAAGTCGGATTTGGTAGAGCTTCACTTCCCCAGACGGGGTCTTGGGCATAGGAACTAGCGGTTATCAAGAAAGCGGCAAGAGGTAAATGGCATAGCGGCGCGGCGCGGGACGCCTCCAGGAGAGGTGCGGTGAGCTGCTCATCTCGAGCCCAGTGCTGGGAACATTTGAGCGTGCCGTCACGCTCGATCTCGCTCGCGGAGGCCAGGTTGGCCAGGAGGCTTTCGATGGCTCCGCAAGGAGCGACTCAAGTTCTGCGCGACCCGGGCCGATGGATCCTCGGATGCAGCAAAGGACAAGGCGCCCTCGATGCCGCTGACGAACACGCCACGGCAGTACACCCGCAGTGTCTGGTGCTCGCACGTCCAGGAACTTCGCCGCAGCGGCCAACTCGCGGAGGTTCGCGCGGCCGCCTCCGACCGGCTGGTGCCGCTGCTCGACCGGCCCCGGGAGGCGCCGAAATGGATGGACGGCGTCGCCTTCGACGAGCTGAACGCGGTCGTGTACGGGCTGCGCGGGCGCAAGGGGCTGCGCGAGCTCTTGCAGCAGGTAATGAAGAGCGGCCTCGCCAAGGTGCTGGAGCCGATCATCCAGCTCGCGCTCACTTTCTTCGGCGGAACGCCGGCGGCGATCCTCAACCGCGCCGACTCGCTGCTCTCGGTAAACGCGCGAGGTGTGAGGATGAAGTGGGTGACGGCCACTTCCACGAGCGGCACCGTGCAGGTGTGCTGCGGCGAGGTCATTCCGCCGATCAGCTGGATCGCCTGGGAAGGCATCTTCATGCACGTCGTCGAGCTAGCGGGCGTCAGCGGCGCGGTGGGCGAGGCTCGAGCCTCCGCCGACGGCCTCAGCTGCGAGATCGACGTCAGCTGGAGGCCGCGCTAGCCGAGCGCTCTCATGATCCTACACATCGGGGGTCCCTGTCAGACCCATCTGATGTGTTGGGAGGCATGAAACCAGCGAGACCCGTGCTACGGCTGCGGCCGTTGTCGGAGGAATTTGACGGAGCAGAGCTTGGTGACGAGCGTCCGTTCAGGGCCGCAACGTCACCGCGAGCCCCTGTGCGCAGCGAATCACGGTGGTCGACGCGTCAGGGCAGACCTGTGCAACGTTCACGTTTCCCATCGCGCCCGGTGCGTGTACGACACTCTCGATCAATGTTGGAGAGGAGGGAACGGTCCTCCAGCAACTCCCGACAGCGCTCGAGCAGCACGATGCCGCGGCCAGACCTGCCACTTGCACCTGGCAGTGGAGGACCGGCTTCTTCCGCTGAAGCCAAGTACGGCGATGCATGGGGCTGGTGCAGTTCGGAGATCTTGGTCAGCCGGCGACCGAGTGAGCTAACGCGAGCCCGTTTTGCACACGGCTTGCACACGGGCCAGAAAAACCTGAGTTGGGGCGGATGGATTCGAACCATCATAGCGGGATTCAAAGTCCCGCGTCCTGCCTTTAGACGACGCCCCAGCAGCGGCGGGGGGTTCTAGCGCGGATGGGTTCCCGCGCCAAGAAGACACGCTGAGACTGCATGAAACGCGTCGCCAGACCAACGAGCGATCGACCGATATCGCGCCGGGCGGGACTGGCGAACAATGCGCCGCGATGCTCCGGGGAGAACAAGGCCAGGCGGTGGTGGAGGCGGCAATCCTGCTGCCGGCGATGGTCTTTCTCATGCTCATGACCATCCAGCTGGCCATGCTGCAGCAGGCGCGGCTGATGGCCGACTACGCGGCGTTTTCGGCGGCGCGGACCGGCATCGTGCAGAACGGCAACAACGGCACGAACAACGCCGGCACCGCCGGGCCCATGCACGACGCGGCCGTGCTCGCGGTGCTGCCCACGTATGGCCGCACCGACTCGTTCACCGCGCTGGCTGCGACCGCGGTGCGCTTCAAGGCCGAGGACCTGGTGCTCAAAGCGGCTGGGCTCTCGCAGGTGCAGGTCTTCGTCCTGAACCCGGTCGCGCCTGACTTCCGCACCTGGGGCGGCCACCTGAACGGTCAGGAGCTCGACTTCGACGACGTCCGGCCAGGCGCCACCGATGCGACGTTGCTCTCACTCCAAGTTCGCTACCTGTACGAGCTGCGGGTGCCGTTTGCGAACAAGATGATCCAAAGCGTCTGGATGGCCGCGCGCGTGGGGCTGCTCGGGCAGTGGCGCGGCTTCGACTGGACCGCGCCTCGCGTTGCCGGAGCCGATGCCCTTGCTGCATCCCGCGCAGCAGCGGCAGGTCAGACGGTCGCGGACGGAACGCCGGAGGGAATCAAGGTCGGCGCTCTTGTGGTTACCGGCGCGGCCGGGCGATTCTATTTGCCGGTCGAGGCCTATTACACGATGCGGATGCAGTCGAATCCGTACC
>Ga0105856_1000581_pt1 | contig 18637 bp, 14 predicted proteins | sample OrgsoiDNA_201060_FD_89681 | JGI IMG/M metagenome (GOLD analysis project Ga0105856, IMG submission 89681) | Permafrost soil microbial communities from the Arctic, to analyse light accelerated degradation of dissolved organic matter (DOM) -... | ecosystem: Environmental > Terrestrial > Soil >...
AATTGACGGAAACCCAGACACAGCGGGCCGCGCATCTCGAAACTGACCTCCTGACTGAGCTGGAAGTCCGGCTGGTCGAGGTCAATATCGCTGTAATATACGTTTTCACCGGTCAGCGCATTATTGCTGTCGAGCATCCCAAGATAGCGGATAGTCGAATAAGGCTGAAAATCCCCAGCCTTGAAATAGAAACTGTTCAGGCGCAGGTCGAGCGACAGCAGGCACAGCATCGCGCCGACGGCAGCGGTGGATTTCGGGTTTTCGATGCGTCCGAGCTTGTTAAACGGATACCAATCGCTGGTGTGATACCCGTCGAGCGACAGAATACGGTTTGCCGGAAGCGGTTGAAGTAAGCGGAACAGCGCCTGAATCCCTGGGAAACGGGAAGGGCGGCCGGTCAGCAACAGCACGTCGCACGAATAGAGCGCCACCACTTCACACAGCGAACGCAGTTGCTGGGTGATGTGCATGCGTGGCGATAAAAACTCAGCGTGCAGTTTGCTCAAATTCAAGATCAGCGGCACGTTCATGATATCGAACAGCGCGGCGTCATTACGCAGTTCACGCTGCACTTCGCTGTTAATGTGGTCACGCACTTTTTGCGTCGGTGCCTGACCCATCAGGTCGCAGAAGCGGGTTTCAATTTCGGCGCTGGTATCGAGCGGGTCAAAGGTTTCATAAGCTTCGAGAATGGCGCGTCCGACCGGCATGAAGATCTGCAACGTTACCTGCTGGCGTAAAATCGACAGGCCATCCATCCGACCTTCGTGGCCGAACAGTTTGTCCATCAGCGGCTCAGGGTTAGCAATCCCGGCTTTTTTCAGCGCACCTTGCAAAGCAGGCAAAACATAAAGCTGGATCACGTCGAGCAAAATGTCATCGCCCGCCACTTTAAAGCCTTCGCGGAACAGCAAACGCGGCAGGATTTTCACGTTATTGCCGACGCCGTCGTCCAGCCAATATTGAGTGATGGCTAAATCGGTGGTGCCGCCGCCAATATCAATCGAGGCGATACGCAGGGTTTTACCTCGTGTTTCGCCTTCCGCCAGCTCTTTGTCTGGCCGCGCCATGCTGGCGAAGAAGGCCTCTGTACGTCCGGCGAAATTCACCTGTGATTCGTTATACAGATACACCATCTGGCCGCAGGTGGCTTCGTCCCACTCCATCTGCACGTCCGGCACTGGCACCACACTCAGCGCCTGCTGCTGCGGCGTTGTGAACTCTTCATCAGCAGGGTGCCAGCCCATGGCTTTCCACACCACGCCAATGGCTTCCACCATGCGGCGACGGAAAATCTCGCGCTCGGGTTTGGGCATGGCCGACGGCAGAGTCAGAATAATGTTGCGAAGCTGGCGCGGCGCGGCGGAGTGGATCATCTTCATGCGCTGCGCGGCGCTGTTAATTTGCATCAGCGCCTGTGCCAGCAGCTCGGAGAGCATAAAAGTCATCACCGAACTGCGGCTGTAATGCGGCGAGAAGACCGGTAAACGCTCATCAACCGGTACGGTAAACAGCGGCTGACCTTCGTCATTGAATAAATAGGTTTGCGGTAACGCGGTCGCCGCGGGTTCCTGACCGGAACGCCCGGTGGTTTGGCTGAATCGCCAGCCGGGCGCGTAGCTCTCTTCATCCCACAAATAACGGCGCGGGCTGGAAAGGCCGGTCGAACCTTCGGTGCCCTGACGCACCAACGCCAGGCGGCTGGCTTCGCGACCTACGCGCACGATCGACGGCCAGATAAACGCGTCGTCACGGCCACTTTCCACCGAGAAATTCTGTTTGCCAAAATGCGCTTCGGCGAATTCAATGCGGCTTTCAAACAGTTCGTTGTACAGCTTATGCGGCTCGTTCAGGTCGCGGATCTGCAATTCATAGGTTTGCTTCAGCCCGTTGCTTTCGTCCGGGCTTTCTTCGACCAAAATGCCGCAGGTGTGCGAGTTACCGACATCGAGGATCAGATCGACGTTAATCGCCGGTTCCTGCAAGGTGCTGGCGCTGAGTTTGATTTCCGGTACCGACAGTTGCGTACCGAGCATTTCCAGCAGATTGAGGTAATGCGCCTGATACTCAAATTCGCGCAGCGCGGTTTTGATATCACGCGGATTGCGGTTCTCGCGCAGGCTGGCTTGCTGGCTGAAGGCCTCACGTAGCCAGCCGTCAATCCACGTCAGGTCGAGGAAATCGCTCAGTTCATCGTTATAGAAAGCCAGCGCAAAACTCACGCCGGTTTTGATGTCGTTTTCGCTCGGCGCCAGTTGCTCGCTTTCGCTGCTCTCCTCGCCCTCGGCACTGTCGGCGGTGACTTTGGTGTCAAAGGCCAGACTGATGCGATGGGTGTGGCCTTCATGGTCGGGTTTATCCAGCGCCAGAATTTGCATTCGTGCCCAGTTATCTGGCCCGCCGGAGAAATTACGCGGCGGCGTAAAGCGCAGAAACGGCACCGGCAGCCAGATTTTTTCCAACAATGACAACGACTGCGCCAGCGAAACGCTGGACTCGGGGCGTACCACTTCGACCTGTGCGCCCGGTACCGGCAGCGAATATTTGCCGGTCAGCGGGTCGTAGTCCAGACGCAGCAGCGGGCCATTAGCGCTCTTGCGCACAAATTTTGATGGCAAGTCTTCGTCGATGTGCGGGGTGAGCGCGAAGTCGAGGAACTGAATGCCGCTGTTTTGGATCAGCGTAATGCGTTGTTTGTAATCGGGGATCGTCGCCAGCATCGGTTATTTACTCTCGCGCTTCATGGTCATCGGGAAGACCGTGTTGCCGTCATAGCGGCCCTTACAATCGGCAATACCGTTCAGAGGTTGTGTACAGACGATCTCAGGCATTTGGTAGCGGGAACCATCGCTGCATTTGGCTTTAAATCGGCTGTTGATCACCAGATTGCCAGAGCTCATCAGGCCTGCGCTGATATCCGCTTTACAGGTCATGCCATCGCCATACTGTATTTTTGCCGTGCCCTTACCGTTTTTAATCTGGTAGCGCAGGCTCGGCGGTTTGCCGGTGATAGGGGTTTTGATATCCAACACCACGCGCCAGTTGCCGTTAAGGAACTTGGTCGAACCGACTTTTACGGCATCGGGCGGCATAGTCAGGGCATTTTTATCTTCAGGGCTGGAAGCCACAGGTGCGGCGGCGGCGGGGGCTGTCGGCTCTGGGGTGGCTTGCGCGGCAGGTGCGACCACGGCGGCCGGTGTCACTGGCAATTCAGGGGCTTTTACCACTGGCACATCGGCAACGGCCTGCGGTTTGTCTTCGGCAACAGGCGGTGGTGCGATCACCTGCGGTTGCGCCACTGGTGCGTCAGTCGCAGGCAGCGCGCGTTTCTCGGTCACCACCGGCGTAACGGGTTCTTTCGCCGTAGTCTGTTCGGCGGGAGCGAAAGCGCCAGTAAATTGCATGACTAGCGTTGCGGCCAGCGCTGCCCCCGGAATCAACCACCAGAAGCGCAGCCAGCCGCGAGCAGGTGTGCGCTTTGTCTCGGTTATCGGTGTCGCGTCAGGCTGTGGCTTTGGCGTGACTTTTGGTGCGACCAGCGGCGTCACCGGTTCGGATCGACTTATCGTTGGCAGTGGTAAATCGACCAACGAGTTTTCAGGTTTAAACACTGGCGGGCGCAGGCAATCGAGCGCGTCGACGCGGGATTTTTTATCCAGATGCACGAAGCCCCAAAACGTTAGAACCGGTCTGCCATCAACCAGATAAACGTGGTTTTGGTCAGGAAATTGAATGGCTTTCGCCAGTAACGCCCCAAACCATTGCTGGCCGGGCTTGGCAGATTTCAACGCCGACTGACACAGGGTTTGTACCACGGCACGGCTTTGTTCAAGCTGAGTGATCGCCGATGCGCGTTCGCTGTCGCTGGCGGAGAGCCACGACGTCACTTTGCCCGCGATGGGTGCGTACCAGTCTATGCGGTCGCCCGCTTCATTCAACTGGGGAATGGCCAGTATATCGGCCAGCGTTTGCTGTTTTCGCAAGCGTAAGGTTTCGCGGATCTGGAGCGCGGAGGTATACACCGGTTGGCCGTTTTCGCCCAACGCCTGAATATCGTCCAAACTGCCACTGCGTAAAAATGATTTTGCCACGCAAAAATAACCCTGTTTTGGTGATGCCAGCGGCAGGAAGGAATGCACGCTACTGAAACTCGGCGATGATGGTGATTTTACCGTCAGCCGCTGGCAATCAAACGCAGGAATAAAGGGGTAAAGCGGGTTTTGTTTAAGTCAAACGAGGACTTATGCGCCGATTTCTTTGTGCTGGCGGGTGGCAACGATTTTGCGGCCCAGCGCCTGTGCGGTAGCAAAGTGGGCGTCAGCCTCCATCGGTTCAGCCGAAATCAATAATTCAGAGGTGATCACCGGTGCGCCGCAATAATCAAAAATCCCGTGATCAATCTGGGTTTTCATCGCTCCAAAATAGCCATGTCGGGCAAAAGTGCGCTGATCGGCACCCCCTATCGCCACCAGATGCACATTGAGATGGGGCAGTTTTTTCCCTACGTTGCCGTCGCCGCTGTCGTCGAATGCCCAGCCGTTGGTGAACACCCGATCAATCCACCCTTTGAGCTGGCCGGGCATTGACCACCAGTAAATCGGATACACCAGCACCAGCGCGTCCGCACGGTCAATACGCGCCTGTTCGGCGATCACCTCTGCCGACAGCGGAGCTTTTCCCTGAAACGCGGCGATATCCGCGACACCAAAGCGCGGGTCAAAACCTTCGGCGGCGAGATCAGCGATTTCAACCGTGCTTTCTGCTGACGACTGAACCACGCTGTCGGCAATCCGTTGCGCTATGGCATGGGTCAATGAATCTGCGACCGGATGTGAAACAACAATCAGTGTGTGCATGGCAAATATTCCTTCTTGTGCATGATAAACGAGGGCGGTAAAATAAGTTACTATTGGTAAGTTACTTTTGGTATATAACGATGTCAAGCACTGAAAACAGCAAGTCGGTCGCCGTGACACGGCCACGTGTGCGGTTATCACGGGAAGATCGCCATCAACAGTTGGTAAGTATGGCGTGGGCCATTATTCGGCAAGAGGGGACGGAGGCGTTGACGTTAGGCTACCTTGCCGAGCGTTCTGGGGTCACCAAACCGGTGGTTTACGATCACTTCGGCACCCGTTCTGGCCTGTTAGCGGTGCTGTATCAGGAATACGATCAACGGCATAACGAGCAGATGGACGCCGCGCTGGCACAAAGTGGTGAGACGCTGACCGATAAGGCCGCGCTGATTGCTGCCTCTTATGTCGACTGCGTTTTGCACCAGGGGCGCGAAGTGGGCGACGTGATGGCGGCCCTGACGGGAACGCCAGAGCTGGAGAAAATAAAACGTGAGTGCGAAGTGTTGTTTGTTGAGAAATGTCGGAAAATGCTGAGCCCGTTTGCGGAACATGGCGTGATTTCACCGGCCAGTTTTTGGGGCATGCTCGGCGCCGCTGAAGCGCTGTCGTTTGCCGCCGGGCGCGGTGATATCGATGCCGATGAAGCGAAACACGAGCTGCTGAAAACCATTGTTTCGATGGTTGAGCGGGCGGGGAAGAGTTAACTTCCCCAGCGGCTCTTAAGGTATCCGACCGCTTCCTGAGTCTGCGGCTGATTGAGGTAGTTTTCTCTAAACAAAATCGTGCCGTCAATTTGTGGTAAAGACTCATTCAAATCGAGCTGTTTTTTTAGCTCAGGCACGCCGCCACTCAACATCCAATCCGGCTCATTCTTTGACGGTTCACCCACTTTATACAGCGCGATGCCAATGTAGAGGCGCGTGTGGGTGGGCTTCACCACGTCTGCCCACCATTTTGCCAGCACGTCATAACGCGCCGCTTTGCGTGAGAAAGGCCAGTAAAGTTGAGGGGCAATGTAGTCGAGTAATCCCTGTTGCACCCAGCGGCGAGTGTCGGCATAGGCTTCATCGTAGGCCGCCGCCCCTTGTGTTTGCGAACCCGCAGGGTCATGGGAAATATTGCGCCACACGCCCGCCGGGCTGACGCCGAATTCCACGTTCGGTTTCAGTTGTTTGATGGTGCGCGAAACCTGTTCGATCAACTGCTGAGTATTGTGGCGTCGCCAGTCTGCTTTTGAGGCAAATCCCTGCCCGTATTTCTGGAACGTCGCGCCGTCGTTAAGGCTGGAACTGGGGGTTTCGGCATAGAAATAGTCATCAAACTGCACGCCATCAATAGGGTAGTGCGTCACGACTTCTGCCACGATACTGGTGATCCAATCTCGCACTGCTGGGATGCCGGGGTCGAGTACAAAACGATCGCTGGAAGTGCGGATCCAGTCGCGATGCAGCACAAATACGCTGGCAGGATTTCCGGTTAACGTGTTGTTCAGTTCCGCCACGGTGGACGGTTTGGTATTCACCGAGACGCGATAGGGATTCAACCACGCGTGGACTTTCATGCCGCGCTTGTGCGCTTCATCAAGCATAAACGTTAACGGATCATAGCCCGGGTCTTCGCCTATTTTCCCGGTCAGCATATCTGACCATGGCAAAATTTTTGATGCCCACAGCGCAGTACCATCAGGTTTGACCTGAAAGAAAACCGTATTAATGCCCAGACTTTTTAGCTTATCCAGCTTATCGGTCAGCGCTTTTTGTTGCAGGCTGATGCGCGTGGCTGCGTTGCTGACATTGACGGACGCCACCGGCGGCCAGTCGAGCCGGGAAACGGTGGTCAGCCACACGCCGCGCACCGGCTCTTTACTCTGCGCAGAAGGCGTCGGCAGCGGATGTTGGCTCACGGGAGGCAGCGGGGTGACCAGTGATTTCGGCGGTGTGGATGAGCAACTGGCAAGCAGAAGAATGACAGCAACCCGTGCGGCTAACTTTTTAACGGTCGTTACGGTCGGTAAGCGAGGAGATCTAACGATAATAAACTCCGGTTTTTACGGTAGTCGCACGAAAAGAGACATTGTCTTTTTTTTCACCCTAAAGTCAATTTGTTAGGGGTGATGAGCTTGATGCTAAAAAAGCCGCATCCCTGCGGCCTGTTCGTTAGGCCAAATCTAACAGATGATTCAACTGGTCGATTTGTTGCTGCCACTCGCGTTGTAAGGCGAGTTTTTGGTGTTTCGGTTTACGCGCCACGTCTTCGGCCAGTTTGGCTTCCAGCTCCAGCAGCGTTGCCAGCAAACGCTCCTCCTCGCTAGGTGGCGTGAGGACGACCTCTTCCGTTTGCGTCACTGTGGAAACCGCAGGTGCTGCGAGGCTCGGCTTGTCGGCCAGAATGTCGTACACCGGTGCCACCTCAAGCCACTCTTCGAGCCGTTGCTGGTGGATCAACCAGAAGCGGTTGCAGCTTTGCTCAATCAGCGTGCGGTCGTGCGAGACTAACAGCACCGCGCCACTGAAGGTCTTTAGCGTCTCCGTCAGCTCCTCTTTACCTTCCATATCAAGGTGGTTGGTCGGTTCATCCAATAACAACAACGAGTAGTTTGCCAGCGTCAGACCGATAAATAACAGACGTGAACGCTCGCCACCGCTCAAGGTACTGACGGTTTGCTGATGACGCAGATAGGGGAAACCTGCGCCAATTAACGCCATTTTGCGTTGGTCTTCGGTCAACGGCGCGAACGCGGTTAACGCATCGCTCAGCGAGTCGTCGTCATGTAACTGATGAAGACTTTGATCGTAATACCCCATGCGAACTTTGGGATGAAACACTACGCCGGTGTCGGCCGCGGTTGGCTGGTTGAAGGTCTGCCATAAGTGGTGCAGCAAGGTTGACTTGCCGCAGCCATTGCGGCCTACCAGCGCTACGCGGTCGCCGCTTTTCACCCGCATTTCACCCAATTTGAACAACACCGGTGCCTCCGGCGCGGGCCGTACTTGCAGGTTCGCCAGCGCCAGTACGCGGTCGGCAGGCAGCGCTTCGCCGTTTAGCCGTAGTCGCCACAGATTTCCCGCCGTCAGCAACGTTTGATCTTCCTTCAGCCGGTCGACCTGTTTTTCCATTTGCTTAGCCTTGCGCGCCAGTTTTTCGTTGTCATACACGCTGCCCCAGAGCGCTAACCGTTTGGCGCTTTTTGCCACGCGGTCGATCTCTTTCTGTTCAGCCTGATGACGATGAGCATCGGCGGCGTCTTTTTCCTCCAGCGCGCGTCGCGCTTCGGTGCAAGGCAGACGAATGAATTGCAGCGTTTTGTCGCGCAGGATCCACGTGCAGTTGGTCACGCTGTCGAGCAGGCGGCGATCGTGGGACACCAGCACAAAGCTGCCGCCCCAGTTTTGCAGGAACTGTTCCAGCCATAACAAAGTGGGTAAATCCAGATGGTTGCTGGGTTCGTCCAACAGCAGTAAATCGGGCTGGCGGATCAGCGCGCGGGCCAACAGCAAACGGGTATGCTGGCCACCGCTTAAAGTTCCGGCGGTCAATGACCAGGCGGCTTCATCAAAACCTAAGGTAGCGAGCAGCACTTCGGCCTGCCAGCGTTCAGGCTGATGCAGACTGTCGGGCAGGTGATTAAGTACCGCGTCCAGCAGGGTGGCGTCATATAGCGCGGGAGGCAGATGTTGTTCCACCGTCGCCATCAGGCAATGGTTGGCCGTGGTGAGGGTGCCGGATGTCGCTGAAATAGCGCCGCTGAGAATGTTCAGCAGGGTACTTTTCCCCGAGCCGTTATGGCCTATCAAACCAATGCGGTCGCCCTTTTTCAGGCTAAAGGAGATGTCAGCCAGCAACGGGCCGAAGGTGTTGTCGTAACAGACAGATTGTGCAGAAAATAATGTGCTCATAGTGCTTACTCGATCGGAGTGTGGGCATAGGAAGCCCATCGTCAAAAAATCGCTGACGATAACCGGTAAGCCGGAGGGAAGTGCTCAGATTGTTAGTTAGCTTCGCTCAAGCCGGTTATCGCAGCACGATACCAGTAACGCTTGAGCGGAAACGATCACTAAGGACGAGCGAAATAAAAAACATTTCACGGGTCAACATAGTTATCCTCCTTATATAACGTGGGTTTATGAATAATCTGATTATATTGATGGGCCAGTTATTTAGTCTACCCTTTTTATATCCCTTTCTTAGGGTAAGAACCTTTACTCAACCCGCTTTTACCGGAGGAGTCCATGAGTTTTATCGGATGGACAGCGGCCGTGGGCGGACTGCTATTGCTCATGTCGCTGGCATCAGGCTGGATCCATCGCAGCCCGGTGACCACATTTGGCCTGTATCTGGCGGCCGGTGTCGCCTGCGGCCCGTGGGCGCTGGATTTATTGCATATTGATATGGTCGCCCACTCGGAGCTGACCGGCAGGTTGACCGAAATTGCCATGGCAGCGTCGTTGTTTATTACCGGCCTGAAGCTGCGGATGCCTTTTCGTCACCACGGCTGGCGGATGGGCGTGCGGCTGGCTTTCCCTGGCATGTTGCTCACCGTGGCGGGCGTGACGGTCGCGGCACATTATCTGATTGGCCTGTCTTGGCCGATTTCACTGGCATTTGGTGCGATTGTCGCGCCGACCGACCCGGTGCTGGCGAGTCTGATCTCAGTGAATAACGCCAGTGATGAAGACCATCTGCGGGTATCGCTGTCGAGCGAAGCGGGCATGAACGACGGCTCGGCGTTACCTATTTTGATGTTGGCGCTATTGCTGATGAACACGACGGAGCCGCTGGGTTGGCTGCAAATCGGCCATTGGGCGTTGGTGGACGTGGTGTGGGCCCTGCTCGGCGGTCTGGGGATTGGCTACGGGCTGGGTCGTTTGATTGGCTTACTCGCCACCCGTTTGCGTAGTGTGCAAGGTGACATCGCGCCTAGCGATTTTATCGCGTTGGCGCTGATTGCGCTGAGCTATGCCGCCGCGCAAAGCGTCGATGCGTCGGGTTTTCTGGCGGCCTTCGCGGCGGGTGTCGGCTTGCGCGGGGCCGAACTGCGCATTGTGAATTTGCATCCGCCGGAAAATATGGACGACGACCAGCGTTACCGTCCTGCCGAGGAGCTGGTGAACCCGCATATCCGCCACTCCTTTTCCGATCGCGGCCCGGCGAAATCAGTCGGATTGATGGTCGGCGACGCGCTGTCGTTTGGCGATACCATCGAGCGTTTATTCGCTGCGGCGATCATTGTGGTGCTCGGTATCACGCTGTCACAACATTGGGCACCGAGCGGGCTGATGATGGCGGCAGTGCTGTTTATCGTGATCCGCCCGATTTCAGTCTATCTGGCCACTCTGGGCAGCGGTGCGCCGCGCGCACGGCGGCTGATGATCGGCTGGCTGGGGATCCGCGGTATTGGCAGCATTAATTATATTGCTTACGCCTTCACTCACGGCATGGGCGGGGCGGAGGCCGAACACATGGCCGATATCGCCTTTACGCTGATTGTCGCCAGCGTGCTGGTACATGGTTTAACCGTGACGCCGCTGCTCAATTGGCGACAAGGCCGGCAGCAAGCTCGTGCCGAGCGGGAAAAAGAGCAGGATGGGTGAATCGTTTCGGGGAGAAGCTGTGATAATTTATCGGGCTGTCCTTCCCGCAACGATCGGCCGTAAAAGAGCGGGTCTGCGTCTACCGGTAGATTAAACATGATGGTTATTAAATGGTTACCCCTTGGTATGCTCTGTATTTTATTTTTATCGTTGGGGTGCAGCTACGTAAAAAGTTCGCAGACGAAACAGGAAAATCCTGCGGGAAACAACTGGTCAACCGCGCGTCGAGATTCTGCTGGCATCGCGCCAGATCCGGTAAAACTAAAAAGCACGGCGATTATTCAAATTTACACTGCGCCCACTTACGGCTGGCGCGGCGTCTTTGCGGTGCATCCATGGATTATTTTCAAGCGAGCTGGCGACACCCAATTTACCCGTTATGACGTGGTGAGCTGGGGCAGCACTAACGTGGTGCGCCGTGATTATGCCATCCCCGATGGTTATTGGTTTGGCTCGAAGCCCAGCCTGCTGGTGGACAGCCGTGGGCGTCAGGCCGAAGAGATGATCCCCAAAATTGAAGCCGCGATAAAAAGTTACCCTTATCCGCACACCTACCACGCGTGGCCCGGCCCGAACAGCAACACCTTTATGGCGCATATAGGTCGTGAAGTGCCGGATTTAAAACTGGATCTGCCGTCTAACGCCATCGGTAAGGATTATCGTGGATTGACTAATCCGATTGGCTTACCGCCTTCGGGTCGTGGCCTGCAAGTTTCCATCCTCGGCGTTCTGGGCTTCACGTTAGGCGTAGAAGAGGGCGTCGAAATGAATCTGCTGGGGCTCAACCTGGGCGTTGAGATTAAATCTCCGGCGCTGCGATTGCCGTTTATTGGCCGGGTAGGATTTGATAATTCGCCTGTCACGTCCCCTGCGGAGCAGCAGTAGGCCTGCACTCTGCTGCCCCGCTTATCGTAAATTTATAGGATTGTCATATTGTTAGTCGATTTGACTGATAGATTTGTCGCGATATAGCCTGTACGTGTGTCGTCATCCTTGGCTGAAAAGCGCGGCACACTGAGCTTAACCAACCGGAGTTTTCCATGAGTCAGATCAACGTAGAATTTGTGAATTATCAGGTCGATGGGCAGGATTTACAGGGCTGTCTGGTGTTCCCGGAAGGGGCAAAAAATGTGGCCGGCGTATTGATGGCACCGAACTGGCTGGGGATCTCCGACGTCGCTATCGACACGGCAAAAGGGGTTGCCGAAAAAGGTTACGCGGTGTTTATTGCGGATTTATACGGTGCGGGTGTTCGCCCAACCACGGGCGACGAAGCGGCGGCGGTGATGAACGGCGTCAAAAATACCCCGGCTGAACGCCAGCGTATGCAAGGTGCGCTGGACGTGTTACTGACGCAACAGCATGTGTCCGTGGATGCAAAGAAAGTGGCGGCTATCGGTTTCTGTTTCGGCGGTCACTGTGTATTGGAACTCGCGCGTAGCGGTGCGGCGGTCAATGCTTTTGTGACTTTCCATGGCGGACTGGATACCGAAGACACCGACGGCGCGAAAAACATCAAAGGCGCGGTGTTGGTGCTGAATGGCGCAGAAGATCCGTTGATCCCCGCTGAGCAAATCGCCGGTTTTGTCGAAGAGATGAAAGGCCATAACATTGACTGGCAGTTGATTAACTACGGTGGCGCGGTGCACTCCTTCACCGACCCAACCGCTCACGTGCCAGGCATGAGCGAATACAACGAAAAAGTCACCCAGCGTGCCTATGCTCAGATGTATCAGCTATTTGACGCCGTGCTGTAAGACGTTGAGGTTACATTTCTTAAAATAGGCGGTGAATATCACAATATATTTTCCGCTACTACCAGATACGCCATTAATCGCGAGACGATGAATGGCAGAAGTTAGAGCCGACGGGTGGGAACTGATTAGGGTAAACGGTAGCCATCACCAAATCGTTGATTGACCGGATTGATCGCTGTGTAGCATCGAATCCTGAATTTAAAACTCGCTCCGGTTTTCTCGCTCAGATAGCATGAGAGCGTATTGCGAAAGCGGTTTAACGCTGATGTTACTCGAACAAAAAACCCGCCGAGGCGGGTTTTTTGTTCGGACATTGGCTCACTTATTTACCAATCTCCGACATCACTTTCACATCCGTTTGAGCTATCTGACGCTCTTTGCCCCAAGCATCTTTGTACTTAATCAGCCCGGTATCTTTGTCAACTTTGGGTTTTCCTTCACTGACGATGGTGCGCCCGTCGTTGGTTTGAATCGCATAGTTGTTGCCTGCGCAACCGGTCAGTAAAGCGGCAATAACTAATGCTGATGATACAAGATAACGTTTCTTCATCACTCACTCCTTGTTGTTAAGCCTGTTTAAGGTTTAGCACAGCTTAAGGAATGAGCCAGATAAACGATGATTTATCGTGAAATATTCGACACCACGCCAGTGAGATGGCCGAAAGTCGAGGGCGGCTGACCGAGCATTTTGCGGAACATGGTCGAGAAAGCCGCCGGGCTGTCATAGCCCATATCCAACGCCACGGTAGTGACGGGTTCACCGGTAGCAAGTCTGGAGAGGGCCAGCACCACGCAGGCCCTTTGTCGCCATTGAAGGAAGGACATGCCGGTCTCGGCCCGAAATTGGCGGCTGAAGGTTCGCTCGCTGATGTGCAGTACCTGTGCCCAGTGGGCGGGATGAATATGGATATTGGGCTGCTGCAGGAACGCCTGACAGAGCTTCGTCAGGCCAGGTTGGCGGGGAAAAGGTATATGCAGCGGCAGGGTGGGGGCACGGGCGATTTCATGCATCATCAGGCCGACCAGCGCGCCATCCCGGCCAGAGGGGGCATATTCCAAAGGCACATCCACGGCATCTAATAACAGCTGGCGCAAAAGCGGGGGGATGGCGAGCACTTCGCACTGCTCGCCGTTTCTGGGTACGGCGGAAGGTTCGATATAGAGACTGCGCGTGCTGACGCCAAGCATCACCACTTTATGTGGCATGTCGGCGGGTATCCACACCGCGCTTTGCTGCGGGACGACCCAGCTCCCGTGCTCTGTAGACACCTTCATCACGCCGGGCGCGCCGTAGAGTAGTTGAGCGCGCCGATGGCTGTGCCAGGCCAACTGAGTGCCATAGGGGTAGTCTGTGCGGATAGCCACCACCGGGCGCGGAGTGGCATCAAGCAGATTAATCGAAACGTTATGCACGTTGAGTTCTCATCTTGGCTGAAACGAAAACATTATTGACTCAATGACGAAAGCGGGACAAGCCCCCGCGACCTAAAGTAACGCCTGTTAATCAACTTCAGGATCATCCTCATGTTCACCTTGTACTTCACGCTGGCGCTGTTCGGCTTTATGGCTGGGATCACTACGCTGTTATTCGGCTTTGGCGGTGGCTTTATTATTGTGCCGCTGCTGTATCGCACCTTATTCACCCTCTACGGCGCGGATAGCGCTATTGGCCAGGCGGCGATGCACATCGCGGTGGCGACCTCGACCTGCGTGATGATTGTCTCCTCGGCGATGGCAACCTGTCGGCACTGGCGCAGGGGCAATCTGATCCTCGGCCAAGCATGGCCGTTGGCGGGCTATATCGCCCTTGGCGCGGTGGCCGGGTCTTTGCTGGCGAATGCCACCAGCGGTGGGGCGATCCGCTGGCTATTTGTGGCCTACCTGGCGGTAACCATTGCCGATGGTTTGCTGCGAAAAGGTTTTATTTCTCAACGCACTACCCCTGCACTATATCGGCAAACGGCAGGGAAAACGGCACTTAGCGGGCTGATGATTGGTACCATCGCCACTTTTCTCGGCGTGGGCGGCAGTGTGATGACCGTGCCGATGATGCGTCGCCGAGGCCTAAGCATGAACCTCGCCACGGCGATGGCGAATCCTCTCAGTATGCCGGTGGCGCTGGTCGGTACCCTGACCTACATGATAGCCGCGCCGGGTGCCGCTTCTCTGCCGGGGCACTGGTATTGGGGTTATGTGGATATGCTGGCGTTTTTGGTGCTGCTGGCGGGGTCTTGGCTGGGCATGCGAGCGGCGACGCCGTGGGTGGGGCGTATCCCTGACAAGCTGCACGCCAAGATCTATCTGGCGCTATTGACGCTGGTTCTGCTCACCATGGCGTTCTAAACATGAAAAAGAGAGGATATTGCCATCCTCTCTCCGGTTTCACTGCATGAGAAAACGTGTTTATCTCAATGGACGTTGATCGCTAAACACGGCGCGTGGCTGAGTGCGACGACCCAAGGCACCCATCGCACCGGCGAGAACGGCTTCAACAATCAGTAAGAAGAAGGAGAACCAGCTGGCTTTGGCGGTAGCAGCGGCGGCTTTATCGGCAGCTTCGCGGGCTTTTTGCTCGGCTTGCTGTTTCAACTCTTCATATTTAGCTCGCGCTTGCTGGTAGCTTTTCTCGGTCTGCGCGACAATTTGTTCGACTTCCTGATCGCTTTTTCCGGTTCGCGCTTTAATGATATTTTTCAACGCGTCACGATCAGCGGCCTGGAAGGTACTTTCATTACGCTGAACTAAACCTTTAATAAAGTTTACGACGTCGGTGTCGGCGGTTTGTGGATGATTAGCCGTATTTGCAGCTTGATTTTGGGCATTGTTGACTTCTCCCTCAGCTTTGTTTTGCAAATTCTCCGGTTGTAATTCCGGCTTGCCGGTTTGGCGTAGCGTAGTCTCCAGTTCATTCTGCAAACTGTCGAGATTAATATTATTTTCTCCCAACTTGTCTTTTACCATCTGAGTGATCGGAGGCGCTGCGGCCGATATTCCGCTACCCAAGGTTTGTAGCCCGCTACCGACAACGCTGGCAGCGCCGCTGACGGCGCTATTCACCACCACGACCAGGAACCAGAGGCTAATTAAGGTATTGACCCCAAACATTAAGACCCCATGCAAAGCCCCTTCGCGCTGGGCCAGACGGCCACTGGCGTAACCCCCGGCAGCAATGGAAATCAGCATACTGAGGCCGGTCCAGATCAGGGCACCTGTCCCAATGCCGTCCAACGGGTTTTGCTCTTTCAGTGGGTCAATGGTGCTGGCACCTATTGCGGTACCTAAAATAGCCAACAGTAAATAAACCACGATAGAAATAATGACGCCGGCGAAAATAGCGCTCCATGAAATACGTTTTAATGGCACACCATTTACCGGTTCTACATAAGCTTCATTGTAATGAGCCGATGTAGGAGCAGAATGATCGTTCATAGACTCTCTCCCTTTATTGCCGTACTTTTCATCTTTGAATGTTCGAGCGCGAATTCTATATTCGTGCGCCACGTCACTAATTCCACGTTGAGCGATCACGTTGTATTAGCTGACTTAATGTTAGTCATAGAATCAGAATCGCACCAACAAATCTTTACTTAAGCAAAATTAGCAGGATATTTTTCCATAACCCTATGATTTCACATTCAAATAGAACCAGTAGATAAAGTGTGGATATAAACAAAATCCTGAGAATGGTTAATTAGAACAATAAAATTCAATGAATAAAGTCCGCCTTGCCGAGTTGGGATTTTTGGTATTGCAGGGCATAATCGCCGCATTATCAGCGAAGGAGTGCGCTAAACATGAGGGAGAGAATCAGGATATTTAGCCTGATATTAGGGGGCGCGCTGATATTCAGCGGCTGCTCGACGCCGCCGTTTGCTCAGGCGCTGCGCGATTTCTCTCGCCTGTTGGATACCGCCGCCGTTCAGGGGCAGATTTCACTCAACCCGCTGCGTCAGCTCGATCCTCTGTTATTACGCCCTGCCTCTCTCTATCCGCAGTTCAGCGAGATCCCCCTGTCAGCGCTATCGCTGCTTTATCAATATAGCCAGCATTGCTCGGGATCTCTTGACGGCATTCCTCACGCTTTTCAACAGCTTGAACAAGCACAGTGCCAGCAGACCGAGCTACCCGAGCAGTGGTTTGTGGCTCACCCGATCTCTCCGTTGGGAGGCAGCACGGCGTGGCACTATCTCCAGCGCCATCCTGCCGAGAGCGAGCGAATGCAGGCTTACCTGCACGTGCGGGAAAGGCCTCAAGCGTTGGGCGGCGTGGGTCAATTATCGGATGACAACCTTGAAGCATTGGCAAATGGGCAAACCTGGTTGCTGCAGGACGGCGTGTTGTGGCGACAGCAGCCCCAGCGGTGGGTGCGCTATGCGCCAGAGGTGTGGCAGCCACTGGCTAAGCAGGTAGGAATTTCGCTGGTGGAAGCGGGAGGGCGATGCGACGTTGCACTGGGCACGCTTTGCGCCATTCCCGCCCCCCGTTATCCCGGCAGTTGGCGCGTTTTGCTCGCCGTGGCGCTGATTGTGGCGCTTTTGGCCCTAGCCTGGGTAGGCTGGCAGCGGCGGCAATTACAGCAGCGCCAGCGGTTTATTGTGCAGATGCTGACTCACGAACTGCGCACGCCGATCAGCCAGTTGGGTAACGTGGTGGAGCATTTTCGTCGTGACTTTGACGGCTTACCGCTGGACGCGCAGGCAGGATTTGGTGCGCTGGCCGACAGCGTTCAGCGTATGCGTCAGATGGCCGACGCCAGCCAGCATTATCTTTCCGGTGACGGCCGTCGTGACGTTCTCGAAGCGCCTACGACGGTAGGGTTGAGCGAATGGCTGGCGCATATCGTCGAGCCTTATGATGGGCTGACGTTCTGTCTTGAGCACGACCAGCCGGTCGCGTTGCCGCTCTATTGGGCCAGTCTGTGCGTGAATAACTTACTGGATAATGCTTACCGTCACGGGCTTGCACCGGTGCGGTTAAGCGTTCGCTGTCATAAAGGGCACGTTATTATTCAGGTGGCGGATGCCGGTGCGCGGGTGGCGAAGAGTCTGCCGCAGTTACGTCGGACACTCTCCCCGCAGGCAGGAATGGGGCTGGGCCTGAGTATTGTCCAGCGCGTGGCACAGCGACTTAATGGCCGCTTAACGCTCAGCGGCCCACCAACCACCTTCACATTGGAGTTACCATGTGATGACTAAAGGTCATTTTTCCCTGCTATTGATTGAAGATGATCGGTCGTTGGGGCAGGGATTACAGGATTTTTTGCAGCAGGAAGGCTTTCCCTGTCGGTGGCTAAGCGAGCTGAGCCAGGTCGACAACCATTGGCATCAGGCCGATTTGGCGATTCTGGATCGGCAATTTCCCGACGGCGACAGCCTGCGATTTTTACCGCGCTGGCTGGCAAAAAAGGCGCTGCCGGTGATTGTGCTGACCGCCCGCGTTGCCATTGAGGATCGCGTGGCGGGCCTGGAAGCCGGTGCGCGGGACTATCTCAGCAAGCCGTTTGCTCATGTCGAATTGCTGGCGCGGATCCGCGCACAGCTGCGCCCGCTGGGTGATGGTCAATTAGGCGCGGGAGAACTGACGCTGTTTCCGTCGCGGCACACGGCGCGGTGGCAGCACCATGAAATTGCGCTGACCGCCACGGAATTCGCGCTCCTGGCGATGCTGGTGCAGATGACCGGGCGGGTGTTTACGCGTGACGAACTGCTGAATCAGGTATGGGGTTACCAACATTTTCCCTCCACCCGCACTGTTGATACCCATATCCTACAATTGCGGCAAAAGTTACCGGGTATTGCCATCAGCAGCGTGCGCGGCGTGGGTTACCGTCTGGATAAACCACAATGATGCGGAAAGCCTTGAAGACAACGTTACTGCTGTTCACGGCTATGTCGGCGCAGGCGGCGTTACCTGTTACCCCGCTTGAACCGGTGTATCACGCGTTGTTCAGCCAACGCACCGATCAAGCATGGCAGCTGTTGATCAACTTATGGCCGCAGATGACCAGCACCACGCAGCGCACGGCGTGGCGACAGGCGCTGGAGGCGGTGGTTTCAGGCCAATGTGGCAATGATCTGCCGGTTACTGCGCCCGCATGGCTCGATCACCCGACGCTGGCGCTGGTTCAGCGCGATATTCCGCTCAATCGTATCTATCGCGTGCAGTTTAGTGGCAAAAGTGCCCGTCACGATGTGCAGGTTTCATTAACCTTGCCGGATGGCGAAGAGGCGCTGCAAGGCATCGCCGCAGAATATGAGGACGACGGCCAATTCCGGTTCGAAAGTCAGGAGCGCGGTTTGCCGCTTCCCGCGGGCGTCTATCGCCTGACTGTACGCTCGGGAAACGATGTGTGGCGGCAAACGCTGGCGCTTCAGGGCAGCGGTGAGGTGAATTGGGTGCAGCGACAGGGTCAGGAGATCCATCTACAGCGGCC
>Ga0105856_1000582_pt1 | contig 18632 bp, 12 predicted proteins | sample OrgsoiDNA_201060_FD_89681 | JGI IMG/M metagenome (GOLD analysis project Ga0105856, IMG submission 89681) | Permafrost soil microbial communities from the Arctic, to analyse light accelerated degradation of dissolved organic matter (DOM) -... | ecosystem: Environmental > Terrestrial > Soil >...
GGGCCAAGAGGATTTCCTGGGCTCCAGTAACATCGATCATCTGTTGAATGTGTTTTGGTTTATAGACCTGGATGCCTGAAATAGAGCGGTCCGAGATACCGGGGTCATCATCAATAAATGCCACCGGCCGCATCACCCGCCCCATGCGAAGCGCAGCGACAAGCTGGTTGCCCGCCACGCCAGCTCCGTAGATAGCGACCTTGGTCAAGCCATCGTCGCGATTGGTGAAGGGGACGTGCTTGGCGGCTGTAAACCAGTCACCCATGAAATACTGGCGCATGCACAGACGCAACCCGCCGATGATCACCAGACTCAACCACCAGTAGTTGAATATTATCGAACGCGGTACAACGGCCTCATGGTTGCTGTACCAATAAACGACCACGGCCAATATCAGGGCAGAAAGACTCACGGCCTTGATAATCGCAATCAGGGCATCGTTACCGAAGTAGCGCATGACCGCGCGGTACATTCCAAAGCGTATGAATAGAGGGATGGCTACCAGAGGAGCAGCGGCGAAAAGCCACAAATGGACCCGAAGCGGATTGTACATGTCATCGATACCCAAACGGACGATGAACGCCAACCACAGGGCAAACCACACCAACACCATGTCGGTCGCAACCTGAATCAACCTTTTGCGCCGCCGGGGGAGTCCCAACAAATACGCTCTGATTTTATCCATAAATCCGTCCGCCACCTCAGTGCTCTCCCTTGAACTCGCAACATCAATCGGTTAAGTCATCCGATACAGGAATAGCACTGTAAACCCAAACGACAAGGCTGCTCGTCAGTTATTTGACGAGGCGCCCTCAAGCTGCCCTGCCCGATACTTCATCGCCAACAGAATCAGCGGTACATAAGCAATGACCAACGCCGCGGCACCATCCAGCTTGTAATAAACCACGCAAAATGCCACCGGCAGCAGCCAAAATAGATTGATCAGGCCCACCGCCAAGGTGACAGGCAGGTGCTTGCCAAATCGACGCGACGCAAATTGATAGGCATGGCTGCGATGCGCCTCATAAATCTTGTCGCCACGCAACAAACGGCGCAGCAACGTAAAAGTGGCATCAACGATAAAAACGCCCAGAAGTATCAGCCAACCCCATAAAATATCAGAAGAAACCCATCCCGCCTGAAGTGATAAAACGCCGATCACAACACCAAGGAAACCACTCCCGGCATCGCCCATGAAGATTTTAGCCGGAGGGAAGTTCCAACAGAGGAACCCTACGACACAGGCGGCCAAGAGAAACGGGGTCCAAGCCAGATCCTGCGCACTACCTGCCCAATAAAGAAGACAGCCGCCAAGACAGATCGTTACCGCTTCAATACCGGCGATGCCATCTATACCATCCATGAAATTATAAAGATTGAGCATCCACACCAGATAAATCACCGCCAGCAGATGCCCAAACCAGCCCAAGTCCACACTGAAGCCGTAGACGCTCAATGCTGGCAATCCACCTAACCAGTAAACCCCCCAGATCGCTGCCAGGAAGTGCGCTAATAATCGCCAGCGCGCGGCAATGTGCCCGTGATCATCCAGAAAACCGATGACCGCGGTCAGTCCGCCCGCACCTGCCAGCGCGAAAAAAACGCCTTCGGGGATCAGACCTTTGGCGAACAGCACTACCAGAGCCAAGAGAAAGGTCAGCACGATCGCAACTCCGCCACCTCGTGGCGTGGGGACCGAATGAGAACTGCGACCATTGGGGATATCGAGCAGGCTTCGAGACAGGGCGTAGCGACGCAACATCGCGGTGAGAGCATAGGAAAGACCGACCAATGCAAGAATGAGCCACCAGAAATTCATCGTTTTCGGGATTCCAAAAATGGCTGCACAGCAGCGCTTAATCCCCGATCAAGAGTGACAGGAGGCGTCCATCCCAAGAGGCGTTTGTTCTTTTCTATATCAACCTGAAGAGAACCGAAAAGTCGTTGCGCAATCGCGCCTTTACCCAAAAGTCTTGCCACGCAACTCATCAGCCCTACAGGCACAGGAAGCAAGAAAACACGCTGCCCCAGAGCGCGGCCGATTTTACACAACAATTGAGTCGTTGAAACATCTTCGCCATCACTGACCAGAAACGTCTGATTTGCCGCTAAAGGGTGATCAAAGCACGTCACGATAAGGTCAATCAGGTTATCCAGGCTAACCAGGCTACGCTTGTTATCAATGGCACCCAGCGGCAATGGGAGGCCTCGCTGAAGCCAGCGAATCATGTTGAGAAAGTTGGCCTTTACCCCCGGACCATACACAAGAACCGGACGGATGATCACGATCTCCATCGGTACCGACTCCGCTAGATAACGCAACCCCATCTCGGCCTCAAACTTGGAGACACCATACGGATCCACAGGTGCAGGCAAATCATCAGCTGTAAATGCGGCGCCAGGCTCAGTTCCCTCTCCGTTCACTTTGATCGAACTGATAAAAATGAAACGCCTCACGCCCGCGTCAGCAGCTTGTCGAGCGAGATTCAAAGTGGCCTCGACATTCACGAGACGAAACGCGGCCATCGGGTCAGTAGCCTCCTCGTTCATGACATGTACCCGAGCGGCGGCGTGAACTACAACCTCAACATCGATCAAAGCCGGACGCCAATCAACATCAGGCGTCAAGCCTGCGAGCTCAAACGTTCGAACCGATGGAGGCAAGTCAGCAAGCTTATTTCTCAGCGCCGCAATCGAAGAGTACTTACCGGAGCGGGCCAGGTTACGCAACAGCCCTCCCCCCACAAAACCCGAACCACCCGTAACAAGTATGTTTCCAGTAGTCATTTACTGCGCTCTACTAAAGCAAAATCAACGCTTCTCGCTGCGTCACGAGCTTTCGTGACCAAGGGTATCCGTAACAATACTTGTCGACCTCCATAACACGAAAACCGGAATCTAGTAATCATGAAGAAAAATACACAAATCAAGTTTTTGGCCAAGTCGCGATAAAGATACGTGAAACCGAGTTCACATCTGATGATACGTCCGAACCGCGCTCGCATCGCTGGACCACCGGTGCTTGCGGCGGGATGCACACCCGCAACAAGCATGCCTGAAAGCGACGCTAAGCGCGCAAAACCGCACACGCCAGTCAACCCGGCACGTTCCGGCCGCTGCACCACTATCAAGTAGACGGCGATTTTCGGTACAATGCCCCTTTTGACTTGGATCATTCAACCCTATTTAACGGCTAGCGGCAGCCTACCGCGCCCTGCTGATAGGAAACGGTGAACCATTCGGTCATTTCTCTGCAACGGAGTGCTTGGTGCCTAGCCCTTTTACACCAGATTTTCAAGTGGATACCAAATCAAACAGTCTGACAGGGCTGGCAACCATAGAACCTCGTCCATCGCCAAAAAATGTCGCTGTACTCATGTGCACGTACAATGGTCAGCGATTCCTGGCAGAGCAACTTGCATCAATAGAACGCCAATCGCATGAAAGCTGGGTAGTCGCCGTATCGGATGACGGATCGACCGACAACACTCCCGAAATAATCCAATCGTTTCGCGAACGCTGGGGGCACGAAAAAATCATCGCATTTCAAGGTCCAAAGCGCGGATTCGCCGCCAATTTCCTCACTCTCGCGTGCAAGCAGTCCCTTCAAGCCGACTTTTTTGCATGGGCTGACCAGGATGACATCTGGCTCGAAAACAAACTTGAAACCGCTGTGAACTGGCTGCAAACAATACCGTCCGAGACACCCGCGCTCTACTGCGGCAGAACCCAAGGAGTGGACGCTCACGGATACCCGCTGGAATGCTCGCCGCTATTCAGTCGCCCTCCCGCATTTGCCAACGCTCTGGTTCAAAGTCTGGCCGGGGGGAACACGATGGTCTTCAATCAGGCCGCTCGTGAGCTACTGGCGAATGCTGGCGAAAACATGGACATCGTCTCCCATGACTGGTGGGCCTATCTGCTGATAACGGGTGCCGGCGGGAAGGTATCGTATGACCCGACGCCCTTCGTCCTGTACCGTCAGCATGAAGCCAACCTGGTGGGTTCCAACTCAGGCTGGAAGGCACGATCGCTGCGACTTCGCATGATGCTTAAAGGGAGATTCTCGGCCTGGAACGAACAGAACCTCCACTGCCTGACTTCAGCAAGCAATCTGTTGACTACAGAGAACCAACGAACCCTTGAAAACTTCAAATCCGCCAGAAAGAGTAATCTTCTCGGGCGACTTCTGGGCCTACACCGAGCAGGTGTTTATAGACAAACCACACCAGGCAATATCGGTCTGTTTTTTGCTGCCATCATGAAGGGCATCTGACGAATGAACGCCTGTTCACTCCAGCTATTAAAATCGATTGAATTGTCTTGCGCTGGCTGCGGAAAGCTTTTACTTCCGGACCTGTCGCGAATGGAGCTATTTCCTTGAACATGCATGACTCGTTTCCAACCTCTCCTTTAAGAATGCTGATTAGCGCGATCAAGAATCGCCAACTGATTATGCAACTGACGAAACGAGAGATCTCTTCTCGTTATCGCGGCTCGGTCATGGGCGTTGCCTGGTCGTTCATAAACCCTTTGTTGCTACTCGCCATTTACACATTTGTCTTTTCTACCGTATTCAACGCACGTTGGGGGGCGAGTACAGTCGTCGGCTCGAAAGTTGACTTCGCGCTTATTCTTTTTACCGGATTGATCATTCACGCTTTTTGCGCAGAATGCATAAACTCGGCACCTAAACTGATCACAAGCAACGTCAACTACGTAAAAAAAGTCGTTTTCCCGATCGAAACACTCGCACCCACCTCAGTGCTGAATGCACTGTTCCACCTGTGTGTCAGCCTGTCGGTACTGATCGCCGCACAACTGGTTTTCTATAAATCCATTCCCGTAACGGCACTCTACTTCCCAATTGTCCTGCTGCCACTGGTTTTGATGGTAATCGGCCTATCCTGGCTTCTCGCCTCTCTGGGCGCCTACATACGCGACATTGGTCAAATCACCGGGATGGCGACGACAGCACTGCTGTTCCTGTCGCCGGTTTTTTATCCAATCAGCGCGCTGCCGGAGCAGTACCAGGGCTGGCTCTACATCAATCCCCTCACCGCGATCATCGAAAACGGACGAGCAACAATGTTGTTTGGTCAATCCCCTGACCTCCACACCCTGGGCACCAGCTATGTCGTCGGCATCGTAATTTGCTGCCTGGGCTTTGCATTCTTTCAAAAAACTCGCGCAGGCTTTGCTGATGTCCTCTAACGATGTTGCCATTCACGTCAATGGCCTCTCAAAGCGTTTCAACATGTATGAGAAAGCGCATGACCGCTTACTTCAGATGGTGCTGCCTTCGAAAAAGCTCCATCAGGAGTTCTGGGCACTTAAAGACATCAACTTTGAGGTCGCACGGGGCGAGTCCGTGGGCATCATTGGCAAGAACGGTTCAGGAAAATCGACCCTCTTGCAGATCATCTGCGGCACCCTGACGCCTACATCCGGCACCGTCAATGTCGATGGGCGCATCGCAGCACTACTGGAACTCGGTTCGGGCTTCAACCCCGAGTTCAGCGGCCGCGAGAACGTCTACCTCAATTGCGCGATTCACGGCATAAGTCGCAGCAAGACCGACGAATTGATGGACGACATTCTGTCGTTTGCGGACATAGGCGAGTTCGTCGATCAGCCTGTGAAAACTTATTCGAGCGGTATGTTTGTCCGTTTGGCGTTCTCCGTTCAAGCTAACCTGAAGCCCGAAATCCTTATTGTCGACGAAGCTCTGGCGGTAGGTGACGCGCTCTTTCAAAAGCGTTGCTATGAACGCATCGAGAAGCTCACGAGCAACGGCACTACCCTTCTTTTCGTATCGCACGATGAAGAGTCGGTACGAACACTGACGCAACGTGCAATTTTCCTTTCGAACGGAAAAATTCACAGTATTGGCACCTCGGCAGACGTAATCCTCGACTACCGCAGAAACCTGCACGAGCAGGAGAGCCTTTATCTGCAGCAACTGACAAAAAACCTGTCGGACAAAGCCGCCCAACATCAAAAAGATGAGGCAGTGGCAACAAAGGTCGATGAAAAAGCCGCTGACAGGTTTTCCTTTGGGAATCAGGACGCTGAGGTCCTGGACGTTCAGGTATTGAACCCCGAGGGTGAGGAAACCCAGGTTTTCTATGCAACGGATACTGCGATCATTCGCGTTTCATTCCGCACCAATGTAGATCTCGACCATCTCAACGTCAGTTTACGACTGCGCAACAAAGAAGGCGTGAAGATTTACTCTTGGGGCACACTGAATCAGGATATGGCGATCGCCGCCAACCTGGCGACCGGCGAGTCGTTCTGGGACAAAACATTCAAGTCAGGGACCGTGTCTTCGGTTGATTTCCAATTCGAATGCAGCCTGGGCGCCAATCTTTATGAAATACAGGCGGCGGTTTCCCAGGAAGGTAAACCTTATTACGCGGAACAGCGCATTCTCCACTGGAGAGACGAGGCCGCATTTTTCACCGTGGCGACCAAACCCCGAGAGTACCATTTCGGGGGGGTACTTGACCTCCGCATGAAAGCAACTGAAATAAAGGGCTGAGCCAATGACAATCTCGAACAAAACCATTTGCTCGGTTTCCGAAGCAGGCAGGGCGCCACGAGCGCTGACTTCAGGAGAGCGCACCCTACTGGTAGCGCAAGTACTCTCTGCGTGCGGCAACGGCAAGTTGCTGCATATCGGCTTACCCGATCCAGAGTTACTGCGTGCCTTCCTCATGGTCGGAGTGCAGGCGTACAACATCAGCCCTGGCACCGTTATGCAAGAATTGAACGCATCGCTCCCGAATCGCTTTGTCGAATGGGACGGAGAGAACCTGCCATTCAGCGACGAAAGCTTCTCTACAGTCCTGGTGAGCAATGGCATCGATCTGGGGCTCTCGCTCGAGCACTTGGCGGTAGAGACTGTCAGGGTCTCGGAACGTAATATTTTCCTGTACCTGGACACCTCCTCCGAATCGAGCACTAAAGAAGCTCGCAAAGCCTGGGAATTGATCTTTTTTAATAACGGCGCACGCAAGCATCCGGCCTACTATCGTGTTAACGACTACCAGTCGCTTGAGTACGAACAGGGCAATATCGCAATCCCTCTGGAGAAGCTGCCCAGAGAAGCAGCGCGTCTTTATCCGTTGGAAGCACTGAAAGAAGAACGTGATCTGCATATGGACATGACCCGGGAGCCCGGGAGCCGATCCGACGCGCATATCATTCGCTACATGTTGGCAAGCCGTTATGTACGTAACGGCGATCGCGTCCTCGATGCTGCCTGTGGTCTGGGCTACGGGGCCTACACCCTTTTCAACTGCTCCGATGCAAGCTCGATTCTGGGTGTCGATGGTAGCAACTACGCCATAAAATACGCCGAGGCGAGTTTTTCGGCGGTCAATCCACAGCTGACGTTCAAGGAAGGTTGGCTGCCAGAGGCGCTCAACGAAATTCCGGACAACTCGATCGATTTCATTACCTCGTTCGAGACCCTTGAGCATGTACCTGACCCGGTCGGTCTGATGGCCGAGTTCTACCGAGTATTAAGTCCGTCAGGCCGGATCGTACTGTCCGTACCCAATGACTGGTCCGACGAGACCGGTGAAGATCCGAATCCCTTCCACTTTCACGTCTACACCTGGGACCGCATCGTCAAGGAACTCGAAAAAGACTTTATTCTTGAGTCGGCTTACGTCCAGACCGCAGATCAGTACAAGCCGAAAACCAATAACGCTCACGAGTGGGCCGTTGGTATCCGAGAGATGTACGAAGTCGACACCACGACACTGCAAACGGATGACCCTTCCTGCGAGTGGTGCATCCTGGTCGGAATGAAATCCCCCGTGCTCGGCGCTTCGGTGCCGTACACTGAAACCACTTATGACCTCTATCCAGACTATACCGAATGGAAGGCAACCAACTTTACTGATTATGAAAACCCGTGGCTGGTTAAAGGTCTGGTGACCATTGGACACCGAATAGAAAACGACAAAAAGTTGCTGGATCTTGCAAATCAAGTAACGTATCAATCCTCCTCAGCATCGCCTGACTTAGGAGCGGCACTTTGCATCCAAGCCTATCAACTCCTCAAACACAGCGAATTTACGTTTGAGGACATCGAAGCATTTTCGCTGAAAATCCAGGCTTATATGGATCAGCCAGACCAGTCACCACAACAGCTACGCTGGAAGGTTTCCCTGGCGTTTGTATTGGCACAACTGTGGCAGGCGACGGGTAATACATCTCAAGCAATCCCCCTGTATAAAGTATGCATCGCCTTTGACTGCACAAAATTCAGCCCGACGCTAATCACCAAGCAAATAGGCGCCTACCTGAACCTGGGCCTGATCGAGTCCGGACTAGGCAATACCTCCCGGGCGGTTGAGTACTGGCGTGAAGGTGTCATCAGTGCAGAAAAAGCACTGGGTCAGGATTGGCGCGCGTCTATTGGCTCACTCGATAAACCGACCGATTTCGGCGTATCTGAACTCGGCGCTATCGTCGAACTGGCATCGTCGTGTGCCTATTCACTTCGTTACATTTCGAACCAAAAAGACCGAACGCCGCAATGGTGGCATCAGCACCTGCGTGACCGCAGCTCACAACTCTCCACGATCACGACCATCGTGGCGGAAACAAACCGCCTCAATGGAGTGATTGTGCAGAAAGATATAGCAATCAACGAGCTGGTCCTGGAAAAGGGAAAAATGCTCAACGAAGTCGCCTCCGCAGCCCAGCAACTGCAGAGCCAGGAAACATCGCTGACCGAGATTTTGGTCCAAAAAGACACTGTAATCGATCGCTTCAACTCTGAGCTGGCGCAAAAATACTCGGCCATTAATCAGTTGAACTCCGAACTCGCCCAGAAAGAGTCTGCCATCGATCGATTCAACACCGAGATTTCACAAAAACACTCGACCATTAATCAGTTGAACTCCGAACTTTCACAAAAAAGTTCCGCCATTGGTCAACTGAGCTCTGAACTCGTCCAGAAAGAGTCTGCCATCGACCGATTAAACACCGATGTTTCACAAAAAGGTTCCGCCATTGGTCAACTGAGTTCCGAACTTTCACAAAAAGGTTCCGCCATTGGTCAACTGAGCTCCAAACTCGCCCAGAAAGAGTCTGCCATCGATCAATTAAACACCGAGCTTTCACAAAAAGGTTCCGCCATTGGTCAACTGAGCTCCGAACTCGCCCAGAAAAAGTCTGACATCGATCGATTAAATACAGAGCTTTCACAAAAAGACTCGATCATTAATCAGTTGAACTCCGAACTTTCACAAAAAGGTTCCGTCATTGGTCAACTGAGCTCCGAACTTGCCCAGAAAGACTCGGCCATTACACAGCTAAACTCCGAGCTTACTCAAAAAGACTCGCTAATTAGTCATTTATTCTCCGAGCACTCTCAAAAAGAACAAAAGCTTGAAAACATCAGTAGAAGCAGACTCAATCGTTTGAGCCAGGTCGTTGCGACACAACCCAACGATCTAAAAAAATGCATTCGGCTGATCTATGTACTTATATCACTCGGAACGCCGCTGCCTGTAAGACGCTTTTTGGCGCCAACGGTCAATCGTCTTAAACGTGTTTACAGGGGAACCGCTACTCCACTGGATAGAAACATAGATACGAATATCAGTGCAGACACCTATATCGTAAAACAGCCTCCGTCCATCCGGAGCAGCAGACCACGGGTGCTGCACATTATCGCCAACTTCATGACGGGCGGCTCCTCTCGCTTGGTAGTCGATATCTATGAATACCTCAGTGATCGTTTCGAGCAAAGCATTCTGACCAGCCTGGCTCCAATACCTGCTGCGTACTCAGGGATTATCGTAAAGGAAATCAAGCTATCTTCGGACGAACAACCATTTGTCGAATACCTTGAATCCCTTCAACCTGATGTCATACATATGCATTATTGGGGTGACTGCGACGAACCTTGGTACGACCAGGCAATGCATGCGGCTCAGCAGTTGAATGTTCCGGTCATCCAGAATATCAATACACCCGTGGTTCCTCATAAATCTCCAGCCATCAAACGCTACGTCTACGTTAGTGATTATGTGCGCAAAGTTTTTGGCCACGATACAAATCCAAACGTTACCGTTTATCCGGGTTCTGACTTTTCGATATTCGAAGCGAAGAGCCAAAATCTGTCCGACATTGACACAATCGGCATGGTCTACCGCCTTGAAACAGACAAACTGAATTCGGCGTCCATCTTTCCATTCATAAAAGCCGTACAAAAGAGACCGCAGACCCGCGTACTGATTGTCGGTGGCGGAAGCCTGATGCAAGAGTTCAAGGATGCAGTCAACACCGCTGGAGTCAGCGATAACTTCGAATTCACGGGCTATGTCGCCTACTCCCAACTGCCGGAACTCTATCGCCGCATGAAGCTGTTTGTAGCTCCAGTCTGGAAAGAGAGCTTCGGCCAAGTAAGTCCTTTTGCGATGAACATGCATGTCCCAGTCGTGGGATACGACATCGGAGCCATCGGCGAAATTGTCGACGACTCATCATTGCTGGCACCTTACGGTGACGCGGATAGCCTCGCGGATATTATCGTGAATCTGCTTGAAGATACTGCCCGCAGAACTCTTATTGCCCAACGTCATCGTGAGCGGGCTCAAGCTCACTTTTCAATTAACGCGATGATTGAAAGCTATGACGAAATCTATGCCGCAACCTTGGCGGAAAAGAAATAATGAAAATTGTATTTTTCGTACACTGTTTTTTCCCGGACCACTTTTACGGGACCGAAACCTACACACTTGAACTGGCCAAGAACTATAAAGCCTGGGGCCATGAAGTCGTTATCGTCAGCGCCTTGTTTCAAGGAGAACCCGCTGCCGAACAGTTAGTGACTACGTATCAGCACGAGGGGTTCGAAGTCATCTGCATCGACAAGAACAAGATCCCTCACGCCACTATCAAAGAGACGTACTATCAAGTCGAGATGCGACCGGTATTGACTGAAATATTGGCAGAGTTGAAACCGGATATTGTTCATGTCACGCACTTGATCAACCATACCAGTGCTTTGCTTGAAGCGACCAAGGCTCTGGGTATCCCGACGTATGCAACCTTTACCGACTTCTTCGGCTTCTGCCTGACCAACAAGCTGGAAGCTGCCGATGGAGCGTTGTGTGCCGGCCCCTCGCGGTCCAGAAGCAACTGTGTTGCCTGCTATCTGAAGGAATCAGCCCGTACGGCCAGCGACGGCTGGATCAAGTACGCAAAAAACGGAACATCGGCGAAGCTGATCGCCAGCGTTGCGACAACGTTACGAAAATTGCCCGGGATCAAAAACGGTGTTTTCGACACGACGATCAATTACATCGCCGACCGCCCCGATATTTTGAAGTCTTTGTACAATGGATCCTACTCCGGCGCTATCGCACCGACCACATTTCTGAAAGAAGCCTATGTCAACAATGATATCAAGGTGCCAATGAAGACTCTGTGGTTCGGGATTGATGTAGACCGTACAGAGAAACCCAAACGCCCTCCTGATCACATCCCGACTATCGGATTCATTGGCCAGATTGCCCCGCATAAAGGGACGGACCTGCTGATTGATGCGTTCAATCGCTTACCTGAGGGCTCTGCGCGCCTGTTGATCTATGGCCCGACGGACCAGGACCCGGCTTACATGGAAGAGTTGAAAGCCAAAAGCGCGGGCACTCAAATCGAATTCCGCGGCGTATTCGAGAGCAAGGACATGGTCAACATTCTTAGAGGGATGGACACTTTGGTCATTCCGTCGCGCTGGTACGAGAACAGCCCGTTGGTTCTTTTGAATGCACTGGCCACTCATACACCCGCCCTTGTCTCGGACGTACGCGGGATGACGGAGTTTGTTGAAGCCGGAGTTAATGGCGAAATTTTCGCCAGAGGCAGTGCAGAAGATCTGTATCAAAAACTATCCGCCTGGGTCGTCAACCCGACAAAACTATACGAACTGGCGAAAACCACAACGTATGAAAGAACACCAGAAATTATGGCAAAAGAGACGTTCGCCATGTACATGAAAACAACTGAATAAGTCTATAAGGCCGTTGATAGCAACTTAGCCAAGGATGGCTAAACATTCATCATTTGAACTCGCTTTATAGACTAAAGCACAGGATCCATTTTTCATGCATGCGACAGTAAAACTTGACTCGCTGACATCACTTCGCTTTTTCGCTGCTGCGATGATTGTCCTGGGGCATACGCACGGCGCATTCGGCTCCTTCGGCTTGGCGACTACCCTCTCCCTCGCTCAAGGGGTCTCGTTTTTCTTTGTGCTTTCCGGCTTCATTCTCGCCTACAACTACCCTAATCTTTCCTCCGCAGCAGAAATAGGTGCTTTTCTAAAAGCCCGGATTGCACGTATCTGGCCCGCCCATATTGCAGCCATTGTCTTGCTCTACCTGCTGACATCCAGCTTCAATCTCGGTGCTCTGTCGCACCTGCAGGCTGCATTTACCGCTCTGGCAAATCTCTTCCTGATTCAATCTCTGATTCCTTTGCGAGATGTATTCCTGACTTTTAACGGAGTCGCCTGGAGCATTTCAACAGAGATGTTCTTCTATCTGACCTTCCCGCTGCTCATCACAAACATCATCCCGGGCTGGAAGGCGAAGCTATTATTCATATCGCTCATAGTCGCTTTGTTCCTGGGGTTCGCGATTGCCTGGAACATCCCTGCCGACGACGCCTCGTCGCAAGTCAGCATGATGGGTTTGCTATATGTAAACCCCTTGGTTCGACTATTGGAGTTTTTCGCCGGCATCCTAGCCTGTGGCGTTTACCAAAAGATACGAGCCCGCGCCGACGGCAAACCGACCTATCTGTTCTCCGCCGTCGAATGCCTTACCGTAGCCCTCGCGATAGGTGCAATGTGGTTAACCCCTAAACTGACTACGTTTCTTGGCATGCATGGGGTTATCGGCACAGCAATAAATTACTACCTTATAAAATCCGGTAGCTTCGTATTTTTCGCGTTGCTGATCGTTGCTTTCGCGCTGGGCAAAGGCATTCTTTCCCGCGCACTATCCAATCCGCTGCTTGTGCTGTTAGGGGAGATAAGCTTTTCGCTGTACCTCGTTCATATGACACTATTTCAATGGTATCTGGCGAACGAACCCTATTTCAACAACGTCCCCTTGTATATTCGAGGGGCGGGTTACTGGTTGCTGGCATTGGGGACGGCATTCCTGATGCAAAGGGCAATCGAAAACCCATGTCGCAAGCTGATACTGAGTATTAATAAAACATCGATCTCGCGCGGATTCTCATCTGCCTATCCTGCAAAGACGATAGGCTATATGTTGATCGCTGTCAGCCTGATAGTTGCATTGAAAACCTTACCACCGCTGATAGCCCCAAAAGATTGTCAGACCGAACAGTGCGCCTATCTGGTCAAGAATTTCACCCTGAGCAAGTCACCTCAATTTGGTGATAGCGTTCGTCTCATCGCTGCGACAACCAAAAAAGCCACGTCTGGCAGCAACAATATTGAGCTGGCATTTGAGCTCCTTCAACCTCTGCCAAAAGGCTACATACTCGCTGTCCACCTATTGGATAAGAACTCCGAGATCATAGACAAGTCCGATACTTATTTTTCAAAATCCAGCAGTCTGCGCACAGGAGATAAATGGGTAGAAGTTGCGACACTTAGTGGGAAGTCAGGCAACAGCCAACCTGAAAAGCTGGGGATTGCGATTTATCTAGACCCCTCCCTACCCATGACCGTGGAAAGTCCTGTTTCTGACTACAATGGGCGACGCGTGATTCTTGATTTATCAAGTATTGAGTCGAACTAAGGAGACCGAACCATGCTCCGCAATGATGAAACAACTGGAAATAGAAACGCAATGCACGGCGCCGCTGCTCACCATGACCAGTGAATCGTGCGTTGCCAACGGCAAGCGTATTTTGTTGTGTGTACATCAGTTTTTTCCGCTGTTTTCCGCGGGAACAGAAGTACTCACGCTATCGACGGCACAAGCATTGCGAGCATGTGGGTACACGGTGGAAATCGTTACGGCTACACTTTCCGAACGACAAAACCCGGGCGTAACCAGTTACCTATACCAAGGATTCCGGGTACACCAATTAGAAGTAACTTACCTGCCCGGACGTTTCTCTAGCGATACAATATTGAATGAGTACCACAACACCGCAATCAGTCTCCCATTCGAACACTTGCTTGACGAGTTCAAACCTGACTTGGTGCATTTCTTTCACCTTAAGAACTTAACCACTGCGGCACTTCAGGCGTGTTTTGACTATCAGGTCCCCACTGTCTATACACCCACTGACTACTGGATAACTTGCCGAGCCTGCCAACTGGTCAAACCTTGGGGCAAAGAAGAATGTTCAGGACCAAGTCTGTTATCTGGAAACTGTCTCAAGCATGTTGTCATGAACAGAAAGACCGGGACTGTTCAGCGTCTTTTGGGGTTGATACCCAGTACTTTTTTTTCTGCGCTGATCTTTGCATCGTCATGGTTCACGGCGACTCGCTTTAAAAAGCACGCACAAGTGCTTCGCGACCTAGCAAACCGTAATCAATCCATACACGATAGCCTGATCAGAATAGATAGAATATTGCCGCCAACGTTATTTATTGAATCGCTTCTGCTTAACTCGGGCATCCCGCAAAAAAAAATAACGCGCTTGAGGTATGGAATCCTGCCCCCTCTTATTTATCGCTCTGAGGCAATGCCTGATGTTTCGGCGCGCCGCCGCCCTGTGATCGGCTTCATTGGAACCCTGGTGGACCACAAAGGCTGCCACGTCTTTGCTCAAGCGATAAAAACAATTCCGGACGTGAATGTCGACTTCATTATTTACGGCGATACTCATCAATATCCTGATTATGTTAAGAAGCTCGAAGCCATCATCCAATCGGACCCCCGCGTTCGATTCATGGGGACGTTTCCTCACGAGCAAATTGGAAACATTTTGCATTCCATGGATGTATTGGTCATACCTTCGACCTGGCGCGAAAACGCCCCACTTGTGTTACTGAACGCCATGGCCTGCGGCACGCCGGTGGTTGCCAGCAATGTCACGGGTATAACCGAGTATTTGGGTGCGACAGATGACGTAACATTGTTCGATCCCGGGAATGCAGGACAACTGGCGGAACGGCTTGTGTCACGCCTTGCATTGATTAGTGACCCGGCCCACAATCAGGGCGCAGGAAGGATAGCCGGTGAACCGATGCATGCGTATGTCAGTACGCTCTCAAGTGTTTATTCGAGCCTTATCCACAGCTCATGAAAAATTGGAATAAATCATGAAATATGTAATTTTTGGTGGTGGTGGCTTCATTGGCTCGGCCATCGCGGACAGGCTACTCGAAGAAGGTCACAGCCTGCGTATTTTCGAGCGACCGCGCGTCCCGCCTTACCGGACGTTTACAGCCCACGAGAACGTTGAATGGATCTCTGGAGACCTGCAGAGCAAGCATGATCTTGAGGAGGCGATCAGGGGCGTAGATGGTGTGCTTCACTTGGTATCCACCACTCTGCCAAAATCTTCTAACGAAGATCCTATTTATGACGTTCAGACTAATGTCATTGCCACCATCAATATGCTCAACGTCATGGTCGAGCAGAAAGTGGACAAGATCGTATTCATCTCTTCAGGTGGTACTGTTTATGGAAAGCCCGTTTCATGCCCACTGACAGAGGATCACCCGACAAATCCGGAAGTGTCTTATGGCATCAGCAAACTCGCCATTGAAAAGTACCTCTATCTGTATAGCAAGTTACACACGATCAAACCCGTCATCCTGCGTGTAGCCAACCCATATGGCGAGCGGCAACGCATCGAAACCGCACAAGGAGCCATTGCCGCGTTCGTCAGCAGGGCTGTGGGCGACAAAGCGATAGATATATGGGGCGACGGCTCCGTCACCCGGGATTATATTTATATCCAGGATATCGCAAGCGCATTTTCCAAAGCCCTGGAATATGATGGCGAGCAAATTACTTTCAACATCGGATCAGGCAACGGAACGACGCTTAATACGCTGATCGATCTGATAGAAAAAATTACGAATAAAAGCGTTGCCCGTAATTACTTGCCTGCCCGACCGTTCGATGTACCTGTCAATGTACTTGACTGTTCACTTGCAAAAAAACATCTTGGCTGGGAGCCGGTACACTCGCTGGAAGTCGGACTGGCCCAAACCATTCGCTGGTACCTTGATACGCTAAAGAACGCATAAGCATACCTTCAGCCAAGCTCATGCAGTTAAACATCAATGAGCTTGGCGTTGGCGTGATGAGGACAAGGAGAAATATTCGCGAGGACGTTACAACCAAGTATTTTTCCGCCTCATTAAATATTTTTGCCGACTATTGCAGTCAGGCAGCATACAAAGAAAAACAATATCTTATCTCGAAATCGTCGACGACACTGCCATGACTTCAACGACAGTGCCAATAGATCACGTCGCCTGAAGCGCAACCAACTCTTCGCCAGCGGCTCATCGCCCTGACCAATGAGTTTTGCAATCACTCTCACTTGTGTAAACCACCAGCCTTCATGGATGGTTTTATATCGCTGCAACAACGGTGACAACCCGGTATTAGCTCCGACCTGATTATTTTCATGCTGCCGATAAAGCACTGTCGAGCGAGGATCAATAAACCAGTCGAACCCGTGACTTCGAGCAAACGCGTAACAGTACCAATCATGCAAACTTACTTGCTGGAGTTGATTCCAATTCTGCAAGACAGCATCTTTTAGCGCTTTAACAAGTGGTTTGCTTAAGACGTAAGTACAACCCGGACCGGCTGCTTCGAAGAGGTAATCCCAAGCGACCTGTGGCTGGCTCTTGTCGAGAAACACCTCTTTTCCGTCCGACCAAAAAGCCGTGACGTTACTCGAATAGGCGTCAATATTTCGTGCGGAAATGATTTGCATCGCGCGAATCAGCTTGTCTGAATGCCAGATATCATCCTGATCAGCAAAGGCAACAGCATCGTAATTTTCAAAATCGACGTCGCGTATCAGTCGAAAAAAATTACGCGCCGCCCCGCCAAACCGTCCCGCATCGGGTAACAAAACAACGTGCTCATGGGCCGCGCAAAAAGCCGCACACCAAGACTCTGTTCCATCACTAGAGGGATCGACACTTATGTAGATCGTTACCACTACAGAAGATTGGTCAAGAATCGAGACAAGCTGCTCCTCGATCCATTGCATGCCATTGTAGGCAGCCAGCAAAACCGCAATCTTGGGAAGTTCTACTGGCATGCCATTCCTGTTCGCACCGATCAAACGCTTTTGTCTAGGAGGATTGGTCTTTCGAATCAGTGAGAAGGCGAGTCCAGCAACTTCTGCAGGTACTGACCGTAGCCAGTCTTCTTCAGAGCGTCAGCTTGAGAGCCGAGCTGCTCAGCAGTGATCCAGCCATTGTGGTAAGCGATCTCTTCCAGGCAAGCCACTTTCAGACCTTGGCGCTGTTCAATGGTATGTACGAAGTGACTGGCTTCGAGCAGTGAGTCATGAGTACCAGTATCGAGCCAGGCAAAACCACGACCAAGCATTTCGACGTTGAGGGACTTGCGCTCCAGGTAAGCACGGTTCACGTCGGTGATCTCCAGCTCGCCACGCTCGGAAGGCTTGATGTTCTTGGCGATATCCACAACTTCGTTATCGTAGAAATACAGACCGGTTACCGCGTAGTTGGACTTGGGCTTCAACGGTTTCTCTTCGATGCTGAGAGCACGACCAGTAGCGTCGAATTCAACCACGCCAAAACGCTCGGGGTCGGAGACGTGGTAGCCAAACACTGTTGCACCAGTCTTTTGCTCAGTCGCAGAGCGCAAGTTGTCCGAGAAGTGCTGACCGTAGAAGATGTTGTCGCCTAGGATCAGGCAGCAAGGGTCCTTGCCGATGAACTCTTCACCGATGATGAAGGCTTGCGCCAGACCGTCCGGACTAGGCTGCTCGGCATAGGTCAACTTGATGCCGTACAGGCTGCCGTCGCCCAACAACTTGCGGAAACATGGCAGATCTTCCGGCGTAGAGATGATCAGAATCTCACGCATACCCGCAAGCATCAGCACCGACAGCGGATAGAAAATCATCGGTTTGTCGTAGATCGGCAACATCTGCTTGGACACGCCGAGGGTCAACGGATGCAAGCGTGTGCCCGAGCCGCCAGCAAGGATGATGCCTTTACGATTTGTCGTGTTCATTTGTTCAGAACTTCCCTAAGCATTCGGGTTACGCCACATTGCCAATCCGGCAAGTGTAGAGAAAAATTGTCACGCAGCTTCTGAGTATTCAAACGCGAATTCAGAGGACGACGTGCGGGTGTTGGATAGGCGGTCGTTTCAATCGGATTCACCGCCGTTACGGCGAGCTGCTCGCCATTGGCCTGGGCAAATGCGATGACATGGCTCGCATAGCCATGCCAGGACACTTCGCCGCTGGCGGCCAAGTGGTACAGGCCGGCCAACTCAGGGCGCTGCATAACCTGCTGAATAGCCAACGCTGTCACGTCGGCAATAAGGTCTGCCCCGGTCGGTGCTCCAACCTGATCAGCGATGACGCTCAGGGTTTCGCGATCCTTGGCCAGGCGCAGCATGGTCTTGGCGAAATTGTTACCGCGAGCGCCATAGACC
>Ga0105856_1000584_pt1 | contig 18564 bp, 16 predicted proteins | sample OrgsoiDNA_201060_FD_89681 | JGI IMG/M metagenome (GOLD analysis project Ga0105856, IMG submission 89681) | Permafrost soil microbial communities from the Arctic, to analyse light accelerated degradation of dissolved organic matter (DOM) -... | ecosystem: Environmental > Terrestrial > Soil >...
CCTTGACGAACTTCTGTACGCGGCGGCCGTTGCCGACTTCCGCCGCGTAGACGTTGCCTTTCGAATCTACCGCGACGTTGTGCAGGAAGATGAACTCCCCCGCGTAGCGGCCGATCCGGCCGAAGCTCCCCACTTCCTCGAGCGTCTTTCGATCGTAGATGTGCACGTGGCCGTTGCCCGCGTCCGCGAGGTACAGGTACTGCTGCGCCGCGTCCGGTGAAAACGCGACAGAGAAGGACGTGCCGAGCAGCTTCGTCTTCCGCTCGACGAAAATCTCGCGCTGGAACTTGCCGTCGATCGTGAACACCTGCATCCGGTTGTTCATCCGGTCCGCGACATAGACGATCCCGTCGTTCGACACGCGTACGCCGTGGACGAGATTGAATTGCTGCGGTCCCGGTCCCGCATCCGCCAGCTTGTTCGGCGCCGTATCGTCGGGCGTGTTGCCATACGCGCCCCACATGCGCTTGAACGCGCCGGTGTCGGCGTCGAGCACGATGATGCGGCGGTTGACGTAGCCGTCGGCGACGAAGACTTCGTTGGTCTTCGGGTAGACGTAGATGTCGGCGGCGTTGTTGAAGTTGCCGGTGTCGAGGCTGCCCTGGCTCTTGCCGCGATGCCCGACCTGGAACAGAAATTTTCCCGCAGCCGTGAACTTCAGGATCTGGTTCTCGGTGCGCTCGCGCAGCCGCGGGCCGCCGGCGGACGAAATCCACACGTTCCCTTTATAGTCGACGTGGATCGTATGCTCGTCCCTGGGCCACTCGTAGCCGGGCGCGTCGCCGCCCCATCCCTGGATGTAATTGCCCGCCGCGTCGAACTCCATCACGGGCGGAGCCGGCGTGCAGCACACCGCGTCGGGATTCTTCGCCTTCTCGTCGTCGTTCAGCGACCACGGCCGCTGGATGATCCACACGTGATCGCGCGCATCGACGTCGAGCCCCGACACCTGACCGAGGATCCACTGGCGCGGCATCTTCGGCCACATCGGATCGACCTGAAACGACGGCGCCCGCCGCTGCGCAACCGCGGTGCGCTCGACGGCACGCTCCGATACCCACAACGCCGCAAGGACCCCCACAAACGCCAAGGCTTTTTGCACTACACTCTCCTGCCATGCGCATCATACTTCCCGCCCTCATATCCGGCCTGATCCTGATCAGCGGCACGGCGATCCCGGCGCGCGCGCAGAACGCGGCGGCGCCCGATCCGGTGCAGACGCTCGTCGAACGGCTCGACCTCGAGAAATACAAGGCGACGATCAAGGGGCTCACACAGTTCGGCGATCGGCGGCAGGGCACGGATCGCAATCGCGCCGCGGTCGACTGGATCGAAGCGCAGCTCAAGAGCTACGGCTGCCCCACCGATCGCATCAAGTACGTGTACGACCCGCCGCCCGCAGGCGGCGGACGCGGACGCGGCAACACCGGCCTCGCCGTCGGCGGCGGACGCCCCCGTGGCAACAAGATCCCGACCGGCGTGAACACCGACCCGCTGAAGCAGCCGGACGAGAAGCTCCGCGCGCTCAACATGCAGCCGACGACTCCCGGCCCGCGCGAGATGGTGTACTGCACCAAGGTCGGCACCACGCATCCCGAGGAGATGTACATCGTCGGCGGCCACATGGACGGGCACGGCTGGGGCGAAGCGGCGAACGACGACGGCTCGGGCACCGCGCTCGTCATGGAACTTGCGCGCGTGTTCAATGCGCCCGACGTGCGGACCGAGCGCACGATCCGCTTCGCGCTCTGGAACAACGAGGAAACGGGATCGCAGGCCGCGCGCGCGTACATCGCGCAGCGCCAGGATCAGCAGGGCAAGGAGAACCCGCCGGGTTCGGGCAAGTATCCCGAGCCGAAATGGCTCGGCATGATTCAGCACGACATCATGCTGTTCGACCACGGCATGCCGCTCCCGGACGGGACGATGCGCAAGGAGCAGCGGCTCGAGGCCGACGTCAACATCGAGTTCCAGTCGAACTCGAAGATGGCCGCCGACAGCCAGAAGCTGGCCTGGGTGTTCTACGCCGCGAACGAAAAGTACGCGACCGACTATCCGCCGTCGATCGGCCCGCACATGACCAACACCGACTCGGGCCCGTTCATCGACATCATCCCGGCCATCAGCCTGCGCGAGAACGACCGCGGTGTGCACATCGGCAGCGGCTGGGATCCGCAGTGGCATCAGCCGACGGACCTGTACGCCACATACAACGACAAGGACTTCCGCCTCGGCCTCAACTCGGCGCAGACGACGCTCAGCGCCGTGGCGGGACTGACGGGCGCGACGCTGACGAAGTGAACCGGTAGCTCGCCATGGCGGCCGTGCTGAAGATCTGGGTGGTGACCGCCGCGTTCAACGAAGCAGACCGGCTCGGTTCGACCCTCGCCGGGCTGGTGGAGTCCGGCTGCGAGGTTGTCGTCGTCGATGACGGGTCGACCGATGGGACGCGCGCGGTCGCGGCGGCGTATCCGGTCTGGATCCTGCATCACCCGGTGAACTGCGGTGCAGGGGCGGGACTGCGAACCGGCATCGCGTTCGCGCTGGCCCGCGGCGCCGACATCATCGTGTCGATCGACGCGGACGGCCAGCATGATCCCGCGGAGATTCCCTTGCTGGTCGCGCCAATCGCGGACGGCCGATGCGACGTCGCGATCGGCTCGCGGTTTCTGGGGCGGACGATCGACATGCCGTGGAGCCGCGGTCTCGTGCTGAGCGGCGCCCGCTGGTTCACGCGGATGTTCTCCGCCGTGGCCGTCAGCGATCCGCACAACGGGTTCCGCGCGTTCTCGCGCGCCGCGGCGCAGCAGATCCGCATTACGCAGGATCGCATGGCGCACTGCTCAGAGATCGTCGAACAGCTGCGGCCGCTCGGGCTGCGGTGGTGCGAGGTGCCGGTGACCGTCCGCTACACGCGCGCGACGCTCGCCAAGGGTCAAAGCTCCTGGAACGCGATCCGCATCGTCGGAGACCTGCTCGCGGGACGGTTGCACAAATGAACGCCGGCGCGCGGCGCACACGCCGCGGCGCCTACCCTGCCGCCTGCGCGGCCACGCTGCTGCTGACGCTGGCGGCATACGCGAACCACTTTCACAACGCCTTCCACTTCGACGACAGCCACACGATCGAGAACAACGCATACATCCGCAGTATCCGCAACATCCCTCAGTTCTTCACGACAGCCGAGACGTTCAGCTCGCTGCCGGCGAACCAGAGCTACCGGCCGCTGGTGACGGCGACGCTGGCCGTGGACTACCGGCTGGGCGGCGGCCTCGACCCGCTGATGTTCCACGTGACGAGCTTCAGCCTGTTTCTCGTCCAGTGCGCGCTGATGCTCGTGTTCTTCCGGCGCGTGATGGATCGCGCGCGGCCCGGCGGCGACAACCGATGGCTCGCGCTGCTGGCGACGGCGTGGTACGCGGTGCACCCGGCGAACGCCGAAACGGTGAACTACATCATCGCGCGGTCGGAAATCCTGTCGACGCTCGGCGTCGTCCTCGCGCTGGTGCTGTTCACGGGCGGCGGCGCGGCCAGACGCTACCACCTGTATCTGATCCCGGCCGCGCTGGGCACGTTCGGCAAGGAGACCGGGGCGATGTTCGCGCCGCTGGCGTTTTTGTACGTCGTCCTCTTCGAGCGCGAGCGGTCGCTCCGCCAGATGTTCAGCGTGCGTGAGATCGGCGCCGCGCTCCGCGCCACGTGGCCGTCGTTCGCCGTCTGTTTCGCGATCGTCGCCACCGGCATGCGGCTGGCGACGAACTACACGCCCGGCGGCACATCGCGCTGGCACTACCTGCTCACGCAGCCGTTCGTCATCGTCCACTACATGCTCAGCCTGTTTCTCCCGGTCCACCTGAGCGCCGACACGCAGTGGCCGCTGGTCACCGACCCGCTGGACAACCGCGTGCTCATCGGCGCCGCGGTGGTCGCCGCCTCGCTCGCGCTCGCGTGGGTCGCGTCGCGGACGCGCGTGACGCGGCCGATCGCGTTCGGCATCCTCTGGTTTTTCGTGGCGCTGCTGCCGACGTCCAGCCTCGTGCCGCTCGCCGAGCCGATGAACGATCACCGGATGTTCTTTCCGTTCGTCGGCCTGATCCTGGCCGTCGTCTGGGCGATCGGATTGGTGAGGGCGCCGCCAAAAACAGTAGTGGCCGCGGCCGCGATCGCGACCGCTCTGGTTCTGGCGATGGCGTACGGGACGTGGCAGCGCAACATCGTGTGGCGCACGGAGGAGTCACTCTGGCTGGACGCGACGACCAAGAGCCCGGACAACGGACGCGGCCTGATGAACTACGGCGTGATTCAGATGAACATAGGCAACTATCAGGTGGCCGACGAGTACTTCGCGCGCGCCCTTCGGTACACCCCGCAGTACGCGTATCTGCACGTGAACATCGGCGTGCTGAAAGGTGCGCTCGGGCAACGCGTGGAAGCTGAGCGGCATTTCCGGGAAGCGCTGCAATACGATCCCAACAACCCGGTCAGCTACACGCACTTCGCGCGGTGGCTGAAGTCTGTTGGACGGACCGAAGAAGCGCTGCTCTTCACACGCCGCGCGGTGGAGTTGAGCCCGGGCGATGCCGACGCGCAGGCACTGCTGGCCGACCTGCAGAAGTAAGCCGCCGGACGGGATACCATTGCGACGAGTTAATCATGACCTACACACGCGCCCTCGTCGTCTCGATGCTGACACTCGCCATCGCGCCGCTCGCGGCGCAGGACCGCACGATCGAGCTGCTCCGCCAGCTCGCGGACGCGCCGGGTCCGCCCGGCTTCGAAGAGCCGATCCGCAAGGTGATGGTCGATCAGATGAAGCCGTTCGCCTCGTCCATCACGTACGACGGCATGGGCTCGATCATCGCGATGCAGGGTTCGCAGGGCCCGCGCATCATGGTGGACGCCCACATGGACGAGCTCGGCGGCGTCGTGCGGCGCGTCACGCCGCGCGGCCTGCTGACCATGCAGATGCTCGGCGGGTGGCTGGATCAGGCGCTCGTCGATCAACGCTGGATCATCGTCGGATCGAAAGGCGCGGTGCGCGCGGTGACCGGGATCCGCGACGTGCACGTCGTACCGCCGGAAGAACGCGCGCGCGTGTACTCGCGCGACAGCCTGTTCCTGGACGTCGGCGCGAAGGACGAGGCCGAGGTCGCGGCGATGGGCATCGGACCCGGCGATCCCGTGGTGCCCGATGCGCCGTTCACCGTGATGAACGGCACGAACAACTACCTCGCCAAGGGATGGGACGACCGTGTCGGCTGCGGCGTCGTCATCGAAGCGATGCGCCGCCTCGCCACGCTGCCGCACGCGAACCAGATCGTATGGACGATCACGACGCAGGAAGAAGTCGGCCTCCGCGGCGCGCATACGGCGGCCGACGTGATCAAGCCGGAGCTGGCGATCGCGATCGAGGGCGGCATCACCGGCGATGTGTTTCCAGGACGCCCGGAAGAGACGCAAGTGCGGCTCGGCGCCGGACCGGGGATCTTTCTCTACGATTCGTCGGCGCTGCCGAACCGCAAGCTAACGGCGCTCGTGAAGCAGACGGCCGTCTAGAAGAGTCTGCCGCTGCAGCTCGATCTCGTGCAGGGTTACGGCGACGACTCCGCGGAGCTGCAGAAGAGCAACGGCGGCGTCCCGACGGTAAACCTCGTCGTGCCGATCCGTTACACGCACTCGCACAACGGGATCATGAACCGCCGCGACTTCGACCAGATGGTCGATCTGCTCGTGGCGCTGCTGCAGAAGCTCGACGCGCCGGCGGTCGCGCGCGTCCGCGACTTCACGCCGCAGTAATGCTCTTCAATTCGTTTCCGTTCATCTTTGTATTCCTGCCGATCGCGGCCGGCGGCTACTTTCTGGCCGGCGCGATCGCGCCGCGTCTGGCCGCCGCCTGGCTGGCGGCCGCGTCGCTCGCGTTCTACGGCTACTGGAGTCCGCGCGCGCTGCTCCTGCTCGCCGGATCGATCGGGGTCAACTTCATCCTCAGCCGCAGCCTCGCGCCGGCACCGGACCGCGGCGAACGCGCTCGCCGGCGGCTGATGTACGTCTCGGTCGTCGCCAACCTCACGCTGCTGGGGATCTTCAAGTACGCGAACTTCTTCGTCAGCGACGTGAACGCGATCGCCGGCCTGGTGTCCGGCCTCCGGCTGCAGACGTTGCATGTCGTCCTGCCGATCGGCATCTCGTTCTACACGTTCACGCAGATCGCATTTCTCGTCGACACCTGGAAAGGCGACGCGCGCGAGCCGAGCTTTGTGCACTACGTCCTGTTCGTCACCTACTTCCCTCACCTGGTGGCGGGCCCGATTCTGCATCACCGGCAGATGCTGCCGCAGTTTGCTGATCCGGCGACGCGCCGCCCGCAGAGCCGCCTCATCACGCTCGGACTATGCTTGTTCGCGATCGGACTGGCGAAGAAACTGGTGCTCGCCGATCAGCTCAGCGGGTATGCGGACACGCTCTTCCTCTCGGTCGCCGCCGGCGTGCGGCCCATGCTGCTGATGTCGTGGCTCGGCTCGCTGGCGTACACGCTGCAGCTGTACTTCGACTTCTCCGGCTATTCGGACATGGCGATCGGCCTGTCGCTGCTCCTCGGCATCCGCATGCCGTTCAACTTCGACTCGCCGCTGAAGGCCACGAGCGTGATCGACTTCTGGCGCCGCTGGCACATGAGCCTCGGCGCATTTCTCCGCGACTACGTGTACATCCCGCTCGGCGGCAACCGCGGCGGCCCTCGCCGTCACGCGATCACCGTGCTGACGACGATGACGCTGTGCGGGTTGTGGCACGGCGCGAGCTGGACGTTCGTCTCGTGGGGCGCGATCCACGGCGGCCTGCTCGTCGTGAACCGGACGTGGCGCCGGCTCACCGGCTCGACGGGCGCGCCGCGTGGCGCGGCCGGCACCGTCGCGGCGTGGACGCTGACCTTCGTCTGCGTCTGCGCGGCGTTCACGCTCTTCAGGGCGCCGACGTTTCAGATCGCCATGCAGATCTACGCCGGCATGCTGGGTCTGAACGGCGTCGCCGCGCTCCATCAGATCACGGACGCCGGCGTCTGGCAGGGCGCGAATTTCATGACGCAGGCGCCGCTCATCCAGGGCGGGAGCGGCGGCCCGATCATGATCGCGCTGGCCTTGCTGGTCTGCCTGGCGTTTCCCAACGCCAACACGCTCGCGGAACCGCGCGAGCAGGCCGAGCGGCCGATCGCGCCACGGCTCTCGCTGGCGCTCGGGTTCGCGTGCGGACTGCTGTTCCTGATCGGGCTCGGGCTGATGAACCGGCCCAGTCCGTTCGTCTATTTTCAGTTCTGACGTGGCACGCGGATCTTCGACACCGTCGTTCGCCGCCGCCGTATGCGGCGCGGCGTGCCTGCTCGTCGCCGCGTGCGGCGTCGGCCTGGCGATCCGCGGCGCGAGGCCCGTCCTGTCGGCCAACCCCTCGTTCAACGACAAGGCGGCGTTTCTCAGGCGGGCGCTTGCGGGCGGATGCGACGTGCTGATCGAAGGATCCTCCGTCGCGCGGGGCGGCATCGACGGCGTCGGCCTCTCCGCCGCGCTCGGCCGCCGCGTCGTCAACACCGGCTACAACGGCGCGAGCGCGAGCGAGTCGCTGCCGGTCTATCGCGCGATTCGCGCGCGCTGCCGGCCGGGCGTGCTCGTCCTGCCGATGCAGTACATCGACTTTCAGGCCGGCAGCAACGCCGACAACGACTGGCCCGGGTACGCCCGCTTCGTGTCCGGGCAGTCTGGCGCCAGACTGATCGCGTTGTACCTGCGCCGCTGGCCGCTGACGCTGGGAGGAACTCTCACGCGCGACCTCCCGGTGGACGCGAGCGGCAGCGACATGTTGCCGTGCGTGAACACTGTCCCGAAGGTGCCCCGGTGGCGCGACTATCTCAACGACCCGGTGGAGGAGCTCACGGCGAAGGACGAGGTCGCGATCGCGGAGCTGGTGCGGACGGCCGTCTCAGACGGCGCCGCTGTCTACGCGATCCGGCTGCCGATGCAGCTCGATGCGGAGCGCACGCTCGCGACCGGGACGAGTGATCGCGTCTGGCGGGCGATTGCACAGGCGGTCGCGGGAGCCGGCGGCCACTGGATTGCGCTCGACAATCGCGGCGCATTTCCAGACGAGGACTTCAGCGACTTCATGCACCTGAACGCCTGCGGCGCCTGGAAGGTCACACGGACACTGACGGACGCGGTGCGGTCGGCGTCGTAGGCCGCTACCGGCGCGCCGGCTTCCTCCCGAGACGAACGACGATGTCGTACTCGGCTTTCGTGGCGGGCTGCACCGACAGCCGGCTGCCTTTCTGCGTGACCGTCATCTTGGCGAGGCCCCGGGTCGCCTTCAGCGTTTCCAGCGACACGGTGCCGGCGAAGCGCTCGACGAACGCGATGTCGACCATGTGCCACACCGGCCTGGCCTGTCTCGGCTCCGGGTACCCGGCGCGCACGATCGTCGCGAGGCCCGTCACGCCGGAGGGATCCGCGTTCGACGCGTAGAACAGCACGCCGTCGCCCACCTGCATGTCGTCGCGCATGAGATTGCGCGCCTGGTAGTTGCGGACGCCTTCCCAGCTCGTGCGGCCGTCGCGCTGCAGATCGTCAATCGTGTACGTGTCCGGCTCGCACTTCATCAGCCAGTAGCGTGTCATCAGCCCTCACCGAAGCGGTCCATCGCCTCGTAGGCCGTCTCGCGAAACATCGGCAGGCCCGCGGCCTTGATGATCGCCTTGAGGCCCGCGCGCTGGTGGAACTCCATGTTGTCGCGGTTGATGACGACGGTGTTCGGATAGAGCGGGGCGAGGCGGCGGAACTCGCTGTCGATCAGCTTGAAGCGCCGGACCATGTTCTCGGCGCTTTCGTGCGGCCGGTTGCGCTGGCGGATGTGCTTCTCGACCGTGTCGGTGTTCGACGTGAGAACGATCACGCGATCCGGGTTCCAGGCGTCGCCGATCGCGAGCACTTTCCTGAGCTCTGCGTGATGCTCGGCCGGGTACTCCGCGATGTGCGCCTCGAGCGTGAGGCGCGCGCCTTCGAAGAAGATCACCTTGCCGGGCCGGTCGGTGTCGGCGGCGTCGCGGTAGTTGGCGTCGTAGAGGCGGCCGAAGTACGCCGTGACGCCCACGGGATTGCGGCCGGCGTCGATGTCCTCGAGGACGCGCGGATCCCACACGCCTTCCTCGCCCTCTCCGTAGGATCCGTTGTGATAGAGATCGCCCAGCTGCCGGAGGAGCGTGCTCTTCCCGATGCCGGGTCCGCCGACGATCGCAACTCGCATCTCAGAGCGTTTCGTGCGCGGTTTCGCGCGTCGAGATCAGCCCGATCATCGACAGCACGGCGCCGGCGCACAGGTAGTAGCCGACGTACTGCAACCCGTACGTCTTCGCCAGATATGTGGCGGCGTAGGGCGCGAGCGAGGCGCCGAAGATGCCGGCGAGGTTGAACGTCAGCGAGCTGCCCGAATAGCGCACGGTGGTCGGAAACAGCTCCGACAGCACGGTGCCGAGCGGCCCGTAGACCAGGCCGACCAGCGACATCCCGAGCACCATCATCGCCACCGCACCGGCCGTGCCGGCAGCGAACAGCGGCGCCATCACCAGACCGAACACGAAGATCCCGACGTTCACCCACATCAGCATCTTGCGGCGGCCGCGTTCGGCGAGCAGCGCCGAGATCGGCGTGAACGCCGCGAAGAACAGGATCGCGAACAGCTGCATGACGAGAAATTTCTCGCGCGAGTAGCCGAGCGCGCTCGTGCCCCACGAGAGCGAGAAGACAGTCATCAGGTAGAAGATCTGGAACGCCGTCAACGACACGAGGACGCCGAGGAACAACGTGCCGCTATGGTTCTTGATCACCGTCACAATCAGCACTTCCACCCGCTCGCTGCGCTTCAACGCCTCCGCGAAGACCGGCGTCTCGGTGATGGTCAGCCGGACGTAGAGTCCGACCGCGACCAGCGCGGAGCTGGCGAGAAACGGCAGGCGCCAGCCGTAGGCGAAGAACTGCTCGTTGGTGAGCGTCTCGGAGAGCAGCAGGAAGATGCCGCCGGAAAACAGGAAGCCGATCGGCGCGCCCAGTTGCGGGAACATGCCGTACCACGCGCGCTTGCCTGGCGGCGCGTTCTCGACGGCCAGCAGCACGGCGCCGCCCCATTCGCCGCCGAGACCCAGGCCCTGGCCGAAGCGGCAGATCGCGAGCAGCAGCGGCGCGGCGATCCCGATCGTGGCGTAGGTCGGCAGCATCCCGATCGACACCGTCGATACGCCCATCGTCAGCAGCGCGGCGACGAGCGTGACCTTGCGGCCGACGCGGTCGCCGAAGTGCCCGAACAGCGCGGAGCCGATCGGCCGCGCGATGAAGGCGATGGCGAACGTCGCCAGCGACGCGAGCGTGGCGGAGGCGGGATCGGACTTCGGGAAAAACAGCGGCGGGAAGACGAGCACCGCGGCGGTCGCGTAGATGTAGAAGTCGAAGAACTCGATGGTCGTGCCGATCAGGCTGGCGAACAGAACCTGGGCGGGGCTGTTGATCGCCTTCGCGGGCGCGGCGGTGGCACTGCTCATCGTCACCGATAATACTCGGAAGAGACCTGTCGTGGACGCCAGCCATCCCATTCACGAGACGGTGAACGCCGTCTATCTGTCCGACTCGCGCCGCGTCCTCGCCACGTTGATCCGCCTGCTGGGCGACTTCAACGTCGCCGAAGAAGCGATGCACGACGCGTTCAGGGCCGCGCTCGAGCAGTGGCCGCGCGACGGCGTGCCCGCCAACCCGCGCGCGTGGCTGGTGTCGGCCGGACGCTTCAAGGCGATCGACGCGATGCGCCGGCGTCAACGGTTCGACTCGCTGGATGCGCTCGGCGAGAGCGCCGACGCCGGCGTCGTCGATGCCGCGGCCTGGGCGGACGCCGAGAGCGTGGAGGACGATCGGCTGCGGCTCGTCTTCACGTGCTGCCATCCGGCGCTGTCGCCGGACGCGCAGGTTGCGCTCACGCTGCGCGAGGTCTGCGGGTTGACGACCGAAGAGATCGCGCGCGCGTTTCTGACGCCGGCGCCCACGCTGGCGCAGCGCATCGTGCGCGCGAAGGCGAAGATCCGCGACGCGCGGATTCCGTATCAGGTTCCGGCGCCCGCCGAATTGCCCGCCAGGCTCGACGCGGTGCTGCGCGTGATCTACCTCGTGTTCAACGAGGGCTACACCGCTTCGTCCGGCGCGTCGCTGACCAGACATGAACTCTCCGCCGAGGCGATCCGGCTCGGGCGGCTGCTCGTCGAGCTGCTCCCTGAGCCCGACGCGTGCGGGCTGCTGGCGCTCATGCTGCTGAACGAATCGCGACGGGAGGCACGGACGTCACCCGACGGGGAGATCATCCTGCTCGACGCTCAGGATCGATCGCGGTGGAATCGGGACTTCATCGCGGAAGGGATCGCGCTCGTCGAACGGGCGCTCTCGTCGCGGCGATTCGGGCCGTACACGATTCAGGCGGCGATTGCGGGCGTGCACGCGGAGGCGCCGACCGCGGCCGCGACCAACTGGGGAGACATCGTCGGCCTGTACGATGTGCTGGCACAGGCGGACGGTTCGCCGGTGATCGCGCTGAACCGCGCGGTCGCCATCGCGATGCGCGACGGCCCGGCGGCCGGACTGGCGCTCATCGACGGCATTCTCGATCGCGGGGAGTTGTCCGAGTACCGTCCCGCGCACGCCGCGCGCGCCGAACTGTGCCGGCGGCTCGGCCGGACCGCGGACGCCCGCGCCTCATACACACGCGCGCTCGCGCTCGCGCGCCAGGAGCCGGAGCGCCGTTTCATCGAGCGTCAGCTCGAGGAGTTGTCATGAAGTACCTGTGTCTGGTCTATCTCGAGAAGGACAAACTGCACGCCGTGCCCGACAGCGAATGCCTCGCCTGCGGAAACGGGTTGAGGGCGAGCGGCGTCCTGCTCGCCGCGGAGCCGCTGTACCCGGCCGACACCGCCGCGACGGTTCGCGTGCGCAACGGCAAGCCGACGATCGTCGACGGTCCGTTCGCGGAAACGAAGGAGCAGCTCGCGGGCTTCTACCTGATCGACGCGCGAGACTTGAACGAGGCGATCCAGGTGGCCGCCAGGATCCCGCCGGCGCGAGAGGGCAGCATCGAAGTGCGGCCGGTCAGGGAGTTACAGCCGTCACGGGAATCGCCGGCATGACGGCGGCGTTCGACGCGGCCGGCGTCACGATGACGGGAATGAACAGATTCGACGCGCGCGTGCCGGCCGCGCCGGCGTGCAGCGCGTTCGCCGCAATCCCTCCGAAAATGTACCCGACCGTCGTCGGCGCCGTGAGCGTCGAGAGATCGACGAGGCCGTTCTCGAATCCGGGACGCGGAATCAGTGAGGCCGAGGTGCCCAGGCGCCCGGGCATCTTCAACCCCAGCACGAACCCGTCGTAGGCGCCGCTGGGGTTGAGCACGATGCCGGAAATGTCGTCGACGAATCCCAGGCTGTCCGCGCCGTGATCGGTCTGCGCGAGGTTCGACACCAACTGCTTCGCGGCGCTGTCGTAGCGAAACGCGCTGAGGCCGCCGAAGAGGATCGTGAACGCGCGTCCGGCGGCGGCCCCGCCCGTCAGCGTCAGCGTCGGGCACACGTACTGGTTCATCGCGACCGGCATCGGATCCTCGGTCAGTGTCGGCGACGGTTGATTGAGGCCGTCGATATGCAGCACGTCCACGTGCGGATCCGGACTGCCCATCCTGAACACGCCGCCGAAGACCGAGATCCGCGGCGCGCCCGACGGTCCGATCGTCAGCGCCGACGGGAAGTCGCGGCGATGATAGAAGTCGTGGTTGAGCGCCGGCGCGACCGGAAAGCTCGACTGCCAGATCGGGGCCGGCGGCGTGCCGCTCATGGTGAACATCCGCACCGATTCGGTGTAGATCTGCGTGAAGCTCGCGGTCGCCCTCGGCGCCGGCGTGTACGCGCGATCGAACACCTGGCCGAACGCGAGGAAGAACTGGTGGTTCACCTGAAACAGCGCGCCGCCCGTCACGCGGAAGCGCTCGTCGTCGGGAAACTTCGCGGCAATGCGCGTCATCGCGGCCGCGCCGGCGGCCGCCGTCGTGCGGTCGATCGCGCTCTGAAGGTCGATCGCGGTCATGGACGGGAACGTCTTGAACGTGTTGTCTGCTGAATCGCGGCCGTATCCGCCGACGACATACAGCGTGTTGCCGTCCTGCGCGAACTCCTGGTTCGTCGCCGAGAGCTGATCGCGCAGCAGCGGCGGCTCGAACGGCGCGATCGGAATCGCCGTGGCCCGCCGCAACGCGAGATCGACCACCCACAGATAGCCGTTCACGCCGGCGTCCGGAAAATTCCCGGCGACGTTTTCGTCCGTCCCGAATCCATGCAGCCCGGTGGTGCGTCCGCCGACGACGATCACGCGATCGCCGAGGGTCCCGAATGCATACGAATGCAGTCCCGGAAGCCCGTCGACGGCAAACGCCTCGCCCAATGACACGGTGAACGGCAATGCGACGGACGGCGCCGCTGCCGGCGCCTGCGCGCGCAACAGCGTGACGGCGGCCACCGCCATCGCCAACGCCCACCGCGCGGGCCGGACGCGTCCGATCATTCCGGGCAACCGGCGTTCAGCCAGTTCAACAGCGTCTGCCGGTCGTGCGCGGGCAGGTCGCGCGTGACCGGCATGTAGTTCGGCTCGTCGATCTTGTGCGACAGCACGTCGAGCATGCGCTGGCGGTTCTGGCGCAGAATCGTGAGGCTGTCGAGCTGCACGATGGCGCGCATGCCCGGATACAGACGGTTGTACTGCGCGAGAATCGGCTGGACATCACGCCATCGCGGCGCGGCGACCGCTTCACCGTAGGCGAAGACGAGCACGGTGAACGCGGTGTTCGATCCCATCGAGCCGGGTGCGTTGCCGCGGTGCGTGCCGTCCCACGGGCCGCCGAGAAAGTACACCTGACTCTGAATGTGCCGCCGATCCGACGGCAGATTGTGCAGCCGGTTGGCGGTGACCGTCAGCGTCGCGCGGCCGAGCGCATCCGTCGTCAGCGGCGTGGCGAACGACACGCCGTCGGCCGGCAGGTTGTTCCAGCGGTTGATCGCATCGAGGCGCCAGCCGACCGTATGCCGCGCGAGCGGCACGCCGAACTTGCGCGCGCGCAGCTCGACGGTCGCGGTCTCCCCGGCGTTCAGGCGCGCGAGGACCGGCTCGTTCTCGATGCACACGCCATCGGGCCGCTCGGCGAGGATCGCGACGTCGGCCGCCTCACTGGTGAGCACGACGAGGATCGGACGCTGCACGAGATACGCGAGCTGCGCGTCGGTGAGATCCAGATCGTAGATGCCCGCGGTGTTCATGTACGCGCTCGTCGTGTAGGCGAGCTCCGGCGGCATCGTGACGATGGCGCCGGACGGATCGCGATAGCCGGCGAAGAACGTGCCGTCGACCGCGTCGCCGGCGTGTCCCTCGGGATCCTCCTGCCACTGGATCGAATTGCTGAGATCCAGCGTGAGCTTCCGCGCGGCCGTGTTGATCACGCACGGCGCCGGCGCGCAGCTCACCACGGTCTTGTCCGCGGTGCCCAGCAGCCGCCGGCCGGCCAGATACGTCGCCGGCTCGTCGTCTTTCGCCGGACCGATGATGCCGACCAGGCGGCCGGTGGCGAAATTCGGGTCCGTGATCAGGAACGTCTTGTTCGCGTCCTGGATGCCGGCGCCAAAATTGTCGACGACAAACTTCATCGACAGCTGGTTGTGGCCGAGACGCAGCATGGTGTCGATCGTTCCGGTCGGATCGAGAGCGGCGCCGGACAGGCGCTCAATCCTGGTCAGCACCGACTGGAAGAAGCCGCTGTTGCCCCAGACACTGCCTTCGCCGGGGATCCGCGTCCAGGTGTCGCGCGCCACCGGCGGCGGATCGAGAAGGCCCGTCAGGAACGGCTTGCCGAGGGCGTCGGCGAAGGTGATCCGCATGCCGAACAGCTCCGCGTAGTTCTGCTGATCGGGATCGAGATCGACAATCTTCGGACTGCTGTCGACGGCAAACGTGCCGATCTCCGAGTGCACGAGCGGATGGTTCGCCTGCACCTGATAGTGCTCGTCGACGACCGCCGTCACCATGCAGCGGAGGAAACGGAACTCGCCGGTGCCGCGCGGGTGCCACTCGGCGTCGCCCTGCACTTCCGGCGTCGTCGTCTGCAGGACGACCGAGGGATCGTAGTTGTCGAGCCGATTGTTGCCGGTCGGCGGCCGCGCCATGAACTTGCCGGCGAAGTAGATGCGCGGTACGTCGAGGTAGCTCATCGCGCACCCGCGCGGCCGGCGGCCCGGAGTCGAGGTAGAGGTTTGCGGGCCGGGTTCGGGCCCCAGGCGAGACCCGGAGGCCGCGTGCCGACGCCGGCGACGTAGATCGCCGATTCACCGACGCCGTCGACGCCGATCACGCGCTCGATCGCGGAGTCGGCGAAGGCGTTCGTGCAGAACGGCGCGAGGCCGAGCGACGTGGCGACGAGACAGAACGTCTGGCACAGGTGTCCGGCCTCGAGCAGGATGCCGCGATACGCGCGCGGATGCCGATAGCGCGCACGCACGCGCTCGAAGACCGACGTCATCACGAACACGGCCGACGCGCCCTGATACCACGGCTGGACCGGCAGCAGCGTCCTGAGCAGGCTCGGCGTGGCGTGCGATCCGACGCGCGTCAGCCGATGACGATCGGGATTGAAGTGATAGGCGCCGCGCGGCAGCCCGCTCACGCGAAGCGCGATGACGTAGGCCTCGACGCTGTGACGCGCGCCGCCGGACGGCGACGTCTTCAGCGCCATCGGCGCATGTCCGGGGTTGACCATCCAGCTCTGGACGCCCCACGTGAGCCCGAGCAGCGTCGAGAGATCCTGAAGCGACAGCGGCGCGCGGCCGAAACGCCGCCACGTCCGCCGCGCGAGCAGCGTGTCCGACAGCACGCCGCTGCGATCCGGCGCAGGCAGCGGGATCAGCGGGCGTCCGGGGTACTGCTTGACGGGCGCGGGCGGGTGCGACGCGTCGAGGGACCGCATGACCGTCGCCTCGCGACGGAACCACACGTCGCGCGTGGAGAAATGAAAATGAGTCGCCTGCGGGGACCACGCCGTCCACTTGTCGAGCTCGGGCGAGTCGTCGCGGCCGATCCGATCGACGAGCCCTTCGCGGACCAGCGCGCGCACGGCGGCGCGAACGGTCGTGTCAGGAATGCCGTCGAGCGACGAGGTCAGCGAACGGATGGACTGCGGATCGCCGAGGCGATCGAGAATCTGGAGGAGCGGAAGCGCGACGCGCACTTCCGCTCCTGTCCTGGGAGTGAATGCGCGAGACTCCCCGTCGCGCCAGAAGCACACCACGTGCGGCGACCGGCGATAGCGGACGGGAACGGCTCGCGGCACCGGTCGCTAGTTCCCGCCGCCAGGTCCGAACTGACAGCAATCGCTGACTTTCTTGTCGACGGCCTTCATGCTGTTGATCGCGCCTGTCAGCAGCGCGTGCTCCGGCGTGCCGGCCTTGGCGCGCGCCTTCTTCTTGCGCAGCGATGCGAGCTCCTTGCCTGTGGTCTTCCTCACGGATCTAAGCGCTCCGACGTAGTGCGGATTTCTCTTCTTGGCCATTGACTCTCTCCTTTTTCGGCGGCGTTGACGGACTGTTGACGGAATCGGGATAGTGCATGCTCCGGATGAGCGCCTGGAATTCGGGGCGCGTGCGCAACGCGTCGAACCGTGGATCGACGGCGACGTTCACGAGTTGCGGATTGCGCTCCTTATAGCACTTCTGCAGCAGGGCCAATGCGCGATCGGGCATCGCCAGCGCCGAGTACGCGATGGCGACCTCGTAGTCGAGCTGCGTCCCCGGCGACGAGACGTAGTCCGCCAGGATTTTCTTCGCCTCGTCACGCTGACCCGCCGCCGCCAGCGTGTACGACAGCATCGGGCGGAACGGCCGTCCTCGACTGGATTCCGCGAGCGGCCGCAGCGCCGCAATCGCCTCGGCATGCATCCCCTTCCCGGTATACGCGCGGACGAGCAGCGTCTGGGCCAGCGTGTAGTCGGGATTGAGGCGCAGCGCTTCCGTCGCACTCGCGATCGACGCGTCGTAGTTGCGGGCGAAGTAGTAGGCCCACGCGGCTGAGCGGTGGGAGTCGGCGAGCATCGGGAACGTGGCGACGATGGTTTCTCCCTGCGCCGTCGCTTCCGCGTGCCTCCCGACCGCCTGCAGGAACAGCAGGTACTCCCGCCGCACGCCTTCCGTCGACGCTCCGGCCGACAGCGCGCGGCCGAATTCCTCCGCGGCCCGCGTCCAGTCCCAGGCCAGCAGGAACCGGCCGTAGGCCCGCGCCGCCCACGTCTCCGGATCGGCCGGATCGATGGCGATCGCCTTGTCGGTGTTCGCGAGCACGCGCGCGAACGCGGCCGGTCCCGGCATGCCGTTCCAGGCCGCGCTGAGGTTCGCGTAGCACTGCGCCACCGCCGCGTACGCCGGCACGAACCGCGGATCCCGGCTGATGGTGCGATTGAAGACGTCGATTGTCTCGTTCAGCGCCTGCGCCGAGTTCGCCCGCGACCACATGTCGCGGCCGCGCAGGTAGAGCTCCAGCGTCGTGTCGTCGGCGGATGGGCGAGTACGCCGCGCCTCCTGGCGAACGGCGAGCGCGAGGCCGACGCGGACCGCCACGCCTTCGGCAATCTCGCCGGTCGCCGGCAGCAGGCGCCCGAGGTCGTTCTCCGACGTGTTCGACCAGATCAGCTTGCCGCCTTTCGCGTTCCGCAGGCTGGTCGAGATGCGCACCGTGCGTCCCTGGTTGTTGACGGCAGGCACCAGCTGCACCGAGCCCTCGATCATCCCCGACGCCCCCGTGCGGACGACGATGTCCTGCAGATCGCGGCGCTGATCGAGCTGCTGCCGCACGAACGAGTACGGAATCGTCCGGATCTCGCCCCGCTCCTCGAGCGCCGTCGTCAGTTCCTGCGCGACGGCGTTCGCCAGAAAGGTCTCGTTCGGATCGCCGGTGAGATCCTTGAACGGCAGCACCACGATGGAGTCGATGAGGCCGGCCGCCGCGGCGTCAGGTGCGGGGCGGGCGCGCGCGCGCCAGAGATACGCCGCCGGCACGCCGGCCAGCACGAGCGCGATCGGTATCCAGACGAGCGCGCGCCTTCCGATCGACCGGCGCCTGGCGATCGTCGTCATCGCCGAGTGCTCGACGGATCCCGGCATCGCCGACGCGGGCAGCCACTCGCTCGCCGCGACGAGCGCCGCGCGCAGCTCGCCCGCCGTCGCCGGGCGCCGCTGCGGATCGGGATCGATCGCGCGCTCGATGACGCCGACCAGCGCCGCCGGCACGTCCGGCCGCGCATCGTCGAGCCGCTCGCGGGTCCCGTCGCGATGACGCTGCTGCAGTTCCTCGGTCGTGGCGCCGGCGACGGGATAGCGCCGCGTGAGGAGATAGAACAGCAGGACGCCGATGCTGTAGACGTCCGTGCGAACGGTGGCGGGCTGCCCTTCCAGAATCTCCGGCGCCCAGTACGGCG
>Ga0105856_1000585_pt1 | contig 18560 bp, 14 predicted proteins | sample OrgsoiDNA_201060_FD_89681 | JGI IMG/M metagenome (GOLD analysis project Ga0105856, IMG submission 89681) | Permafrost soil microbial communities from the Arctic, to analyse light accelerated degradation of dissolved organic matter (DOM) -... | ecosystem: Environmental > Terrestrial > Soil >...
GGCAAACTGTTCGGCTCTATCGGTACTCGCGATATTGCTGATGCAGTGACTGCAGCTGGCGTTGAAGTTGCTAAAAGCGAAGTTCGTTTGCCGAATGGCGTGCTGCGTACCACTGGTGAACACGAAGTTGAGTTCCAGGTACACAGCGACGTATTCGCTAAACTGAATGTCGTTGTGGTTGCTGAAGCGTAATAACGCTGAGGTAAACCTGTGAGACGCCGGCCTTGTGCCGGCGTTTTGCTTTTTAGAAGAAAGCGTTCCTTAAAAAAGCATCAGCTAGCGACTACGCTGATAAGTCCCATCGGCCTGACGCGTGAAAAGCACCGTCGTATTTTGCTCGGTGGTAATTTGCAGCGACGTCACCACGCCCTGAGTATTGCGCTGGATTTTCACTTCCTGTCCAGCCTTCAGGGTACTCAAGGGTTTTTGATCCCCCTCCACCTGCGCCATTGCAAACACGTCATTTACGGCAAGATTGTTGTCACGGAACAGCTGCGCCATCGTCTGACCCGCCTGAACGCGATAACTCTGCCAGCGACCTTGATCAACCGGTTGTGGCGGCTCAATGGCCGCCTGTTGCTGTGGTGCCGCAGACTCTTGCTGCGGCTGGGTTATTTGCGTGGTTCGCCCCTGATCATTTCTCAGGTCTGCCTGCATCGGGATAGACGTCGGCTGTTGTGGCTGAGACGGTGAATAGGTATTCGGTGGCGAATAGGGCCACAGCATGGCCAGAACCACCACCAATGCGCTGATGATTATCCCGCGGCGATGCGCATAAGGCAGCGGTGACATCCAGTGGAAGTTATCACTCATATGCCAGATTTTGCAGGCTAAGGCTTTCGCTTGGCCGAGCCTTGACGGCGGCGCAGGCGGCTGCTCTTGGGACCCGTCGCTTTCAGACAGCGGCGTTGGGTTACGCATCGGTCTTTTCATAATGGTGATCCAGGATCTCAACATCGGTTGATAAACACGGATGGCTCTCCTTCTCCTGGGCGGGATTCTGCCCATGACAACCTCTCTTTCTTACACTTTTCGTACACACGACGACGGGAGTTAACAGAAAAAATCATGCCCGATTCCTCTGTCGGATTTTCCCGCTAAGTATAGCTGGTTAACTGCTTGATGCGGAAAGGAACAACGCACAAATAGCACGCAAACGACACCAGAAGGGCCAATAAATGCCGTAAACCTCCATTCAGCCGTGAAGATGTGAGTCAAGTGTCACCTTGCCTAACAGAGCGTTTTACCCAAAAGCCACGCGCTGTTATGCTGCGCCTTCGACTTTTAAAGACTTAAGGAAACTTCATGACAACCCCTTCATTTGATAGCGTTGAAGCGCAGGCAAGTTACGGTATCGGCTTGCAGGTCGGTCAACAATTGCAGGAATCAGGTTTACAAGGTTTAGAGCCTGACGCATTGCTGGCAGGCTTACGCGATGCGCTGGAAGGGAATACGCCAGCCGTTCCGGTTGACGTTGTTCACCGTGCGCTGCGTGAAGTTCACGAGCGTGCTGACGCCGTGCGTCGCGAACGTCAGGAAGCACTGGCAGTGGAAGGTCAGGAATTCCTGACCACCAATGCCCAGCGTGATGATGTGACCAGCACCGAATCCGGTCTGCAATTCTCAGTGATCACTCAGGGTGAAGGCCCGATCCCAGGCCGTCAGGACCGCGTACGTGTTCACTATACCGGTAAACTGATCGACGGCACCGTGTTCGACAGCTCAGTACAGCGTGGCGAACCTGCAGAATTCCCAGTGAATGGCGTGATCGCAGGCTGGATCGAAGCACTGACGCTGATGCCTGTCGGTTCTAAGTGGGAGCTGTATATCCCTCATGAGCTCGCTTACGGCGAACGTGGTGCTGGCGCGTCTATCCCACCATTCAGCGCACTGACTTTCGAAGTTGAGCTGCTGGAAATCCTGTAATTCGTCGCGATGACCGGCGAAAACATAAACAAAAGGGCGCCTGAGCGCCCTTTTTTACGTTTGCAGCCGGGCTTATTGCGCTTTCAGCGGCGTTTGCAGATCCACTTGGTACACCTCAAAGCCCACGTCATCGAGGCCTTTGGCGGTCATCGGATATTGCGCGTGCGTTTTGATAAACGCTGCGGCTTTTTCCGTCGGCGACGTTTCAAAGCGAATATCCAGCGGCTGGCTGGCGACAATCGGTGCAAGACGCCAGTTGTTGTCTGCCGTTGGCGTCACTGCCCCCAGCTTCTGCGTTTGGGCACCAATGTAGGCCGCGACGACAGAACGGTTTTCATCCGGTGAGGCGAAAGCGATATGTTTATCGCCGGTACCGGCAAATTTACCGCCGTAGGCGCGGTAGTTATTGGTGGCAACCAGGAAAGTCGCTTTGAGATCAATCGGTTTGCCGTTGAAGGTCAGGTTTTTAATACGCTCAGCATCTTTATGGACCACCGCACACTCGCCGTCAAAACGGGCTGGCTGAGTCACGTCAATCTGGTAGTTCACACCGTCGATCACATCGAAATTATAGGTGCGGAAATCTTCCCAATTGATGAGAGATTGCGGTTTGCTGCTGTGAACGTCGATCTGGTTAAACTGCCCTGCCGAACATTCCAGCCAGTCTTTCACTTCCTGTCCCGTCACTTTCATCACCACTAATGTATTCGGGTAGAGATACAAATCAGAGGCATTACGGAAGGTTAAATCGCCTTTCTCGACTTCAACAAAACTGGCAGGGTCATTTTTACGGCCACCGGCTTTGAACGGTGCCGCCGCCGAGAGAACCGGCAAACCGGCCAGATCGGGATCGCCCTGAATAAAGTGTTCGGTATAGGCTTTTTGCGCATTATTGACGATTTGCACGGTGGGGTCGTCTTGGACCAGCGACAGGAAGCTGTACATATTGTCGTTGGATTTACCGACCGGTTTACTGACGAATTCGCGAGTTGCGTTGTGGTCGTCAGCCAATACTTTCACCAGCGCGGGGTCTTCGGCGGCCAGCGATTTTTTATTGGCTTTATCGTAAATCGGGCGGGCTTCGGCACGGGCTGAGTCGACTTTCCACTGGCCGTCATGGTTGCTAAGCACCATATCCACCACGCCGAGATGGTCGCCCCACATCCCCGGCATGACTGCCGGAATACCGTTCAGGGTGCCCTGTTTGATGTCAGCCCCTTTGATGTTGGCGAAATCTTCGCTTGGGAAGACGGCATGGGCGTGACCAAACATAATCGCATCGATGCCTTTGACCTGACTTAAGTAGTACACCGAGTTTTCGGCCATGGTTTTATACGGATCGCCAGACAATCCTGAGTGCGGGATGGCGACAATAATATCGGCACCCTGTTTGCGCATTTCCGGCACCCACTTTTTCGCGGTTTCGGTGATATCAGCCACGGTGACTTTGCCGGCTAGATTGGCTTTATCCCACACCATGATCTGCGGCGGCACAAAACCGATATAACCAATACGCAGGTTATGGGTTTTGCCCTCACGGTCTTTAACGGCGTTATCGGTGATGAGGAACGGCGTGAAGAGCGGTTTGCCGGTTTTGCTGTCGATAACGTTGGCATTCACATAGGGGAATTTCGCCCCCGCCAGAGCTTTCTGCAGATAGTCCAACCCGTAGTTAAATTCGTGATTTCCTAAGTTGCCCACCACATAATCCAGCGTGTTCATGGCTTTATAAACCGGATGAACGTCACCTTTGTTCAACCCTTTTGCCGCCATGTAATCACCGAGCGGGCTGCCCTGAATCACGTCGCCATTATCCACTAAGACCGAGTTGGTGACTTCGCCACGCGCGGCGTGAATCAAGCTGGCGGTGCGCACCAGACCGAATTTATCGGTGGGTTTATCTTTGTAGTAATCGAAATCCATCATGTTGCTGTGTAAGTCGGTGGTTTCCATGATGCGTAAATCAACCTGCGATGCATGCGCGGATACCGCCACCAGCGAAGCTAACAGGGATAACGTCAGATGACGCTTAAGCATTGAAGTGCCTCCAGAAAGGGCGTTCGAAAAGATAAAAGTCGGATATGTATCTCAAAAACCAATGAGAATGTAATCAGTTGTCATAAATAATTGTGAGATGTAACGGGTATTGCTGAGCAGAATTGTTAACAGCCGCAGATTACGGGATGGCTATTCCGCCTAAAAAAAACTAGGCTTCCTGTAAGACGTTGGGTTTGAAAGAACAACTGAGGTGGAAAATGTTAGAGAAAATTTGCCAGCTTGCACGGGATGCAGGTGAGGCCATCATGGCCGTGTACGAGGGTGAACAACCGCTGAATACCCAGCATAAAAAAGATGACTCGCCGGTGACGGCGGCAGATATTGCCGCGCATCACGTGATTAAAAACGGCTTAGCCCAGCTGGATCCGCATACGCCGATGCTGTCGGAAGAAGATCCGCAAACCTGGAATGAGCGACAGAACTGGACGCGTTATTGGCTGGTAGACCCGCTCGACGGCACCAAAGAGTTCCTTAAACGCAATGGCGAATTCACGGTGAATATCGCGCTGATTGAAGACGGTAAACCGGTGCTCGGCGTGGTGTATGTCCCAGTAACCAATGTGATGTACAGCGCGGCGGAAGGCATCGCGTGGAAAGAAGACCAAGCGGGGCGCCGACAGATTCAGGTAAAAGAAGCGCATCCGCCGCTGGTGGTGGTCAGCCGTTCACATTATGCCAATGATCAGGAATTGCATGATTATTTGCTGCAACTCGGCGAGCATCAAACGGTCGCTATCGGATCGTCATTGAAGTTCTGTCTGGTTGCAGAAGGTGAGGCGCAGCTTTATCCACGCTTTGGGCCAACCAATATCTGGGATACCGGCGCAGGCCACGCGGTGGCGATTGCCGCGGGCGCAGTCGTGCATGACTGGAAAGGGCAGACGTTGCTCTACACCCCGAAAGAGTCGTTCCTCAATCCGGGTTTTCGGGTGTCACTGTTTTAATGCTCTGAGAAAAGGGAAAGCGCCGAAGCCGTGCTTTCCCTTTGTGACGGCAAATCCCGCGTTATTCTTTAACCAATGTATGCAGCATCTCAATCACCTGCTTGATTTCAGCCTGTGTCAGCGCGCCATCTTTAGCAAACTTGATCACCCCGCCTTTATCTAACACCACCACTGCTGAGCTTTTAGGCTGAAGCTGCCACGCCTTTTTTACCGCGCCGTTGCTGTCGACAATGATCTGTGACCACGGGAATTCTTTCTTGCCGCTCTCAATGCTGCTGCGCACAAACATGCCGCTGCCGATAATTGCATCATCGGTATTGATGATGGTCGTCGTTTGGTAACGATCGTGCGGTAGATTGGCTGCCCTAATGGCGTCAATTAAAGGTGCATTTAGCGCTTTGGCGCTAGAACGCCCGGCCATATGTTGCACCACGCGGACCTTTCCCGGCAGTTTGGCACTGTTCCAGCGGCTGTAGCTGAAGTCGTTATTGACGTAATTCAGTTCACCTTTGTCATCGACGCCCACTGCGGGCAGGCGATTATCGATGACGACATTGTGTGCTGTCGCGAAGAAGGGGAAGAGAGCAAAAGAGAGGATAAGCAGGCTTTTTAACATCATACGAGCTCCAGAGATTAGGGCATTCAACATGCCTCGACCTGACAAGCATAGAATCAGTTAAGTGGTCTGTCCTGTTGAAATGTTAACAGTGTGTTATAGCTTACAGAAATGACATAGATTGAAGGGTTATACTGTGCGTATGCGACAATTCTGAAAAGCACTCTGTCAAGGTAGGTAAAAGCAGTTAAATGTACTGGCAGAACCTGAACTCCCTGCTATCTTATAGGTCTACTCACTGCGAATACGATTCAATTCAGACATTCATCGCAGCAGTATCTTGTCTGAACATGCAGTGATTTATAGGAGGAAAGTAGAAAAATGAGAATCTTCCAGCGCTACAATCCGTTGAAAGTAGCCAAGTACGTTAAGACGTTGTTCCGTGGCCGTCTTTACATTAAAGACGTCGGCGCATTTGAGTTCGACCAAGGCAAAATTTTATTGCCGAAAGTACGCGATAAGCGCCATTTTAGTGTGATGTCCGAAGTTAACCGGCAGGTGACGCACCTGCAAACCGAGATGGGCTAACGCCCGACACCCAAGAGCCGTATGCTGTTGTGAGTGTCAAAAAAAACGGCCCTTTAGAGGGCCGTTAGTGTTTCTGAAACAGGCTAAAAATGAAGATTAATGATCGCCGTTTTTCTCAGCCAGTTTCAATGCTGCTTTCTCATCTTTGATTTCCTGCGGCGTTTTCGGCAACAACGGCGCGACAGGTTTATCCGTGATGCGCGTCACCAGTAACTGGTCAATCTTGTAGCTGTCGATATCAACCACTTCGAATTTGTAACCCGCGAATTTCACGAAATCGGTACGTTTTGGAATTTTACGCAGCATGAACATCATGAAACCACCGATGGTTTCATAGTTACTGGACTGGGTGAATTCTTCGATATGCAACACGCGCATCACGTCTTCGATTGGCGTCCCGCCTTCGATCAGCCATGAGTTTTCATCACGCGCCACAATCTGTTCTTCCAAACCCTGACCGACTAAATCGCCCATCAGCGTGGTCATCACGTCGTTGAGCGTGATGATACCAACCACCAACGCATATTCGTTGAGGATCACCGCGAAGTCTTCGCCTGCGGCTTTAAAGCTTTCCAGCGCTTCCGACAACGTCAGAGTATCCGGCACGATCAGAGCGGAACGAATTTGTACGCCGCTGCTCAGCATCAGACTTTGATTGCCGAGCACGCGGTTCAGCAAATCCTTCGAGTCAACGTAACCGACAACCTGATCAATATGACCATCGCAGACCAGGAATTTGGAATGCGGGTGGGTGGCGATTTTCTCTTTGATGCTGTCTTCGCTTTCGCGCAGATCAAAATAGATCACGCTTTCCCGCGAGGTCATGGAGGACGGAACCGTACGCGACTCCAGCTCAAACACGTTTTCGATCAACTCATGCTCTTGCTTACGCAGTACACCGGCCAGCGCACCCGCTTCAAACACGGCATAAATATCGTCAGAGGTGATGTCGTCGTTACGCACCATCGGGAGCTTAAACAGACGGAAAATCATATTTGCCATGCCGTTGAAGAACCAGACCATCGGGCGGCAAATCATGAGACAGAAACGCATCGGGTTGACTATACGGACGGCAACCGACTCAGGTGAAATCATACCGATGCGCTTCGGCGTGAGGTCAGCAAACAGAATAAACAGGCTGGTGACCAGGACGAAGGAACAGATGAAGCTGACTTGATCCGCCAGTTCCGGCGACATGAAGCGAATAAAGAAACTCTGGAAAGCAGGAGAGAAAGCGGCATCACCGACAATACCACCAAGAATGGCGACGGCATTGAGACCAATTTGTACCACGGTGAAGAACAGGCCAGGGGTTTCCTGTAATTTCATGACCCGGGAGGCATTGACGTTTCCTTCGTCTGCCAACTGTTTAAGTTTTATTTTGCGCGAAGCGGCCAGCGATATCTCCGACAGGGAGAAAAAGGCACTGATCGCGATGAGTAAAAGAATCAGTAAGATACTGTTTAACATAATCTATCCGTTTAACACCGATACAAAGTTCGGCAGGGAAGGGCACTCGTTGGGTTGCTGTATAAAAGGACGAAAATCAAAGATAACAACCAGAAATACTCTGATCTATAAATACTCGGATCCATCAATATTTGGATCGGGCCATATTCACGGCCCGAAGAGTATAACAGGAGCGCAGAGAGGCCCGCCAGTGCTTAAAAATCCTGCTACCCATTCGGGCTATAGGGTATTTCCTGCGAATTACTGAGGAGGCAGACAAACGCCGATGCCGCCTAACCCGCAATAGCCTTCTGGGTTTTTGTGCAAGTATTGCTGATGATCGTCTTCGGCATAATAGAACGGCAGCGATTCGGCAATTTCGGTGGTGATCTGACGCGTATCTTGCGCCGCGTCCATGGCGTGCTGGAAGCGTTGCAGGCTGGCAAGTGCCGCCTCTTGTTGTGCTTCACTCAACACGTAAATCGCCGAACGGTATTGTGTACCGATATCGCCGCCCTGACGCATCCCCTGCGCCGGGTCATGATTTTCCCAGAAGATCTGCAACAGCTTTTCGTAACTGATGATCGCAGGGTCAAACACCACGCGCACGACTTCGGTGTGGCCGGTTTGCCCGGTACAGACTTCACGGTACGTCGGATTTGGCGTGAAACCGCCACTGTAACCGGCTGCGGTGCTGTACACCCCTTCTTGTTGCCAGAACAAACGCTCAACGCCCCAGAAACAGCCCATAGCGAAGATGGCCACGTTCATGGCGGCGGGAACGTGAGTCATGGAATGTCCGGTCACCACGTGAGTGGTCGCGACGGGCATCGGCGTTGTTCGGCCCGTTAATGCATCGTCTTGCGACACGAGGTGGGTTTTATCAAACAGAGATTTATCGGAATCTTGCACCAAGGAGAACTCCAGTTGTTGCTTTAATAATCTGTTACGGTCAATAGTTTGCTGTTAGTTGTATCTGATTGCGACTTTGCACACAATACGAGAGACGTTGCTTGGTCGTTGATAAATTTTCGGGAATTAGCACTAAACTAGGTAAATTAGATTTTTAAGAGATGAATCTGCCGTTCTTCGGCATTAATTCCCCAACGGGCATCTGATATTTTAACAGGACAGTAAAATCAGCAGGAGCGCTCGTGCCACGATACCACCGTAAACTGTTAGTGTTAGGTCTATTGCTGGCTCCCTCGCTCTCGATTGCTGCGAAAGTACGTTTGCAGTTAGAAGGTCTGGAAGGTGAGCTGGAAAAGAATGTCCGTGTACGGCTTTCCTCTATACAGAGTGATGAGGTCGGTGCGGATGGGCGTTTTCGTGCGCGCGTCAGCGCCGCGATTGAGCAGGGCCTGCGACCGTTAGGTTATTACGAACCCACCATCGATTTCGATTTTCGCCAGACTCCGCCACCGGGCCGCCCGGTACTGATCGCCAAAGTGACGCCGGGTATACCGGTAAAGATTGCTGGCACCCGCGTGGTGATTGAAGGACAGGCGAGCAAAGATGACGAATTTGAAGCGCTGAAAAAATCGCGCGTTCCAGCCATCGGCACCATTCTCAATCACGCCACCTATGACGGTTTTAAAAGCGCCCTGACCGGTGCGGCAGTGCGTAAAGGCTACTTTGACGCTGATATGCGCAAGAGCCAGCTCGGCGTGATAAAAGATGAGCATAAAGCTTTTTGGGATATCCAGTTCGACAGCGGCGACCGCTATCACTTCGGCGCAGTGGATTTTCAGGGCTCGCAAATCCGCGATGAATACCTGCAAAACTTGGTTCCCTTCCATCAAGGGGATTATTACAGCTCATCTGATCTGGCTGAACTGAACCGCCGTTTATCCGCCACCGGCTGGTTTAACTCGGTCGTCGTGTCCCCCGATTTTTCTGAGGCCAAAACCACTAAGACGCTGCCGCTGAATGCCGTCGTCACGCCGCGTACGCGTAATACCTTAGAAACCGGTGTAGGTTATTCCACCGACGTCGGCCCACGCATCAAAGCCAACTGGAAAAAGCCGTGGGTGAACGATCGCGGCCAAAGCATTGAAAGCACCATTAACCTCTCTGGGCCAGAGCAGTCGGCCGATCTCAGCTATAAAATTCCGCTGCTGAAATCACCGCTTGAGCAATATTATCTGGTGCAAGGTGGTTTCAAGCGTGAAGATCTCAATGACACCAAATCTGACTCCAGCACCGTCAATCTGGCGCGCTACTGGGATCTGAGCAGTGGCTGGCAGCGTGCGGTTAACCTGCGCTGGAGCCTCGACCACTTTACCCAAGGCAGCGTCACCAACACCACGATGCTGATCTATCCGGGCGTGAGCGCCAACCGCACCCGCCAGCGTGGCGGTTTGATGCCGACCTGGGGCGATTCTCAACGTTATTCTTTGGACGTGTCCGACACCACATGGGGCTCGGACGTCGACTTTGCGGTCATTCAGGCGCAAAACGTCTGGATCCGCACTCTGGCGGATAAACACCGCTTTGTGGTACGTGGCAACGTGGGCTGGATTGAAACCAATGACTTCGAACGTGTTCCACCCTCTCTGCGATTCTTCGCCGGGGGCGACCGCAGTATTCGTGGCTATAAATACAAATCCCTGTCGCCGAAAGATGACGACGGCAAGCTGACCGGTGCCTCCAAACTGGCGACCGGATCGCTGGAATACCAGTACAACGTGACCGGAAAGTGGTGGGGCGCGGTGTTTGTTGACTCGGGTGAGGCGGTGAATGATATCGCCAGAAGCAATGTCAAAACCGGCGCAGGTGTCGGTGTGCGCTGGGCGTCACCGATTGGCCCGGTGAAGTTCGACGTTGCTGCTCCTGTGGCAGACAAAGATGAGCATGGATTGCAGTTTTACATCGGTTTGGGTCCAGAATTATGAGTTTGTTTAAAAAGATCTGCCTCGGTTTTCTTATCTTTCTGCTGTTACTGCTGGGGACGGTGGCCTTTCTTATCGGCACGCAAACCGGTTTGCATCTGGTGATTAACAGCGCACAGCGTTTTGTTCCTGGCCTGAATATTGCCAGTGTTGAAGGCGGCTGGCGCGACCTGACGCTGAAAGGCCTGCATTACGAAATGCCGGGCGTGGATGTCAAAGCCAATGAATTCCACCTGTCGCTTGATCTCTCCTGTTTTAAAAACAGCGCGCTGTGTGTCAATGCCTTGCGTCTGAACGATGTGAATGTGGTGGTCAATACCAAAGAGATGACGCCAGCACCGGCGGCATCCGAGCCTGAAACCAGCGAGCCGTTGACCAATCTCAGCACGCCGTATCCGATCACCCTGCGAGTGCTGACGCTTAATAACGTCAACGTGACCATCGATGACCGCGCGATTTCACTGGTTGAATTCCGCACGGGGGCACAGTGGCAGGATCGTGCTTTACATCTCTTCCCAACCCATATCGGCGGCCTGCTGATTGCGCTGCCAAAAACGCCGGTCAGCCCGCTGCCGGATGTGGTACAAGCGGCGCAGGACAAGGTGGTTGAGAAAGCGACCGGCAAACCGGCTGAGAAACCGGTGGTCGTGGTTCCTGAAAAGCCGCTGGGCGAAACCTTGCAGGAACTGTTTGCCAAGCCGCTATTGCCTGAATTACCGGATTTCCGCCTGCCGTTGGATCTGAATATCGAACAGCTTACCGCCGACAATTTACGGCTGACTGGCGATACCGACGTGTTGATCACCCGTTTTGCGTTGAAAGCCAGTACGCAGGACCAGATCGTTAAGCTCGAGCAACTGCAAGTGCGTTCACCACAGGGTTCGCTCGACGGTATCGGTCAGGCGACGCTGGCCAACAACTGGCCAGTTGAGATGACCCTCAACACCGCGCTGAATATTGATCCGATCAAAGGCGAGAAGATAAAGCTTAAGGTCGGTGGTGGTTTGCGCGAGAAGCTCGACGTGGGCGTGAATCTTTCTGGCCCGGTGCGTGCGCAATTATCTTTGCAAACGCAACTGGCGGAAGTCGGTTTACCGCTGCATTTGGCGCTGCAAAGCGATGCGCTGCAATGGCCGCTGACCGGCACGCCACAGTATCAGGTGAAGGCATTCAAACTGGACCTGACGGGGAAAGCCACTGACTATGCGCTGGCGCTGCATTCTGATTTTAGCGGCGTTGACATTCCGCCAGCGACGCTCACCGTTGATGGCAAAGGTAACGCTGAACAATTCAAACTGACGTTGCTGCGACTGGCCGCCTTGCAGGGCAATACGGATTTGACCGGCGTGGTGGACTGGAGCAAAGCCATCAGTTGGAACACCATGCTGACGCTCAATGGCATCAATACCGCCAAGCAATATCCGGACTGGCCGGCGAAGTTACAGGGCAAAATCGCCACGCGCGGCAGCCTGTATGGCGGCAGTTGGCAGGTGCAGATCCCAACGTTAGAACTCGATGGTAACGTCAAACAGAATCTGGTGAAGGCGCGTGGCAACCTGCGCGGCAATAACTACGGACAGTGGGATATTCCGCAGCTTCATCTGGAACTGGGCCGTAACAACGTTGATATCAAAGGATCACTGAGCGACAAATGGGCGTTGGATGCCAATATTGACGCCCAGCATCTGGACGGCGCGTTGCCGGGACTGGGCGGCGTGGCGAAAGGCATGTTGCAAGTGCGCGGTGAGCTGAAAGCCCCGAAACTGCTGGCTGACCTGACCGCCAGCCGCCTGCGTTGGCAAGCGTTGACCATTAACCGCGTTGATATCAAAGGTGACGTCAGCTCGGCCGATCAAATTCAGGGCAATCTGGCCGTTCGCGTCCAGCAACTTAAACAGGACGCGTTGCAAATCAGTGACCTGACGCTGGATGCCAAAGGTAACGAAAAACAGCATCAGCTCACATTGAATGTCGAAGGCAAACCGGTATCGGGCCATTTGGCACTGACCGGTAGCTTCGACCGCGCCACCGAGCAGTGGAAAGGCAATATCAATAATACGTTGTTTGATACGCCGGTTGGCGAATGGCGCCTTAACCGCGCCATTGCGCTGGAGTACTTCAACAAAGAACAGCGCATCACCGTCGGGCCACACTGCTGGAATAACCCGAATGCCGATGTCTGTGTGCCAAAAACCATTGAAGCCGGGGCCAGCGGGCAGGCCAGTCTGCAACTGAATCGCTTTGATCTGGCGATGATTAAACCCTTCCTCGGCGATGACACCAAGCTCAGCGGCGTCTTCACTGGCAAAGCCAATGTGAGTTGGAAAGCCGATGGTGGCTTGCCGCAGGGCAGCGTATCGCTGGTGGGTAACGGCGTGAAAGTTCAGCAACTGGTGCAGGGAAACACCCTGCCGATTGCTTTCGATACCTTAACGCTCAATGCCGGGATGAACAACGGACGGGCGACACTCGACTGGCTGATTAAGATTGCCAACAACGGCCAGCTTGATGGCAGCATTCAGATTACTGACCCGCAAACGCGGCGCAATCTGAGCGGTAACGTCAACATCACCCGGATTTCGATGGCGATGCTGCAACCGGTACTGGCGGAGGGTGAAAAAGCCACGGGCATTCTTAATGCTAATCTTCGGCTAGGCGGTAATGCGCAAAAACCGCAGGTGTTCGGCAAATTGGCGCTGTCCGATATCGATTTTGACGCGCAGTTTATGCCTTTCGATGTGACCAGCGGCAATCTCAACGTCAACTTCAACGGCATGTCGTCATTGATGGAAGGGGTTATCCGCACGGCGAAAGGCCAGTTGGCGCTCAACGGCGATGCTGACTGGAGCGACCTGAATGCATGGCGCGCTAAAATTGCGGCGAAGGGCGAACGTATTCGCGTTTCTGTCCCGCCGATGGTGCGTCTGGACGTTTCGCCGGATATCGTGTTTGAAGCAACACCACAATTGCTGTCGCTCAATGGCCGGGTTGATATTCCCTGGGCGCGCATCACGGTACAAGAGTTGCCGGAAAGCGCAGTGGGCGTTTCGCCGGATGAAGTGATGCTTGATGATCAGCGTAAGCCGATCGCACCGGCATCAACCTCCATTCCTATCAACAGCAATCTGATGGTGAACATCGGTGACGATGTGCGTATTGATGCCTTCGGCCTGAAAGCCCGGCTGAAAGGCGCATTGAAAGTCGTACAGGATAAACACGGTCTGGGTCTGAACGGTCAGATTGATATTCCTTCCGGTCGCTTCCATGCTTACGGGCAAGACCTGCTGGTGCGTAAAGGCCAACTGCTGTTCTCTGGCCCACCGGACCAACCGTTACTGAATCTGGAAGCGATTCGTAACCCGGATTCGACAGAAAACAACGTCACGGCCGGTTTACGGGTCACCGGTGAGGCTGATTCTCCTAAACTTGAAATATTCTCAGATCCGACGATGTCGCAGGAAGAAGCCTTGTCCTACCTGCTTCGCGGCCAAGGTTTAGACAGTTCTGGGGCCGACAGTGGCGCGATGACGTCAATGCTTATCGGTATGGGGGTTGCACAAAGTGGTAAACTTGTGGGTAAAATCGGCGAAGCATTCGGTGTCAGCAATCTGGCACTGGATACGCAGGGCGTGGGAGACAACTCTCAGGTAGTGGTTAGCGGTTATGTTTTACCGGGTTTACAGGTGAAATATGGTGTCGGCATCTTCGACTCGCTCGCGACATTGACCCTGCGTTATCGTTTAATGCCTAAACTGTACCTGGAAGCTGTTTCAGGTATCGATCAGGCGTTGGATTTGCTCTATCAGTTTGAGTTCTAACTCATGTGACTTTTACTATACGAAACCAAACATGCGAATAATTGTTTATGGCAGTTTACGACGCAAGCAAGGCAACAGTCATTGGATGACGAACGCTCAGTGGTTGGGTGACCACGAGCTGGAAGGCTTTGAGCTCTATAATCTGGGGCACTATCCTGCGGCCGTTCCAGGGAACGGGAAAGTCTATTGTGAAGTTTACCGCATCACGTCGTCTATTATGGCTGAACTGGACGAACTGAAAAGTAATACAAAAGATTATAAACGTGAACTAATTTCCACCCCGTACGGCAGCGCCTGGATCTACGTCTACATCCGTTCACTCGAGGGAGTGCCACGGATTGAAGGCGGAGACTGGTTGAAGCGTGCGGGCGATGCGAAGTGAGAACGCAAGGTCGTTAATATCGTTGCTAGTAACATCTCTTCACCTACCAGGGAGAGAGACATAAAAAAACACCGTCCAATGGACGGTGTTTTTCTTTTTCATCAGGTCTAAGGCTTATACGACCGAAGGCGGTCGCAGAGGCGAAACCCTTACTTCTTTTTAGCGCGTTCGAAAGAGGTCACGATCTCTTCTTTCGCGGCAGCGGCGTCAGCCCAACCGTCAACTTTAACCCATTTGCCTTTTTCCAGCGCTTTGTATTGCTCGAAGAAGTGGGTGATCTGTGCACGCAGCAGTTCTGGCAAGTCGTTCACATCCTTGATGTGATCGTATTCTTTGCTCAGTTTGGTGTGCGGAACCGCGACAACTTTAGCGTCTTCGCCAGATTCGTCGGTCATTTTCAGCACGCCAACCGGACGGCAGCGAATCACTGAGCCTGGTTGCAGTGGGTATGGCGTTGGTACCAGTACGTCAACCGGGTCACCATCAAGAGACAGCGTGTGGTTGATGTAGCCGTAGTTGCACGGATAGAACATGGCAGTCGACATGAAGCGATCCACGAACAGTGCACCGGTATCTTTATCTACTTCGTATTTGATAGGGTCAGCGTTAGCAGGGATCTCAATCACTACGTAGATATCTTCTGGCAATTCTTTGCCTGCCGGCACATTGAGTAAGCTCATTTTGTTTCCTTCGTTCAATCAGGAATTGGAGTGGCGGACATTATAGCCAAGTCCGTCACGAATTCCTGCCCTTTTCGCGGGCGTTGTTTCTGGTGTTTCGCTCTTTTTCTTTCCGCTAAGTCAGCCATGTATGGCATGAAAGTTTCCTGTACCGCCGCTTTACCGCCTAACTGCCTGTTTTGCGGTTTCTTCTCAAGAAAATCTCCCGATTGCCGATAACAAAACACATAAAAAATTCTGCATCACCAACAGATTGCCTCTCTTCGATTTTCCTCCTTTTCCTAAACGACTGGATACCACGGCATGTTGAATAAGTTGAGCGTAAAGGCGGGATTGATCGCCTTGTTAGTCGTAATGACCTTGATTTTATTACTGGTTAGCATTCTGGGGGCTAACGCCATCCGCCAAAGTGCCACCTCGTTGCAACAGATTAACCAGTTGCAGGGAGAAGAATTAGGCTCGTTGGCCGACAGTTATACTTTCTCGCTGCGGGCGCGGGTGGCGAGCAGCGTTGCCGTGCGGCAGATGGAAATCGGCATGATGGATGACTCTAAGGCAACGGCCGGGCGCGTGGCGGAGTACCTCAAAGAGGCTGACCAAAAGGTCGCTCAATTTGTGGGTATTGATGACAGTAATGAGCAGGGAAGGATATTAACCAAAGCCGTCAAAGTCTCCTATGAGGCGTATAAAGAGCATGGATTAATGCCTGCGCTGGCGGCCATTCAGGCGCAAAGCACCGACGGTTATTATGATGTGCTAGAAACGAAAATGACGCCTTACAGCAATGCTTACGACAAAGCGCTGGTGGATTTTCGGGCTTATGCCAAGGAAAATACTGAGCAGCGTATTGAGCATGCGCGCGCAGAATCTCGCATTCAGCTGATCATCATTCTCGCCGCTTGTATCGCTGCGGTGTCGATTGCGCTGTTGTCATGGTTTGCCCTGCAAAAAATTATTATGCATCCGCTGAGTGCGTCTATTGCGCAGTTGGAATATATCGCGGCCGGGGATTTAACCCACGACATCGATGATTCAGGCAGCAATGAAATGGGCCGCTTGCTGCGCGCAATGAAAACGATGCAAGACGCCTTGATCGCCTCGGTGGGCCGCGTGCGTGACGCCGGTAACCAGATTGATGTCGGTTCACGTGAATTGGCGGCGGGTAACGTGCACTTGGCACAACGCACCGAAGAGTCTGCGGCGTCGCTCGAAGAAACGGCGGCCAGCATGGAGCAACTGACTTCTACCGTACGCATGAATGCCACCAACTCTGAGCAGGCCAATCAGCTGGCACAGAGTGTCTCGGGTATTGCGGATAAAGGCAGTGCGGTTGTCGGCCAGGTGATGGACAAAATGCGCGCTATCACCGACAGCTCGAAACGTATTACCGACATCATTACGGTCATCGACGGTATTGCCTTCCAGACCAATATTTTGGCGCTTAACGCCGCGGTAGAAGCCGCGCGTGCGGGCGAACAGGGCCGTGGTTTTGCGGTGGTGGCCGGTGAGGTACGCAGCCTGGCTCAGCGCAGTGCGCAATCGGCGAAAGAAATTAAAGCGCTGATTGTCGATTCCGAAAGCCGCATTTCAGAAGGGGAAACGATGGTGAAATCTGCTGCCGCGACCATGACCGAGATTGCTAACGAAGTTCGCCGCGTCACCAGCCTGATGCATGAGATCTCGATTGCCACCACCGAGCAAACGCACGGTATTGAGCAAGTGAACGTGGCGATCACTCAGATGGACCAAGTGGCGCAGCAAAACGCCGCGCTGGTGGAAGAGGCAACGGCCGCCACGCGTTCTCTGGAAGAGCAGGCGCAGCGGTTGGCGCAAAGCGTGTCGGTGTTCAAATTGACGCAGCAAGACTTTGCCTGAACATCTTTCCATTGGATGTCAGTATAAAAAAGGTCCGGCTTGCGCTGGACCTTTTTATTGATGCGGTTGTTTTGGATAGCGTTGTTAACGTAAGTCGCTTACAGAGGTAAAACGTTTTTATTGTGGGTAAGCGTCGTCCGGGAACTCGGCAATAAAGCGCTCTGCATCTTCAACCATCGAACGGTTGCCGACGAAGAAAGGGGCACGCTCGTGCAGCTTTTGCGGAATGATATCCAGAATACGGTTTTTACCGTCGCTGGCTTTACCACCGGCTTGTTCTGCCAGAAATGCCATCGGATTACATTCGTACAACAAACGCAGTTTGCCGGCCGGATGGCTCGCAGTGCTTGGGTAGATGTAAATGCCGCCTTTGAGCAGGTTGCGGTGGAAGTCTGCAACCAGCGAGCCGATATAACGTGAAGTGTAAGGCCGTTGTGTCGCTTCGTCCTGCTCCTGACAATACTTAATGTACTTCTTCACACCCAGTGGGAACCGGATGTAGTTACCTTCGTTGATCGAGTACATGCTGCCCTTTTCAGGGAAACGGACTTTTTCATGCGACAGGCAGAATACGCCGAGTGAAGGGTCATAAGTAAAGGCATGAACGCCAACGCCAGTGGTGTAAACCAGCATGGTGGAGGAGCCATAAACCACATAGCCTGCGGCGACCTGACGATTACCCGGTTGCAGGAAGTCGGCTTCGGTCACTGGCTGGCCCAGCGGGGTGGTACGACGGTAAATGGAGAAAATAGTCCCGACGGAGACGTTTACATCAATGTTTGAGGAGCCATCTAGCGGATCCATCAGGATCACGTATTTAGCATTTTCAGCCCGTTCGCCCTCAAAAATGACGATCTCATCTTCTTCTTCCGACGCGATACCGGCAATTTCACCGCGCGCCTTCATGGCTGCTTTCAGTTTTTCATTGGCGTAAAGGTCGAGTTTCATTTGAACTTCGCCCTGCACGTTCTCAACACCGCTAACGCCGAGAATATCGACCAGCCCGGCTTTGTTGATGTCGCGATGTATGATCTTTGCGCCGAGTTTTATTGCTGAAAGGAGAGCGGTCAGCTCACCGGTCGCGTGGGGAAAATCCTGCTGCTTTTCAACAATAAATTCGCCTAACGTTTTCATGACGCATTCCCTAAATCTAGGATGGATAACGGTTTATTAATAAAACCTTAACATGAGCGCTGGCAGTTTAGCCCAAATATATGGATGAATCCTAGGCAAATCCATTTCTTCTGGACGATTCTGAGCGGTAGAATAGCGACTGACTTAAAGGCTTTAATGGAAAACATATGCGCATTCATATTCTTGGGATTTGCGGCACCTTTATGGGCGGGCTGGCAATGTTGGCACGTGCACAAGGGCATCAGGTTACCGGTTCAGA
>Ga0105856_1000586_pt1 | contig 18537 bp, 18 predicted proteins | sample OrgsoiDNA_201060_FD_89681 | JGI IMG/M metagenome (GOLD analysis project Ga0105856, IMG submission 89681) | Permafrost soil microbial communities from the Arctic, to analyse light accelerated degradation of dissolved organic matter (DOM) -... | ecosystem: Environmental > Terrestrial > Soil >...
TAGCGCGTAAGCGTAGCGCGATAAGCGACGTGCCTGACGACACAGGAGAAGGTCTATGAGTTTTGCATCGAACGGAAGCGGCCCCCTCTCGGCAAACGGGATGTCGAACGGTGCCTCGTTGAGTGATGTCGGCTCGCTTGCCGGCGTTGCAAGCCAGGTTGCAGGATTGACCGGAATGCCCGGGGCGAGCGTGATGGGTGGCGCGGTTCGCGCAGTGCAACTGGCCCAGACGGGCGCTTCGCTGTTGGGGAAAACACCCGCCTCGATTGCGGATGCGATCAACAGCGCGTCAGGCGCACAACCGAAACTCACGCAAGACAATCGCTTCGTTACCATGACGTCCCCATTGGGGCCCGACGTCCTGCTCGTCAACGCGTTGGTCGTCGATGAATATGTGAGCCAACTGCCGGAGATTCATCTCGATCTGCTGTCTCATCGAAACAATATCGACATAGACAAGATCGTTGGGCAGCTGGTTTCGATCACGCTCGATCCGCAAGCCGCCAGCACCGGGCTGCGGGATCATTGCAGCCTCCGATGCCGACCAGCGCCATTTTCACGGCTACGCCGTGTCGTTCGGCAGAGTGGCCAACTCCGGTACGGTGACGCGCTATGAAATGACCGTCGTACCGTGGTTCTGGTTTCTGATCCGCTCGACCGATTGCCGTATTTTCCAGAACAAGACCGCACGGGATATTCTCACCGAGATCTTCACCGAACACGGTTTCCAGGACTACGAATTCAACCTCGCCGGCCAGCGCGCGCCGCTCGAGTATGTAGTGATGTACGGCGAATCGTATTTCAACTTCTGCACCCGGCTGATGGAGCAGGAAGGCATGTTCTGGACGTTCCGGTATGACAAGGACAAGCACGTCCTCGTTATCGGCGACAGCAACGACGCGTTCACGCCAATCGCCAATCTGGACACCGTTTCGTATTTTGCGGATAGCACGGCGAGCGAGCACAACGGCATCGACCGTTGGGACGAAACATTCAGTTTCCGCGTGGGGAAGATCACCTTTCGCGACTTCAACTACAACACCCCTTCCACACCGCTGATGCAGGTCGAAGTACCGACCATGCTGAAGACGCCGAACATCGGCAAGACCGAGCGTTACGAGTATCGCTCGCTCTACGATCATAGCGATGACGGCAACCGCTACGCCGGTTATGCAATGCAAGCCGAGGAAGCGCAGGCGCGCAGGTTTGATGGCAGTGGCTTTGCGTGGCGCATGACGACCGCCGGCCGTTTCAAGCTGACCAACCACAGCGTGTCGGCCTACAACAACAAGGAGTTCGTGATCCTGCACGTGCGTCACCACGCCGTGAACGATTATTCACGCGATGACGCGAAGCTGCCGTACCGCAATTCGTTCACCTGCCTGCCGATCGACGTGCCGTTCCGGCCCGAGCGCCGCACGCCCAAACCGTTCATGCATGGCACCCAGGCCGCGGTCGTGGTCGGTCCCAAGGGCGAGGAAATTCATACGGACGGCAGTCGCGTGAAGGTCCATTTCTATTGGGACCGTCGTGGAAAACTGGATGGATCGGACACCATCTGGGTGCGCGTATCGCAGCCCTGGGCAGGAGCGGGATGGGGCGGCAGCGCCATTCCACGCATCGGTCAGGAAGTGATTGTCGCGTTCAATGAGGGCGATCCCGACAACCCCGTCATTGTCGGCCGGGTCTTCAACGGCGAGGCGGCGAACCCCTACCACGGCAGCAGTGGCCAGTCGATGGGCATCCGCAGTCAGACGCACAAGGGACAAGGCTCGAACGAGTTGCGTTTTTCTGACGTGAACGGCGCGCAGGAATTCTTCATGCATGCGCAGAAGGACATGAATACCGTTGTTGAAAACGCGCAGACGACACAGGTGCTGAAGGGTGATCGCTCCATCGCGGTGGCCAAGGGCGAGCATCTGACGACGGTATCTGTCGGCAACCTTCAGGACACCGTCACGCAGGGCAACACGACGCACCAGACACCCGCCGGTGTTCACACGATCGAGGCAAAGGAACTGTGGATCAAGGTGGGTGGAGATGGCGGCACGAAGATTCATATGACGGCTGACGTGATCGAAATCTACAAAGGATCGTCTGTTATTCACATCGACGACGGACAGATCAAGGTCCAGGCCAGCAGCACGCACATCAATCCCGATAACTGATTTCCGACCTGCCCCACCCTCCGCTCTACTGGAAAACAACATGTATCAGATGCAGGAAGGCTCCCTGTCGCTGCCATCCGACTGGCACGACAAGACGATGAACGTGTTTGTGTCGGCCGCCACGGGAACGGAAGGCGTGAGCTTTGTGGTGACCCGGGAGAACCTGCCCTGGGGGATGAAGTTTCACGAGTACACGGCCAACGAGGTCTTGAAGCTTGCGAAGCAGGTCGCCGGTTACGAACTCGTCGCCGGAACAGAGTCCGAGGTGTCGGGGCGCGTCGCGTATACCCACGAATTCAGGTGGCTGAACAACGGCAAGCCAATCCAGCAATTGCTCACGATGGTCGAGTACGGCAAGCGGGTGCTGATGCTGACCTTCACGGCGCCAGGCACGATCAGCGAAACACAGAAGAGCCAGGTACAGGACCTGATCCAGAGCGTCACGCTGAACGAACCAGACTGAGCGCCGCATGACCATGGCCGACCAGGACAACGACAACCCCACTAGCCCCGGGAGCCCCGGGAGCGCCGACAACGACGGCGAACCGACCGGCAGCGCCAGCGAACGGCTCGCTCATCTGCAGACGCTCGAGGACGGCGAAGCCGTCAAGCAGCAGCAGATGAAATGGGTTGACGGCGCGAACTACGGGATGCTCGGCGCCGACGTGGGCTACGGTACTTACGCTGCTGGCTCTGCGGCAGTTGCGACCGGTGCGACGGGGGCGGCGGCAGCGGGCGCCGCAGCGCTTGCCGCAGTGCCGGCGGTGGTCGCACTGGCCGGATCGTGGGCGTTGGGCAAGCTGGGCGTGACCGGTGCCGTTGCCGAGGGGGCCACCAAGGTTGGCGATGCGCTCGGCCTGACCATCGGTCGCGGGGACCCTCACCCGGCGTGTGTCGGCGACGACATCGCGCATTCGTCCGGCTTCATGGGGATGTTGGCGGGCCTTGCGGCAGGCATCGCGATCGGTGCGATGGTCGCGGCAACTGTCGCGACCGGTGGTCTGGCTGGTGCGCTCATCGTCGGCGTCTGCATGGCCGGTGGGCTGAGCCTCGGCAGCGCGCTCGCCTCCGCGAGCCAGAGCATGGGGAGCAACTGCGGAAAGATCACGAGCGGATCGGGCAACGTCACCTTCGAGGGCAAGGCTGCTGCGCGGGTTACCGATGTTGCGTCATGCTCCAAGCACTCGAATTCTCCTGAGCCCCTGGTCGAAGGCAGCAAGACCATCACGATCAACGGGCTTCCGCTGGTTCGCATCGGCCATTCGACCCATTGCAGCGCGAAGGTCAATTCTGGCCGGAAAAGCATCTGGGTCGACCGAACGACGGGTCAATATGGGCCAAAAAATCCGGAGCTGACTGCTGGCGAGGAGTTCTTTGCGGGTTTGCTCGGTGGCCTGCTGGGTGCGAAGCTCGGCGGCATGCTCGGGGACGCGCTTCCGAAACGCGAACCGACTGAGTCGGCGGAGGTATCCGGGAAGAAGGACGAAGCCTCGACCTGCAAGGAAGACCCGGTCGATGTAGCGACCGGCGAGATGGTCGACATCCGCACCGACATTTCAATTCCCGGCGTGTTGCCATTGCAGCTGACGCGGCGTTACCGGACGCGTTCCGAAGATTCAGAGCTTCTCGGACCGAAGTGGTCAACCAACTGGTCGCAGCGTCTGTCGTTCCACGACGGACACCTCGTGCGGTTCCACAACGCGGGCGGCCAGGCGATCACTTTCATCGCACCTGAAGCTGGGTTAGATGGCATCAACCTGCGCGAGCCGCGGTATCGCCTGATCGGCAAGCGGGATGAACCGCGCATTCTTGATCATGAGACCCGGCAGGTACTGGTATTTGCGCCACTCGTCGACGACGGCACCTCGCGGCTCGAGCGCATCGAGGACCTGAGCGGCAATGCTGTCTCGTTCTCTTACGACGGGGACGCTCGCCTCGCCGGCCTCACCCACACGGACGGGTACCGGCTGGAAGTCCGGTATCACGGTGCGAAGAGTGAAGTCGACCAAATCGTCCTGCACGATGCGTCAGGCAAGTCTCAAACGCTCGTGAATTACGGCTACGGCGGGACCATGTTGTCCCATGTGGCGAGCTTCCAGCACGGCCACTTTCATTACACGTACGACCAGAACGGATCGATGACGGGCTGGCGTGACACTGACCAGACCGATGTCCGCTACCTGTACGACGAAGCGGGCCGTGTGATAGAAACCGGCACGCGCCAGGGGTATCACACTGGCCGGTTCATGTACGAAGACGGTCGCACACGGGTCATCGACGGTGACGGCGAATGGGTCTACGAATACAACGCCGATGGACTCGTCACGGTCGAGACCAACCCGCTTGGCCATACCACTCTGCGGGAATGGGGACTCGGCCGGTTGCTGTCGCAAACGGATGCGCTTGGTCGGCGCACCGAATTCCATCACGACGAACGCGGCAATCTCATCGCTGTCGTGGAGCCGACTGGTAACACGACGCGGTTCGAATACGACGATAACCGGTTGCTGACTGCTGTTGTGCTGCCGGGTGGAGCGCGCGTCAAGTTTGATTACGACCATCTTCAGCGCCTGATTGCGCGTACTGCGCCGGATGGGACGGTGAGGCGTTACCGCTACGGCGAACGGGGCGAACTTCTTCGCGTTGTGAATGTCGATCGCGAAACTCGGCACGACTACGATGCGCAGTTGCGGCTGATCGCCACCCGCCTGCCGACAGGCGCTCAATTCTCCACGGCGTTCGATGTGCTGGGACGTCTCGTTGAAGAAGCCGATCCGGACGGCAATGTCACCCGGTATGAATACGCAACCGGGCCGGACAATCCGCGCGGCGCTGTTTCGCAGGTCACGCAAGCGGACGGCACCGTTGCTCGCGTGCGCTACAACAGCGAAGGTCTACTGGTTGAGCAGATTGATCCGCTAGGCCGCGTTACCCGGCGCGAGTACGGACCGTTCGACCTCGTTACGGCGTCGATTGACGCTGCGGGCCACATCACCCGCTTTGAGTATGACCACGCGACCCGATTGACGAAGGTCGTCAATGCGCTGCGTGAGACATGGGAGTATCGCTACGACGGCGCGGGCCGACTCGTCGCGGAGATCGACTGGGGCGGTCGCACGACACGCTATGAGCGGGATGCGGTCGGCCGGTTGTTTAACAAAACGCTGCCGGATGGTGGCATATGGCGCTATGAATACGATGTGCAAGACCGTCTCATCCTGCTCGATGCGGGTGATGTACGGCTTGCCTACCACTACGATGGTGGGGGTCGTCTTGCAACCGCCGAGGTACAGGGCGAATCACCTCACGTCACCCGATTTGCCTATGACGACAAAGGCCGCTTGATCGGTGAAGACCAGCATGGCCATCTGCTAAAACACATTTACGACGCACAGGGACAACGAAATGCGCGGTCAACGCCGCATCGAGAAACCCAATACGAGTACGACGCGCTAGGTGCACTGACGAAGGTTGGGCCAATATCGATTACGCGCGACGGACTGGGCAGGGAGACCGGGCGACAGGTGGGCGAGTTCGTTATGCAGCGTCAATACGATGCGTTGGGTCGCCTTCGTCGGCAAATCGCCGGGCCGCGGTCAGCCTTTGAGGAAATGCAGTCGGATCCAGTGCGGGCTCTGGAGGAACTTACGCGCGAATTGTATTCGTACGATTCCGGCGGGCAACTGATTCGAGTCGATAGCAACACTGATAACCTCGCGTACCAGCACGATGTTCGCGGGCAAGTAACATCGGTGCATAGCGCGCGTCTTTCCCCCGAACACTACACCTACGACGCGGATCTCAACATCGCGGCACATGGACGTCAGGGGCCTGCGGACTTACATCGATATCTGCCCGGGGGATTGCCAGAGCAAGTGGGCTATACCCATTATAAATACGATGCGCGTGGCCGCACTATCGAAAAAACAGTTGCGCAACCAGGGTTCAGGCCAAAGACGTGGCAGTACACCTGGGACGGGTTGAACCGGCTTGTCAAGGTACGTACGCCAGAGAAGGGCGCGTGGATTTACCGGTACGATGCTTTTCACCGAAGGGTTGAGAAACAAGAGGTTGGTAGCCGGGAAACAACCGGATTTCTGTGGGACGGCTATACGCTAGCCGAACGATGGCAGCAGAACCGGGACGGAACCACCGGGCAGGTTGTGACATGGCACATCTCCCCGGAAGAAATGACGTCGCTCGCACAAGAGACCGACAATGATGTATATCCGATGCTCTCGGACCAGGTCGGGCTCCCAAAGGCAATGTTCGATTCCGCTGGCACTCAAGTCTGGAGCGCGGGCCATACGCTTTGGGGCCGAGTCAAATTCGCCAAAGCTGCGAATGACGGCGCGCAGATTGACACTGCGCTGCGCTTCCCCGGGCAGTGGGAGGATGACGAGACGGGATTGTGCTACAACCTGCGCCGCTATCATGATCCCGATACAGGTTGCTACCTTAGTATCGATCCAATCGCCCTCGAAGGAGGTATCCGCACCCACGGCTACGTTCCGAACCCTCAAGTCGAATATGATCCATTGGGCTTGGCAGTATGTAGCCTCAGATACGAACGCTATAAGGCGTTCCGTGACGCTGGGTTCTCCGCGCAAGATGCGGCCAAATTGTCCAAAGGGATGGATGAAGGATATTTCTCGTCACTCATGGGTAAAAATGGACCGACGTATTTTGACAAGCCTGACGCTACGTTAGGTCGATCCGGCGGGTTGACATGGCTTGCACCTACGGGTGACTATGCCGGCGTTGCAACACGAGCCGACGCTGTGACCGCGACAGGGCATGCGCCCGGCGTCCTTCAATCGTACTTGTCGGGTGATCCTATTTATGGAATTTCCGTTCCTGCAGATGCAGTTGATGTTCGACCACCGGTGGCAACGGACAGTGGAGCGAACGTGCATTGGCGACCAGGGGCCTACACGGGTGTCCAGAATTCCACGACGAGCGAATGGACGACGAGCGGTGTACGAGAAGTTGTTACCGAGGGTGGTGGGCCTGTTCCGCCGGGGTCTGTGTTCTTTGAGATGAACCCAGATGGAAGCTGGACTCCGATAAGGAAATTCTGATGACATGCCGAAAATGCTTAAGGTTTCCCGTTCCTACCTCCAATTACGACGAGGTGGCCATAAACGTAACAATGCAATCGGAGCTTTATCGGTGCCGGACCTGCGGGCAGTTGATCCAGATTTTCGCGCTTGAGCATGGGATTCATTATCTTTCACCCGATGAAGCTAAAAGCCAATTCCCTGATGTAGATCTTTAGGAGTGTAAAGCTTCGCATAGCGATGAATGAATCGCACAATTGCTAGGTTTGAGAAATATTGCTGAGGGTGCCCTGTTGATGGCACCAGCGTGTCTACGGGCTCGGTCGGTATACGGAATTCGCTATGTCGAAGACAAAAACCGTGCACTTGGATGATGCTCCGCTTGGTCAGCCCTTGTATGCTCACTTGGAATCGGTCGTCGATTATCTTCTCTCCACAGGGAATCGACTTGCGCACAACTTCAGATGGGGAAGCAACAGAGACGAATATTTTTGCCACCTGGCACTCCCAATTGACTTTGACGGACTTGAAAGAAATTTCGTATTCCCGCCTACGATCGTTTTCGGTAAGGCAAGAAATATTATCCAGTGCGAAAAGACGGGGTGCGTCATAAAATCACGGCCATGACGTCGCCAACTTGCCCGGAGCGGTGAAAATAAGATGACGGCGAAGAATAATGACATCCTTACCCGCGCTCTGGCTAACGATGAGCTAGATAAGTTTCTGATTGGCGAGAGCCCTTATTTTTTTGAGGCCAAAATCGATAACGATGAGCCGCAAAACGTGAGCGCAGCTTTCGATCTTCTGGTGTTGCCATATTGGAAGCGTACAGGCGACCTGAACTTTCCTGCCAGGTTGTTTGGGAGCCTTGTGGGTTTGCTGCAATCGTATCCAGACAAGAATCGCGCCATTTATGTCGCACATGACTGGATCTGGTATTACCTTTATTGCATGGTAAAGAAGCGGACTCAGGCAAACGGAGTGTACGGCGATCTCTTCGAGGTCGACCTTAACGCTCTCGCTGCCATCTTGAAGGCAGAGCTTGAATCCAACAAAGAAAGTCTGATTGGTGATAAGCGTTGGGCAGGGGCAACTTGGAACACTACGAACGGGATGTGGGATCCACTGCTCAAAGTTTCCGAAGCGGTCGTCAAGCTCAGTGGACCCAACTTTGTTCCCGACAACGCATAGATTTGAGTTTCTTAGCATGTGTATGACCCGCAGGGCAGACGCAGTGCACGAGTGAGACCGCATCGGCATACCCAGTATGAATACGACGCAGCTGGACAAATCGGGAGAGTCGACGCCGACACGGACAGCGTGACGTATCAACACGATGTGCGTAGACAGGTACCCATCGGCTGGGCGGATGGGCGACTGGGCAAGCAGCTCCAGCGAATGCGGTCACAGTCCGGCCTCCGATGGCAGCTGGCGCACTCAATCATATGTCCATGACCCAGTGGCGTTTTGCGATCCGAATGGGTTAGCAGAGTGCTGGGGCGCTTATTTCAAGAAGCTGTCCGGAACCAATCCGCCTGAGGGGATGGAGAACCCTCACGCACATCACATAATCTTCAAGGGTGAATTTGCCAACAATCCGAGAATGCAAGCTCAATTGGCGAGAAGCCGGGCGATCGCGGACAAGTATGGGATTGACCCCGTCTATGACAAAGAGGCATTGATGTGGGCGCAAAATTCGGGCCACTCGGTCACCAATGCGAAAGCCGTGGCAGACGGTCTGACGCAAGCGGATGCAGCAATCAGTCGGCAGGATTTGTCGCCGCCAGATGCGACTGCAGCGATGACTGCAGAGTTGCAGAGAATCGGACAAAGTATTTTCGGAAGTAACAGCCAATAGCGACTAGCGAACGGAGGAAACAATGGGTACCTTTTCCAATTTTCAGAGCGAGATTGCTCAAGCTGCAAGAGCAAGTTTTGACGATCTCCGCTCCGCACGACCGGGCGAGCACTTTTACGCGTACGCGCTATACACAGATAGTGGTGTCATGACAATCATGCCCGCAGCCAACTCGGTCGAAGGATTGATGCAGGCTAGAAAGGAGATGGATATTCCAGACGATGAGGAGGCTCCTGAGTTCAAATGGAGTGTGCCCGAGTGGAAATATGAAGCATGGAAGGCCGGCAACTTTAATGCAATTTCGTCGAAACTGCGGTCTGAACTCGAGCACGCGGAGTTCCCCTCTTTCGCCGAGAAGGTACAGACAGACATGGTTGCGGCGCTGAAGCTGCTCGACAGTGAAGGCTTTTTCGGCACTGGCGAGGAGAGAAATCAAATTGTTCTGTTTGTGTCCATTAGCGATGACGATGACGCCATTCGCCTGGAAAACGAATCAGCGAAGGTTCTCAACCCGGCGCTCGTATATGAAGAGTTTCTAAACCGGTATTGTTGAACTCCGTGGCCAGCCGATACACGGCGCCAGGATCGTTTCCGGCGTCTCGCTGCAATTCGGGTGGGTGCTGTCGAAGCAGGACGGCAACTCTTCCCAAGGCTGGCCGCGCCGATTTCCATGCTAGTTCGGACGACACAACCCTACCTGCGGTAGGGTGCCGTTATATGGACAGTCAGAGCTTGTTCCAGCCATTCCAAAATCAGCCGTTGATTTTTATAAAATCGTGATGATCTGCATCGCGAAGTAACGCACACGCAGGGAACACTCGCCCATCGCACCGGTTACGACGCGCTCGGCCTCAAGCTTGTGGGAATCACTGGAATGGCAAGCGACGCAAGCGGTCCGGCGCGCGGGCGGCTATAGCGCAGCTATCGTTACCACCCGAGCGGAGAGCTAGCCAAACAGAATGACAGCCTGCGTGGCAGCACGCAGTATCGGTACGCCCCTGCGGGACAACTTACGTGGCGTCGAACCGGTACACATGACTAACGAAGAACACAGGTATGGCGTCGCCGGTATCCATTTTCGCTTTGCCTGCCACCAATCAACGCACCCGCTCCCGACGCGCAGGCTCGACTTCGTGAAGATAGCCGGTAAAGGTGTCACGCGGTGATGATGTGGTTAGTTGAGTCATGATTCGACCCACTTCGCCACGATGATATCCGCTGTGTGCAATGACATGTCCGAGCATTTCCTCGCGCGACATCCGGCCAGGCGTCCCGTCTGTAAAGGCGAACTCAATCGCCTCAGCGAATTCCGTTCCACCCAAACCTGCAACGTACCCGATATACCATTGATCCGTTTCTCTGATTTCATTGAAGAGATCTTTCGGTTTCGGTACTTCGTCAGTGCCTGTTGTTGCGTAGGCATGCTTCATACGCTGAAGATTGGCGACGAAAATTCGATCGACAATGTGCGCATGATTGAGGATGCGAACCGCAGTGTGGTACTCGGCGTGAGGTGATCCCTCGCCAAGTTCGGACAACCCTGCAATCAGCCCTTCGTCAGCCCAAGCCTTGTATTGAAACAGAGAGATCAAAAGCGCCTGTGCACTCATTGTAGTTTTCCCAGATGGTGTTTGGAACGTGGCGTTTGATACGACTCACGGGATATTGAAGACTGCACGATCATCATCTGGTCCTCGGATGAAGTAGAAAATGTGCGCTTTTTACCTTTCGGTAGAATGCGAGCGCATATTCGCATTTTGACGTGGAGCCTCAATTTTGGATACTCGCATTCCTCCGCAATCAAAGACCATGCGCAAATCGCCACGGCAGCAGCGTTCGCGAGCGATGGTAGACGCCATTATTGAAGCGGCTACTCGCGTTCTCGGGCACCGAGGCTGGGCGGATTTCACGACCAACGAAGTAGCCGTGGTTGCTGGCGTCAGCGTTGGGTCGCTCTATCAGTACTTTCCGAACAAACTCGCGCTTGCCGAGGCTATCCGGCAGCGTCATCTCGACGTCGTGCTCGCCGCGTTATCCATTTCAGGCGACTGGGATGAATTGGATACGCTCGACCAACGCGTGACGCGCTTGATCGATGGCGTTATCGCGGCGCACTCGGTCAATCACGCGTTGCACCGCGTCTTGCTTGACGAAGTACCACTTGCTGCGCGCTCGAATTACGACGCATTCGAAAAAGAATATCAGCGACGATACCGAGCCGTTATCGCCGCAAGTTCGGCTAAACGCAATAGAGTGCGCGACGATATGGCAGGACGTGTGCTCGCTGCTGCAGTCGAAGGAGTGGTCCATGCCGCCGCGCGGCACGGTGAACTCGGGTCGCCTGCACTGAAGGTGGAGCTTGGCAACCTGGTCCGAGCATATTTACGCGACCGATCTGGAAATTCGTTGGCGTAGATCACCAATAGAAACAATTTCTAGCGCATCCGCTTCCAGATCGAGATCGGCACGTTGCCATCCGGCCGGGGGGCCAGGCGATAGCTCAGCTCGTCCCCTCTCAGTTCGTAACGTCGTGTCTGGCGCTCTCCCTCCCAGTTTGGGAACGAAGCTCCCTGGACTGAAAACGTAATCGTGTTTTCAGCCTGATCGACATGGACCGTACCGAAATGCGTGCTGGAGCCGAGCGCGGCCGCTTCGAATTCCGCCGGTGCCCCCGTAAGTTTGTTACCGGATGCAAAGCGCGGCCGTTCGGCCCTGAATATCTGCAGCGAGTAGCGACCTTGACTGTCGATCATGAGTAACCCGCTCGGAGCGGCGCCGTAATCCCGGGCTCGCGTGCCATCGGGTCGAATGACGTCGGCAGCCACCAGGGACCACGTTCCCACCAGGGCGCGCTGGCCGGTGGTTTGATCTGCAAGTTTCGCCAGCGTGGCCAATAGCGCGCCGGTCAAGCACAATGCGCCGATCAGCGCGGTTCTTAGCGCGGTGCTTCTTTTCATCTTTTGGAAGCCTCGTAGGGACTACAAATTAAATTTCTCAGCTACGTCCGACGGCTCGCTCGCAGGCCGGCATTGGAGCCGACCGGGAATTCAGCGGAGGCATCGGATCGTCCCGTACCAGGAACTGGCTGACCCTGTGTCGCCGGCTCGCAAAGACAACGATTGGGATGAGGACCAGCATCGTCGCCGCCTGGCAGACGTATAGCTGGCGATAGCGATGATGCCCAGCACTCATCGCGACGATGCCGTAAATGAAGAGGCCAGCAGCACCGTTGAGCACGTTGAAGCTTGCGTTCACACGCCCCTGATAGTGCGGATCGGTTGCCCGCTGCGCGGCGCTAAGCGCAATGACGCTGCTCTGAAAACTCATGCCTAGTCCGACATAGGTCACGAACGCGGCGAGCAATCCGCGGCATTGCGCGAAGGCGAGCAGACTGGACGCAGCGACGAGAAACCCCAGGACAAGGATGGTGCGCCGACCGAATCGGTCCGCGAGCCGAACAATGAAGAGACCGCTGACGATCGCGCCCAGCGCATAGCCCGCATCGATCTTTCCGAAAGCGTCTGCGCCAAGACGAAGCTCCTCGCGCACGAACGGCGCCAGCATTGCATTGATGCCGAAGATTACCGTCATGTTTGCGAGCATGAGCCCGTAGAAAAATGCGATCTCCGGGCGCTCGGTTATATGCCGCATGCCCGCACGCAGATCGCTCAAATGTTTCTTCGCACCGCTCACGGACGCGCCCGGGCCGAACTCCACCACGCGCATTCGCCGCGCCACGACAAAACCGGAGAGCGCGGCGAGTAGATAAGTCGTGCTGGCGACACCGACCGTAGCGGCAGCACCAATGGCCGCGAGCACGATGCCGGACGCAGCGGCCCCCAGAATCTGGCCGGTTTGTCCCGTCACCACGGTCAACGCGTTCAGACGAAACAATTCCTCGGGTGAGGCTTCGCGCGCTACTGCCGTCCGCCACGACAGAACCTGGATTTCATTTCCGAGCGCGATAAGAAAACTGACTGCGTAAGCGACTGGCGCCGTCGCCCGACCGGCGGCATAAAGCAGGCCGTAGCCCACCAGTACGATCCAGCGGAGAAGGTCAGCCTGACAGGCGAGGCGTGCCGGCTGACACCGGTCCAATGCCACACCGATGAAAGGTGACAGTAGCAAGCCTGGGAGGACGGTCATCAGAAGCGTGATTGCAGCACTCGACGGCTGACCCGTGATGCCGATGACAAGCCAGGTGTTAATCAGGAAAAAGAAACCCGTACCGATTTTGGCAGTGGCGATTGACACGCCATAGAGGCGTACGGTCTGTAGTGTCACGCGGCCCATCCCGTAGAAATCTGAATGTGCAGACACTAAGCGCTTTAGAATAATAAGAAAATTCGATAATTCTTATTCCATACTTTCAAAAAACTGAACTATGGGCCGCGTGAATCTTGATATGGACGTGCTTCGCACGTTGGTGACCGCTCACGAACTGGGCAGCTTCAATCGGGCAGCGGATCGACTCGGCCGCTCGCAGTCGGCGATCAGCCAGCAGATTCGCAAGATCGAAGCGCAGGTTGGCGAGGCGCTTTTCCGGAAGCAAGGACGGGGGCTCGCGCTCACTGCGGCGGGTGAGTTGGTGCTTGCCTACGCCCGTCGTATTCTGGATCTCAACGACGAAGCGGTCTCCGCAGTGCGCGGCTTCGCCATCGATGGAATCGTGCGTGTCGGACTTCCTGCCGACTTCGCAGAGGCCTGGTTGCCGGAGGTTCTTGGCCGCTTCAAACGCGCTCATCCAGCCGTGCGGATCGAAGCGGTTGTAGATCGGAACCGGCACCTGCTGGAGAGTCTCGACAAGGACGAGTTGGATCTTGTCGTTGCGCTCGGCAATGAGGCACGCAGTGATGCCGAACTGGTGGGCGTGTTGCCTTTGGCCTGGATCGGGCCGGTATCCATGGAGAGGCAGTGGGCGCCCGGTGAGCCGATCTCGCTCGTGATGTACCAGACCCCATGTTTTTTTCGTCAACGCGCACTTGCCGCGCTGGACGCTGCCGGTCTACCTTGGCGCATTGCATTCACTAGTCCAAGCCTTCACGGGCTATGGGCTGCTGTTGAAGCTGGACTGGGCGTAACGCTGCGCACGACGGTCGGCTTGCCGCATTGCCTCCAGACTGTTGGAGAAGCAATGGGATTGCCGGCGGTAGCGCCCCCCACATTGAGCGTCTCGCTGCATGACGGTGGACGATCATTGCAGCCCGCCGCAGCGCGGTTACGGGAAGTCGTCTTTGAGACGTTGACGGCAAGTCTTCGGGATCTCGCTGCGTCGACCAACAGCTGATCTTTTCTGATGGTCGACGAGAACGGAAAACGGCGTACGCATGTGTACGCCGTCCGCAACTTTATAAGGCTGCACTTGGGATTCGATGAGATTCCGGCTCCAGCGACGGAGTATCTGCCGAACCCTGTTCCGGGACATGACGCGCCGCGATCGTGAGATAGACCGCCTGCAGCACGAAAAACGTGAACAACGTTCCGATAGACAACCCGCTGGCAATCACCAGCCCCATGTTGAATCGCGACGCCCCGCCCGCACCCGCCGACATGATGAGCGGCACGACACCGAGGACCATGGCGGCCGTGGTCATCAGGATCGGACGAAGCCGGATTCCCGCAGCGTGAATGATGGCTTCGAGTTTCGACATGCCCCCTTGCTGCGCCGCATTCGCCACTTCAACAATCAAAATGCCGTGTTTGCTGATCAGCCCCATCAGCGTCACCAGGCCAACCTCGGTATAGATGTTCAGCGCAAGAATGAACGTGCCGACAAAGCCACTCGATTCCTGCACTAGCTGACGCAAAGGTCCCGCATAGTCGATAGAAACATCGGCCGGCAGCGTACGAGCCGCCAGCGCCTGCAGCGACTTGAGCGCAGCATCCTGCGAGACGCCGAGCGCGGGTACTCCGGAAATGGTCGCTGAATTCACCTGCTGAAAATGGTTGATGGTTTCAGGCACGGTTTCTGTGCGTATGTGGCCGATCGCCGATAACGGCACGGGCACATTGTTCACGGTCGCGACCTGAAAATCCATGATCTGATCCAGCGTCAGCCGGGAACGCTGCTGCACTTGCGCGATGACCTTGTATGACCGCGAATCGAGGCTGAAGTAGTTCGTATAACCGCCGCCAAGCAAACCGCCGAGCGCCGTGCCGACTTGTGTCATCGTCAGCCCGAGTTGTGAGGCCTTGTCGCGATCAATATCAATCACTTTCTGCGGCTGGTCGAACTTCAGATCGCTATCAATAAATAGAAACATCCCACTTGCTGCGGCGTCAGCGAGAAACTTCTGCGCCTCGCCATTCAGCGTATCCAGCGGCTGGGTGGACTTGAGCACGAACTGGATGGGCAAGCCCTGCGAGCCCGGCAATGCAGGCGGCTGGAACGCGACAACTTTTTGCCCCGCCACTTTGTTGAGCTGGTTTTGCAAGTCGCGCTGGACTACGGACGCGTTGCGATGACGCTCATCCCAAGGCTTGAGCGTCACACCGGCGATCGACTGCGCCGGGCTCTCGACCTGGAACGTCTGCGCGGCTTCGGGCAAGAGAGCCATCATGTCGCCGACCTGGTGGCCGAACATCTCCTTTTGCTGGAGGGTCGCGTTGGGCGCGGAGGTCGGCTGCAGGATCACCACACCCTGATCCTCTTGCGGCGCGAGTTCGCTGTCGGCGCTCGTGTATAGAAAATAAATGCTGCCGATCACCAGGCCCGTGAAGAGCAACGTCACAGGAACTGTCCGCAAACTGCTGCGCAAGAGCCGTTCGTAGCCGCGTTGAATCGAACCGAAAACCCGGTCGATCGCCTCCACGATGCGCGTCACCCAGCGCCCGCCCTGCTCGTGCGGCTTCAGGAATACGCCGCACATCATGGGCGATAACGTCAGTGAGATGACAGCCGACATCGTCACGGTGCCCACCAACGTGAACGCAAACTCGGTGAAGAGCGCGCCAGTCAGACCGCCCTGAAAACCGTGACGAAACCGGCCACGGTTTGCGGGTCAGCACCGTAATACGTCGTGGTCACGGTCACCACGGCATTTTCGGTTTTCGGATATTCAAGAATGGGCAGCGAGGTGAAGGCCTTGTAACCAATCACCAGGATCATCAGGCTGACGACGCATGCCAGCACGGGCCGGCGGATAAAGATATCGGTGGATTTCATCGTGCGGTCCCGGTCAGTGATCTTGCGGAACGGGTGCGGCATCGTTCGTCAGTTTCACGCTGTTGTCGATCTGGACCAGTGCGTCGTTGTGCAGCTTGAGCTGGCCCGCCGTGACCACCACGTCGCCCGCCTGCAGTCCCTTCAGGATGCTGACCTGGTCGCCGCGCGTCTCACCGGCCGTCACGAACTGCTGATGAACACTCGCCTGCGGCTGGCCTTGCGCGTTCTTGCCGTTGTGGACTATTCGCTCGGCAGGCGGCACAAATGTATTTCTGCGCGCATACGCGAACCCGCGCAAACGAAAGCTCTTGTAAATGGATAGCAATACTTATTGATATAGATCGCTCACGAGCCTCGTTCCAAAGTAGCCTGTAGTAGCTCGCAAGTGGGCAGATGGTGCCGGTTTCGCAATCTATTCAGCGCTCGCTGAAACGTGGTGATTGCGCCCGCCAACCGATTCGGTCTTCCCATGCAAGCATGACGTCAATCGGCCCCTGTTGACCCGTTTTAACGTTTGCGTATTTGCAGAAAATGATCGTTATGCCACGCCTGAGCACAGGCCTGCTACGCCCTCCTTCGATCGATCATTTTGTTGCGTAACCATCACTAAAGAGTTTCCAAAAAGGGCCGATATTGCGTGCAGAACACGTAAATATCGGCGAAACGCTTGAGTACCCGACAAACAAAAACGGGACCAGACGTCAACACTTCGGGGGCTACATTGAATCATGAAAACTTGTCCAGACTGCGGACAGTCGCACCGGGTGAAGTGATCTACTCGGAAGGGTATATCGGAACCTCGGCGATCTATGTAATTGCCGAAGGAAAAGTCGAGATCTCGGCGAAATGCGACGACAGGCGTGTTGTCCTCGCGACCCTGGGCAAGGGAGAGTGCTTCGGAGAGTCAGCATTGTTGCCTTCCGAGCCACGCGGGTCGACGGCGAAGGCGCTTAGCTTCTGCCGACTGAGCGTGATCGAAGCAAAGGTCGTAGAAGAAGAACTGGAGCGCGTCTCACCGCTGCTTCGCCACCTCATGCGCACGCTGATTCGCCGAAATAAAAGAAAAGACGAACTCCTGGCGACGTACACGAACGCTGACTTCCTACCCGGCATAGTCTCCTACGCTCACGTGCTTAGCTTGATGGCGGGAGGCGAAAATCGAGAACCACGGGCTCGCCGCCTTCAATCCGACGAAGTGTCAATCGCACTTGCTGAAGTCTGCAAGCGGTGCCAGGCAGTAGCAGGCCATCCGCGCGTGCATGTCATGGCCATGCTCAAACGCATGGAGAAACTCAACCTCGTTACTCTCGAAACCGGTCACGCGGACTTTCTCGGCAACCTCCCGGCTCCCGCCGCGGAAGATACCATCAGCCGGCAGGTTGTCACGTTCGATCCCGTGCGGATTATCGAACGTGCTCAACGAGTGGGGGATCACGACCTTGATATTTCGATTGCCAGCGAACTGGAGTTGATAGAACTGTCCGATCTCGAGGCGCTTATTGGCGTAGAGAGACAGTTGATACTCGATAAGCTCTCGCGTGCGGAAATTGCCGAAGACATCTTCGCGTTCCGGCGAACCAAAGTACTGACGTACATCGAAAAGAACGGCGTAGCGTATTTTTCCAAGAAAAAGGCGCGACCGGCCAACGAACTCGAATCACTTACGGACCTTGATCTCGTTGACGACCGGACGCTATTCGATGCAGTCAGCGCGTTCGATACCTACGATCTCGCGAAACTGCTCTCCTCGGCGACGGACCACACGGTCTCTGAGCGCTTGCTTTCCGTCATGACAAAGGCACGGCAGAGCGAGACGTCGTGGATCATGCGGCGTGACCTGGTGATCAACCCCCTTGAAATACAGGACATCGAGGAACGTTTCATTCAACTGGTCAAGTCGATAAAAGCCGGGCCCGCGGCCGACACCCCCGAACAGCTTTCGGTCGGAACCTGATTGTCCAGACCCGTACAGCAGATCAGCATCGAAAACAGTCACAATCGTCAAAAAGATAAACGAGAGATCAAATGGACATCCTAACGCTGTGCGGGGCGCTGCTTGGCATCGTCGCCATCGTGGCCGGGTTCACTTTGGAAGGTGGCCGCTTCCTGACTCTGTTTCAGGTAGAAGCCATAGTGATTGTACTGGGCGGCACGATCGGCGCAGTGATGGTTCAGAACACGTGGGCCAAGTTCTCGGCTGGGGTCAGGCAACTCAGCATGGTTTTCACCAACGCCAAGCCAGTAGATCGGGCAAACCTGACCATCTTGCTCGAATGGGGTCATAAA
>Ga0105856_1000587_pt1 | contig 18524 bp, 18 predicted proteins | sample OrgsoiDNA_201060_FD_89681 | JGI IMG/M metagenome (GOLD analysis project Ga0105856, IMG submission 89681) | Permafrost soil microbial communities from the Arctic, to analyse light accelerated degradation of dissolved organic matter (DOM) -... | ecosystem: Environmental > Terrestrial > Soil >...
CCCGGGCTCCGGGAAAATTGGAGGCGCGTTCCGGAGTCGAACCGGACTAGGCGGATTTGCAATCCGCTACATAACCGCTTTGTTAACGCGCCTTTAATTCTTACTACTTATCTTGCACTTAAGACGATACGGATATCGACTTAATAAATTTGGAGCGGGAAACGAGACTCGAACTCGCGACCCCGACCTTGGCAAGGTCGTGCTCTACCAACTGAGCTATTCCCGCAACAATCAGAACTTGCTGATTTTTTTAACTATCTTCCGGCTTCCGCTTGGCTGCCGTCTGATGCGATGCATTCTACTTACCTGACGCAATGAGTCAATAAAATTATCAACCGATGACGATCGTTTGACGCTTTTACACTCAGTTTGATCAGGGTTCCAGCAAATCGTGACGCGCAGCGTTCAAATATTGGAACATTGACCAGAAAGTCAGCACCGCGGCAATGTACAACGCGCCCACTCCGACCCAAATCACAATCGCATCAGGACGCCATAACAGCGCTACCAGCGACAGCATTTGTGCCGTGGTTTTCACTTTGCCAATCCAGGATACGGCAACGCTGCTGCGCTTACCGATTTCAGCCATCCATTCACGCAATGCGGAAATGATAATCTCGCGCGCAATCATAGTGGCAGCAGGCAAGGTTATCCACCAGGCGTGGAAATAGTCAGCCACCAGCACCAACGCGATAGCGACCAAGACTTTATCGGCCACCGGATCAAGGAAAGCGCCGAAACGCGTGGTTTGCTTCAAGCGGCGAGCAAGGTAACCATCGAACCAATCAGTCAGCGCCGCGAACACAAAAATCGCCGCACAGACCATCGGTGCCCACGCGTAAGGCAGATAGAAAGCCAGTACGAAAAATGGGATAAGTACAACGCGAAACAGGGTGAGGCACGTCGGTATATTAAATTGCATGGCGTAGGTAACTGTCTGTCTTGTGTGGTTATTATGAGTATGTTGCTACATCGCTGTTAGGGTTTCAACGCATTATGGATCTTTTCTGCCAACGCGTGAGAAATACCCGGTACCTGTGCAATTTCCTCAATACTGGCATTCAGCAACGGTTGAATACCACCCATATATTTCAGTAAAACTTGTCGACGCTTAGGACCGACGCCTTCTATTTCTTCTAAGGCACTGGTATTACGTACTTTCGCCCGTCGCTGGCGATGCCCGGTGATCGCATGATTGTGCGAATCATCGCGGATCTGCTGTATGACGTGCAATGCGGGAGAGTCTGAAGGCAGCGATATCCCCTCGCCTTCCGGCACAAAGAACAGCGTCTCCAGACCGGCTTTTCGATCAGCGCCTTTGGCAATACCAATTAACAGCGGCTTCGACTTATCCCACGCCACATCCAGTCCCGCAAAGACATCAATAGCCATGCCTAACTGGCCTTTACCGCCATCGATAAAAATAACATCGGGGATTTTTTTATCATCAAGCGCTTTACCATAACGACGGTTCAACACTTGCGCCATGGCAGCATAATCATCACCTGGCGTGATACCCGTAATATTGTATCGACGAAACTCGGAGCGCACCGCGCCATTCGCGTCAAAAACGACACAAGAAGCCACGGTCTGTTCGCCCATAGTATGGCTGATATCGAAGCATTCCATACGGTTAATTTCAGACAGATTCAGCGTTTTTGCCAATTCGGCTAAACGTTGGTGAATCGTCGACTGTTGGGCCAGTTTAGTGGTCAGTGCGGTAGAAGCATTGGTGCGCGCCAGCTTGAGATAACGCGCTCTGTCGCCGCGCGGCTTACTTTGGATTTGTACTTTGCGACCCGCAAGATCACTTAATGACTCGGCCAACAGGTCTTTTTCTGGCAGGCTGAAATCTAACAAGATCTCGCCGGGTAATGTTCGCGACTGGCTGCCTTGCAGATAAAACTGCCCGACAAAGGTTTGCACCACTTCGCTTAAATCGGTGCCACCCGGGACTTTGGGGAAATAACTACGGCTTCCCAGCACCTTGCCCTGACGGATGAACAGCACATGCAGGCACGCCATACCCGACTCAAAGGAAACGCCGATAACATCGAGGTCTTCACTGTTCCCCGACACAAACTGTCGCTCAGTCACGCGGCGAACGGCTTGTATTTGGTCACGGATACGCCCTGCATCTTCAAAATTAAGTGCTTTACTGGCCGTTTCCATTCGTTCAATAAGCTGAGTCAAGACTTGCTGATCTTTACCTAAAAGGAAAAGCCGCACGTACTCGACCTGAGCGGCATACTCTTCCTCACTGACCAAACCTTTGACGCAAGGCCCAAGACAGCGCCCAATCTGATATTGCAGACAAGGACGAGAACGGTTGCGATAGACGCTATTTTCGCATTGACGTATGGGGAACAGTTTTTGCAATAACGCCAGCGACTCTCTCACCGCATAGGAATTGGGGAAAGGCCCAAAGTATTCGCCTTTAGCGTGCTTAGCACCACGGTGAATAGACAGGCGCGGATGATTATCCGCACTGAGAAAAATCAGCGGGTAAGATTTATCATCGCGCAGCAGAACATTATAACGAGGCTGATAAAGCTTGATGTAATTATGCTCAAGCAACAGCGCTTCGGTTTCGGTATGCGTCACGGTGACATCGATTTGTGCAATGTTTTTAACCAACGTTTCCGTCTTGCGGCTGGAAACTTGCACGCGAAAATAACTGGAAAGACGTTTTTTCAGGTCTTTCGCTTTGCCGACATAAATAACGGTGCCGCTGGCGTCGTACATCCTGTAAACGCCCGGTTGGCTGGTCACCGTTTTTAAAAAGGACTTAGGTTCGAAACGCTCATCACTCACTGCCAGACAAAGTCTCCGCATTAAACAAACCATGCCGAATAGCAAGGTGAGTCAATTCAACGTCGCCGCTGATATTTAATTTACTAAACATCCGATAACGATAACTGTTAACCGTCTTTGGACTCAAGCTTAGTTGTTCTGAAATTTCGTTAACCTTTTGGCCTCGGGTGATCATCAACATGATCTGTAATTCACGCTCTGACAGGCTGTCAAAAGGGGTTTCTGACTGAGGTTCAATCTGGCTAAGCGCCATCTGTTGAGCAATATCCGAGGCGATATAACGCTGACCGGAATCCACCAGACGGATGGCATTCACCACTTCCTGCGGCGCCGCACCTTTGCTGAGATAGCCTGAAGCCCCGGCTTGCATCACTTTCGCGGGCAGCGGATTCTCGGTGTAAATCGTTAACATAATGATTTTGATATCAGGTGAGAAACGCACGATTTTCTTCGTCGCTTCCAGCCCGCCGATCCCCGGCATATTCATATCCATCAAAACAATATCGACATCATTGCTGCGGCACCACTTCACGGCGTCTTCGCCACACTGGGCTTCACCCACCACTTTGATGCCTTTGATATCTTCTAAAATGCGTCGGATCCCTTCACGCACCAGTTCGTGGTCATCAACAAGAAGAACGCTAATCAAAGAGAATTCTCCAAAAAAAAGGCGACACACAGTCATGTTTTCATGGCTTGTCGGCTGGCGATATTACGTCGAAAACGGAATAAAGAACATCGGACAGCTTGTCAACGAAGAGAGTGCAGCATTAGCAGGTCTAATATGAAGCTGCTGGCCTGGCTGTCAGACGGTGACAGCGTAAATAAATAAAACCTCAGAAATGCATACTAATTTAATTAACTGCCACATTTTACTCTATACGCCAGTCCTTGACCACGGAATGTCTGTAAAAAAATGCGAGACAGCATGTAAAAACAAGATGCCATCTGCCGCAAAAGAGCACTAACAAAAAACACTTTAAAATCAACAAGAAAAAAGAAAAAAAACACCGTGCGACATTAGATTGTCAAGAACCAATTCTCTTTCAGAAAGATATTTTACGCATTAACAATATTCATGCTCAATTAAGCAACGTTCTGTCGCCCGATTATATCGGGAAGATAAGCCTTTATTATTATTTTCTTGGTCAATGTTTATGGATTTTGAATGAATAAAAATCCACTTAAAGGTGAAAAACTCTCAACCACCCCTCGGTTGTTTAGTAAAACTTACCCTTTTCACTGAGCTAACGGTCCCATAACGACCTGAGGAATGATTGTGTTAGAATACGGCCACTTTCTTTCAGGCTGCTGAAAACTGTCTGGAATGTTCTCTTCTGATTGAGCTGTTAACAGCTTTGGAGCCAAAATGAATAAGTACGATTTCACCACTGAAGCCAATGTCGAAACTCTGGCAACCGAAGTAGCCTGTCTGAAAGCGACCCTGACCCTGATGCTCAAAGCCATTGGTCAAGCTGATGCAGGAAAAGTCATGTTAAACATGGAAAGATTTACCGCTCAGTTGGAAGACGAAAAACAAGCTGAAATTTTCAGAAACTCCTTGCAGCAGATCAAGTTCGCTTACCGCCAGTAATCGCTCAAGACCGCTGTTTGGGCCCGCGTCGCTGCGGGCCAATCCCCTCTTCAAGCCACATCCTCGCCGCCTGCCTTGCGATTTTCTGCTAGACTTTAACCTCGAGTTTCTCCATAGACCCTTTCTTTCGAAAGAAGTCTTAAAAGCAGGATAAAACGATGAGTGAGAATAAAAATCCCAACAAAACCAAAGCTGAAGACGTCCATATCAGCGATGGTTTGGCAAAATTACACGAAGTTGCCGAACAAATGACCGAAGAAGAACTACAACAAAAAGCAGAAGAAGCGAAACAAGCCGTGGAAGATGCGAAGAAAAATCGCCATAACTAACGCCACCCGCCAGACACGATAATCATTGTTGTCTGGCTATTGACCCTGTATTAATGAAGAACGCGTCTCAGCTCTCCTTTTTCAGCACGGAAAATTTTGTCGGATGCACACCTCACCCCTTTCCCCTTTTCAATCAATAACCTCAATGGCTATCGAGTATCAACACGGCGAATGTGAGCCGCTGCATAGCCATGCCTGTTCACAGTTGATTCATACGCTAAGCGGCGTCGTAGAAGTTACGACCTCGATGGGCATTTGGATGGTGCCACCAGGTCGCGGGGTCTGGCTTCCCGCCCATATTCACCACTCTTTGCGATTTATTGGCAGCGTGAAAGGCAGAACGCTGTTTGTTGAACCGTTAGCACGTGCTGATTTGCCTTCACAGTGTCAGGTAGTACAGATTTCGCCATTGCTACGTGAACTGATCTTCGCGTCGCTGCATATCCCTGCGGATTATCACGCCGGAGGGCGCGAAGAGCGCGTCATGGAATTATTGCTGGATGAATTGCGGCTGCTGTACGAGTTGCCGCTGCACTTGCCGGAGCCGAAAGACCCGCAGTTATTTGAGATTGGCAAACAGATTCGACAGGATCTGTCCTTCGCCTGGGAGCTGGAAGATGTCGCGGCGCAGCTGGCCGTGAGCGGCCGTACGCTGTCGCGGCGCTTTCAGCGCGAAACAGGATTACGGTTCAGTGATTGGGTAAGGCGTGCGAAATTACTGGCAGGGCTGAATGCCTTAGCGACGGGGAAATCCGTGTTAGATGTGGCGCTGGAACTGGGTTACGACAGCCCCAGCGCATTCAGTGCGATGTTCAAACGTGCGCTGGGCGTTTCACCCAGCGACTATTTCTCTCTCGAACTGCCGTTACCGGCACCTCAATCTAAAAATTGAGCGACCGCATTAAACAGCGCCTGTAACGACGCACTCGACACATCACTGTCAATTCCAACGCCATAACGCGTTTCGCCCTGTTTGCGCTGGCAACTGACATAGGCCACCGCGCGGCTGTGGCTTTGATGTCCCAGCGTATGTTCATGATAATCGCCAATGTCCAGCAACAGGTCAAAATGGCGACTTAGCGCATCCACCGCGCCAGATAACAAGCCGTTACCGGTGCCAGACAGCGTTTGCTCATGCCCTTGATGGCTCACCCGTGCGCTGAAATGATAGGTATTCTTTTCATCGCTGCGAATGTTGTAGCCCAGCAATTTCAAAATAGGCGCGTCAATCAGGCCATAACGTTGGCGGAACAAGCGCCAGACATCGCTGGTACTCATCTCTTTGCCGGTGGTGTCCGTTTCGCGTTGCACCGCCTTACTGAACTCAATTTGCAGACCACGCGGCAATTTCAGACCATGATTTTGCTCCAGTAGCCACGCCGCCCCACTCTTGCCTGACTGGCTGTTGACACGGATCACCGCCTCATAGCTGCACCCTACGTCGGCAGGATCCAGTGGCAAATAAGGCACCTGCCAATGATCTTTTCCACGGCTAGTTTGCGCCGCGAAGCCCTTTTTAATCGCATCCTGATGCGACCCGGAAAATGCAGTAAAGACCAGTTCACCGGCATACGGATGGCGCGGGTGGACCGGCAACTGATTACATTGCTCCACCACTTCGACAATGTGCTGCAAGTTGCTGAAGTCCAGCCCCGGCGCGATACCTTGGGTATACAAATTCAGCGCCAGCGTCACCAAATCCACATTGCCGGTACGTTCGCCATTGCCAAACAAACAGCCTTCAACCCGATCGGCTCCGGCCAGCATCGCCAGTTCAGCACACGCCACACCGGTGCCGCGATCATTATGCGGATGAACACTAATGGAAACCTGCTGACGGCGGCTGAAATGACGACAGAACCATTCGATCTGATCGGCATAAATATTCGGTGTACTGACTTCTACCGTCGCCGGTAAATTGATGATCATGGGGCGTTGCGCATTCGGTTGCCAAATGTCCGCCACCGCTTCGCAAATCTCCAGCGAGAATTCCAGCTCGGTAAAGCAGAAGGTTTCCGGTGAATACTCAAAGGTCCATTGCGTCTGCGGATATTGCTCACATAACTGGCGAATTTGTTTCGCGCCCCGTACCGCCAGTTCGCGGGTAGCCGCCTGATCTTGATTAAACACCACATCGCGGAAAATCGGCGCGGTCGCATTATATAAATGAACGATGGCGCGCGGCACATCTTTCAGCGCTTCAAACGTCCGCTCAATCAAATCCGGTCTGGAAGGCGTCAACACCTGAATATAGACATCATCAGGGATCGCATTTTCTTCAATCAGGCCGCGCACAAAATCAAAATCCGTTTGTGAAGCCGAGGGGAACGCCACTTCGATCTGTTTAAAACCACAGCCAAGTAGCAGGTCGAAAAACTGCCTCTTGCGCTCATTATCCATGGGCTCGGCCAGCGCCTGATTACCATCACGTAGGTCACTGGAACACCATTGCGGCACCTTATTCAGCACTTTCCCCGGCCATTGACGATCAGGCAGGTTAACGGGTGGAAAGGGGCGATATTTCTGAGAAGGGTCGACTAACATGGCAGTTCTCCTTTAACGCTGCTGACCTCATGCCGCAGCCTGAAAAGAGTATGGCGTAATCTGCCCACGCCTGCGCCTTGCTAACTGACAGCGACCCGCGCGTAACGGACAATCTGCGATAATAAGTGAGGGTAATAAGGGAAAAAGAGCAAGAAAACAGGGCTGCAACGGATGTGCAGCCCGAAAAAGACTAGGCGTCCTCACTCTTCTCAGCGACAAACTTGGTCACTTTTAACAGCCGGTCAAAATGGGCAAGCACCAGCTCGACATCGGACTGCAAAATATCTTCCGATGATGCCGCAGCAGCTAAAATAGCATGATGAATATTTGCCGATAGGTCATCAGTTGACTCTTTACTTGCCGAAAGTACCAAGGCTGCAATCAGCAAAGATTGTGCTTCGACCTGCGCCACCAACTCCTTGGCTTCTACCTCAACTTTCGACAATTTGATCAGCACGTCGATCATAAAATTTTTCATTTACACACCCTTAGATGCCCTTCGTTAACTGCGTCAAAGCGAAAATAGCACCGAATGTTTCCTCGCGAAAGTCGTTGCTATCACACCTTGTGTGATACCGCCCCGATCAGGTCATTTTCATTCAAATCCCAGACGTGCCCTTTCCTTTATCTCCCCTATACTTAGGGAAGGTCGCGTGGCGGATCACGACGCAATTCCGTCATAGGAGGTAGGATGATTTTCCATAAAGGCAGCATCGTTAAGCACCAATCTGGCGAAATTAAGGGCATCATCACCAATATCTTCGAACCCTTATCGGGTGATGTTTCTTATTACGTGGTGTGGGGAGATGGCACACTCAGCCTGCATCCCGAGCATGAGTTACGCTGGGCTAGTATAGACACACCGTTGAGCATCAAAAATTTCTACGAGAAATAAGCGCCATAATTAAGTAATATTGGCTTCCTTTTATAAGCAACCAAGATAAACCATTCATGATAATCAAACCTAAAATTCGCGGCTTTATCTGTACGACCACTCACCCGGTAGGCTGCGAAGCTAACGTGCGTGAGCAAATTGCCTACGTGAAAGCGCAAGGCAAACTGAAAGACGGACCAAAACGCGTCCTGGTCATCGGTGCCTCTACGGGTTATGGGCTTGCCTCAAGAATTAATGCGGCTTTTGGTTCTGATGCTGCCACCATTGGTGTGTTTTTCGAAAAGCCGGGTAGCGAAACCAAAACCGGTTCTGCCGGCTGGTACAACGCCGCCGCATTCGACAAAGCCGCTAAAGAAGAGGGCTTGTACTCTAAAAGCGTGAACGGCGATGCCTTCTCAAACGAGTGTCGCGACACCGTCATCGACCTGATCAAACAAGATCTGGGCCAAATCGATCTGGTGGTTTACTCGCTGGCTTCCCCAGTACGTAAATTGCCTGACAGCGGTGAACTGGTGCGTTCAGCCCTGAAACCTATCGGCGAACCGTACCAATCCACCGCGCTGGACACCAATAAAGACAAACTGGTTTCTGCCGTGGTTGAACCGGCAAACGAGCAAGAAATCGCTGACACCATCAAAGTGATGGGTGGTGAGGATTGGGAACTGTGGATTGACGCCCTTGCTAACGCAGGCGTATTGGCTGACAACGCCAAATCCGTGGCTTACTCGTATATCGGTACTGAACTGACCTGGCCAATTTACTGGCACGGTACGCTCGGTAAAGCCAAAGAAGATTTGGATCGCGCTGCCCACGCCATCGACACTAAGCTGAAAGCCAAAGGCGGTTCTGCTAACGTCGCCGTGCTGAAGTCGGTAGTGACCCAAGCGTCTGCTGCAATTCCGGTGATGCCGCTGTACATCTCTATCGTGTTCAAGATCATGAAAGCCCAAGGCATTCATGAAGGCTGTATCGAGCAGATTCAGCGTTTGTTCGCCACCAAAATGTACAACGACCAGACCCCCGCCACTGACGATAAAAACCGTCTGCGTCTGGATGACTGGGAATTGCGTGATGAAGTCCAGAAAACCTGTGGCGAAATCTGGAAGCAGCTCAACGATGACAACATCTATGAACTGACCGATTACCAAAGCTACAAAGAAGAGTTCCTGCGCCTGTTCGGTTTCGGCCTGCAAGGCGTGGATTACGAAGCTGACGTGAGTGCCGACGTGAAATTTGACGTGGTTGAATTAGTCTAAGGGCCCGTAGTCTGAGAAGACGCTCTCTGAAAGCCTGCTTAATTGCAGGCTTTTTTTTTATTTTACCAACTCAGAAGCCTTAGCGTTCAAATGAGATCAATCCTATATTGCCACTCCATATTTAATTATATTAATCAAGCAGCATCACAGGCCGTATAAATAGTCATCAGTGTAGATGAAGAAAATTTAATAAATAACTTTAGACAAACTATGATCCTGTTGCTGATGTTCAGAAAAAATCACCTATGGTAAGATCAACACAATCTGACAGAATGAATGGTAAAACTCTATGTACCCGAACGCCATAACCACTTTGGTTATTTTGACTATTTTTGTATGTTTTCTCATCATAGTCGCGGCGAAAGCTTACAAAACCCCTTTAAATCCAATGACATATTACCTTGCCTTTGACAGTGGCTTGAGAGTGATACTGAGTTGTTCGTTGATTTTCTTTCTCGGAATTGATGGATTTAAAGACGCAGACATAACGCATGCGCTTTTGCTACACATGCTCTACGTTTTCTGCTTTAGCTTGCCTTTCTTTTTAAAACCGAAATCAGTTTATGCATTTTTCTCATCAAGCGTGCGGTGCCTGAGTTTAAACACACCGGGATACAAGATAAAAAAATCTAAATTCGCTCTCTTTCTTATCTTCTGCTTTATGATTGCGAACTTCTTGCTTTTAGCCGTCATTGGCGAAGGTGGAATGAGGTGGTTTACAGACCCTAGAACAGCATATATAGAAAATAAATTCGGCGCAGGTAATTTTTATCTTTTTTGGGTATGGAGCATTTCATTCTTCATGGCCTATATTCTTTACTCAAGAAAGCCTAAAAGCATAAAAGACTTCTTTAAAATAAGCCCCTACGTGTTACTTTGCTTATTAATTAGCTACTTCACTGGCTCAAAGCAAAACATATTAATCATATTACTTTTACTCATGTTCTACTATACGCACTTTATTAAGAACATTCGGTTGATTAGATTTGCATTTATTGGTTCATGTTTACTGATTTTATTCATGGCTATACAATTGATTCAGGGAACTACAGATAGTCTGACTGGCGCACTGGCCTATTTTGACTATTTCCAAAAAACAATTGAATTTGTTTCCAGATACAATGAAGTGGGGCCTAAGCTCGGTGAAGCCTTTACCAGCAGCTTTTGGGGATATGTTCCACGCTTTATTGCTCCTGACAAACCCATAATCTATGGCCAGTTACTGATTCAGGACGCGCTTTACCCTGGCGCCGCAGATCAAGGTTATTACCCTGCATTCAGTTCATGGTCTTTCCTCTATTTAGATTTTGAATGGGTTGGTGTTGTGATGTCAGGGTTGTTCGTTGGGTGTATGTCTTGGGCTGCCTATGAATACTTTAGGAATAATAGAGATAATATATTTGCCTTCTCGATGGCTGCTCAGGCTACGCTTACACTTTACATGGTGCCATTGCATGGGGAGTTATATCTTGTAATGTGGTTTATTTTGCAGAGAGTCATGCTGCAACCTGCAATTAGACTTTGGGGAATTGGTATTCCTAAGCCAAGCTCATCCTCCGGAACATGACAATTTTTGGCGGGGATAAGCCCCCGCCTTTTTCACACCCTCCGCTTCTCAAACATCACGCTTATAAATACCTTTTACTCAAGAAAATAAGAGACGTTAATCATTAGCTTTCATATTCGTTAACCGTCTCCCCATAAAGACCGCGATAATAGTTCGGATGAATAATATGATTACTCACCGGATTGAAAAAGAGCCGAACGGTTTACAATCATCCTCATGATTTATTGTGATTAACATCACGGCTAAACTACGTATTATTCGTCAGCGCGGATTTATGGATTGTCTAATTAACATTCAAACATCCATTTTGTAAAAAATACTATACATGTACTCCGACCTTATTTTCCATACTGGTTATAATTAATGTCAATTTAACATTAGCATTACAGGTGTTCTGGTATCCCCAGCGACACACTGAAAAAGAGCCAATAGAGCTCATAAAACAAAAAACAGACACGATATGGCAGGCATCTGACGCTATAAAGTAAAAACAGGAAGAAATACAACATGCAAGAAGAATCCAAAATCCTCACCAAACCGGAAGAGGAGAACGCAGACAATCTGCGGCGTAACCTCAGTAACCGGCACATTCAGCTGATTGCTATCGGTGGCGCCATCGGTACCGGCCTGTTTATGGGCTCGGGAAAAACCATCAGTCTGGCGGGCCCGTCCATCATCTTCGTCTATATGATCATCGGCTTTATGCTGTTTTTCGTGATGCGCGCCATGGGCGAACTGCTGCTTTCCAATCTTGAATATAAATCCTTCAGCGACTTCGCCGCAGACTTGCTTGGCCCATGGGCGGGGTATTTCACCGGCTGGACCTACTGGTTTTGCTGGGTCGTCACCGGCATCGCCGATGTGGTCGCCATCACTGCCTATGCGCAATTCTGGTTCCCCGGGCTCTCACAATGGATCGTGTCGTTGCTGTGTATTCTGCTGTTACTCAGCCTGAATCTTGCCACAGTAAAAATGTTTGGTGAGATGGAATTCTGGTTTGCGATGATTAAAATTGTCGCCATTATCGGGCTGATCATTACCGGGCTGGTGATGGTGTTAACTCACTTCCAGACGCCAACCGGCTCGGTCGCGTCGTTCAGCAATCTGTGGAATGACGGCGGATTCTTCCCCAAAGGCATCAGCGGTTTCTTCGCCGGCTTCCAGATCGCCATTTTCGCCTTTGTCGGCATTGAACTGGTCGGCACCACCGCCGCCGAAACCAAAGACCCTGAAAAATCGCTGCCCCGCGCCATTAACGCCATTCCGTTACGCATCATCATGTTCTACGTTTTCTCGTTAATTATGATCATGTCGGTGACGCCGTGGAGTTCAGTCGTTCCCGATAAAAGCCCGTTCGTTGAACTGTTTGTGATTGCCGGTTTGCCTGCCGCAGCCAGCATTATCAACTTCGTGGTGCTGACCTCGGCCGCCTCGTCAGCCAACAGCGGCGTGTTCTCCACCAGCCGCATGTTGTTTGGTCTGGCACAGGAAGGTAACGCACCGAAAGCCTTCGGCAGATTATCTTCACGCGCGGTGCCATCGAACGGTCTGACCTTCTCGTGCATCTGCCTGCTCGGCGGCGTAGTGCTGATTTACCTGATCCCTGACGTCGTGACGGTGTTTACCTTAGTCACTACCGTTTCAGCCATTTTGTTTATGTTCGTCTGGACCATCATCCTCTGCTCATATCTGGTGTATCGCCGCCAGCGTCCGCAGTTACATGAAAAATCCCTCTACAAAATGCCATTAGGTAAGCTGATGTGCTGGGTCTGCATGGCGTTTTTCGCCTGCGTACTGGTGCTGCTGACCTTGCAGGATGATACCCGTCAGGCGCTGATGGTGACGCCAATATGGTTTGTGGTTTTAGGAATAGGCTATTGGCTTAGAACCAGAAACCGTAGGGCCTAGCATTTGGGTGGGTTGCGCCCCACCGATGACGCTTAAATCTTTAAGGTCAAGGTTGTGGCCGCCGGGCCACACCGGGCAAAGGGCAGTAAACGCTGCCCTTTGCAATCCTGCGTTTTTTGGCTGCTGGGATACCGAGACTGCGCGGGTTGGAATGGACGTGTTTCAAGGGCTTCTGTTCACACCGCAAAATGTCGCCGCTTAGGCGGTGCCTTCGCTACGGGTTTCGAGCCACAGGTCTCGAACCCTTGCTCAGCGCCATTTTTGAATGCGGTCTAGAGGCTATGTAGGGCAAAAGATAAAATTCAATCCAATCTAATTCAGTTCAGTTCAGTTCAGTTCAGTTCAGTTCAGTTCAGTCTAATCAGATCCAATCCAACAGAATGACTTTCGATTTAGGAGCCAGTGTACCGCATTCAAAAATGACGCCGAAGGAGTGGTTCGAGACCTAAGGCTCGAAACCCGAACTGAGGGCACCGCCTAAGCGGCGGCATTTTGCGGCGATCACTGCGGCACCTGAAACATGTCCGCTCTAACGAGCGATAGCGCGCAGTTAAAAAGCGCGGGAGTCCAGAGGGGGACCGCTTAGGCCCCCTCTGGGCCAGTTTGGGCGGCAGCCCAAGGTGTTGACCTCAGAATTTGCCAAGGCTTTTTAAAGCCTGATCCCCCCCATGATGATTCGCTGCACACTCTCGACGGTTTCGGCGAAAAACGCTGGGTCAGCCAGCGTCTTGCCGCTAATCGCCTCAACCTGAACGCCAAAATCCGCGTAATGCTGGGTGGTGGCCCAGAGCATAAAAATCAAATGAATCGGTTCGACGGGAGCGATCAGACCTTGGGTTATCCAGCCACGGATCACCTCGGACTTATCATCCACCAAGGTTTTCAGGTCACCGCCTAACTCCTGCTTGAGCAGCGGTGCGCCCTGTAACATCTCCAGACAAAACAGCCGTGAAGCCTGTGGGTGGTCGCGTGACACGCAGAGTTTAAGGCGAATATATTCACCGATGGCTTCGAGCGGATGCTGCCCGGCCTGCAACGCTTTTAGCGGCGCGACCCACACCTCCAACAACCCACGCAGAACGGCAATGTACAACTCCTCTTTCGAGGGAAAGTAATACAACAAATTGGTTTTCGACACGTCAGCACGTTCGGCGACCTGATCCAAACTGGTGCCGTGAATACCGTACAGCGAGAAAAATTCCAGTGCCGCCGCCATGATAGTGCTGCGTTTGGCCGCTACGGCGCGGGACCGGCGCGTGGGTGCTTTTACCTGATGCTCAACGTCGTGCTTCACCGCAACTCCCCTACTCATACCCCACAATCTCCCGAGCATAACAAATGGCTTTCCCTGCTTCTATGGTGATTCACCCGTCGATTGATCTCCCCCACAGTTAACCCTTTCGGAGTATTTTTTTAACCAATCCGCACCATTTTTGCTCAATCCTGCCTGTTTAGCGTGCAGATAATTTTTACCAAATGGTCTGAATTAGACCGTCCGCTCCATCCCAACAGATTCTCTATTTTTAACTAGATGATAAATAACGTTATTTAAAAACTGGCATCCCCTTTGCAATGACGTTGAGGTCAATGAATTTCCGCACGGTGCAATTTGGAACCCGCAGGACGCACTCAAACCGCGCTGAGATTTTCGCAAGCCCTTGTTTAGATGATTGAGATTGAGGTGAGCTATGAAAATCGGAGTCTTCATTCCTATCGGAAATAACGGTTGGTTAATTTCGTCTACTGCTCCGCAGTACAAACCGACCTTTGAGCTAAACAAAACCATCGTGCAGAAGGCCGAGCATTACAATTTCGACTTCGCCCTGTCGATGATCAAACTGCGCGGATTCGGTGGCAAAACCGAATTCTGGGAACACAACATGGAGTCGTTCACCTTGATGGCAGGTCTCGCCGCCGTGACGTCTCGCATCAAACTCTACGCCACTGCCGCCACGCTGGTGATGCCACCGGCGATTGTTGCCCGCATGGCCGCCACCATTGACTCCATCTCCAACGGACGTTTTGGCGTCAATGTGGTAACCGGCTGGCAGAAACCGGAATATGAGCAAATGGGCATGTGGCCGGGCGATGACTACTTCAGCCGCCGCTACGACTATTTGACTGAATACGTCACCGTACTGCGCGACCTATGGGGCACCGGACATTGCAACCTTGACGGTGAATTTTTCAAGATGGACGACTGCCGGGTCAGCCCTCGCCCACAGGCCGAAATGAAAGTGATTTGCGCCGGACAAAGCGACGCTGGCATGGCGTTCTCCGCCAAACATGCGGATTTCAACTTCTGCTTTGGTAAAGGCGTCAACACGCCCACCGCCTTCGCGCCGACCGCGGCTCGCATGAAAACCGCAGCCGACGCCGAACAGCGCGACGTCGCCTCTTACGTGTTGTTTATGATCATCGCCGATGAAAGCGATGCCGCCGCCCGCGCCAAATGGGAGTTATACAAATCCGGTGCCGACGCCGACGCCCTCGCGTGGCTCACCGACCAAAGCAGCAAAGACACTAAGTCTGGCAGCGACACTAACGTGCGCCAAATGGCGGACCCGACATCCGCGGTCAATATCAACATGGGGACGCTGGTCGGCTCCTACGCCAATGTCGCCAAAATGCTGGATGAGATCGCCACCGTGCCAGGCACAGAAGGCATCCTGCTGACATTTGATGACTTTGTGAACGGCATCGAAAACTTCGGCCAGTACATTCAGCCGTTAATGAAAACGCGCCAACACGCGCTGACCGGCACCATTGAACACAAAGAGGTGGCTTGATGAAGATCGTTGAGAACAACACGGTGGTTCGCCGCGCGCCGAAAAACGCAGGTGAAGAGAAGATCCTGACGGCACGTCCTGAAGCCATCGCCTTTACACCGCAGCAAACGGCGTTAATCGTCGTCGATATGCAAAATGCCTATGCCTCAAAAGGCGGCTATCTGGACTTAGCCGGTTTTGATGTCTCGGCCACTGGGCCGGTGATCAAAAATATCCAGCTCGCGATTGCGGCGGCACGTTCGGCAGGCATCAAAATCATCTTCTTCCAAAATGGCTGGGACAATCAGTACGTCGAAGCCGGTGGCGAAGGTTCGCCTAACTTCCATAAATCTAACGCCTTAAAAACCATGCGCAAGCGTCCCGAGCTGATGGGCAAACTGCTGGCCAAAGGCGACTGGGATTACGATTTGGTGGACGAACTTCAACCACAACCGGGCGATATCGTGCTGCCAAAACCGCGTTATAGCGGCTTTTTCAACACCCAACTCGACAGCCTGTTGCGCAGCTACGGCATCCACCATTTGGTGTTCACCGGTATCGCCACCAACGTCTGCGTTGAGTCCACCCTGCGCGACGGTTTTTTCCTCGAGTATTTCGGCGTGGTGCTGGAAGACGCCACCCATCAGGCTGGGCCAGATTTCGCGCAGAAAGCCGCGATTTACAACATCGAAACCTTCTTTGGGTGGGTATCGAATGTGCACAGTTTCTGCGACGCGGTGGGGTATCACACCGCGCCATTAAGCCAATCAGCCTGATTCTTCCTGAGGAAAACACCATGCCAAAACGCGCCATTATTCCCGCCGGAACCGGTGTTCCGCTGGCCCCTTTTGTCCCGGGTACGCTGGCCGATGGCGTGGTCTACGTCTCCGGCACGTTGCCCTTCGACCAGCACAACAACGTGGTGCACATCGGGGATGCGGCGGCACAAACGCGCCATGTTTTAGAGATCATCAAAAAAGTGATCGAAACGGCAGGCGGCACGATGGATGACGTGACCATGAACTCTATTTTCATCACCGACTGGGCCCATTACGCGGCGGTCAATCAAGTTTATGCCGAGTATTTTCCCGGCGAAAAACCGGCGCGTTTCTGCATTCAGTGCGGGCTGGTCAAACCGGATGCCTTGATTGAAATCGCCTCAATCGCGCACATCGGCAAGTCATAACGTCCTGACCACCTTGAGGGTTAACCATGTATTACAAGGTATTAGGTAAAAACGCTGCCAGCGCTGACACCCTGGTGCTCTCCTCAGGGCTCGGCGGTGTGCACGGATTCTGGCAGCCGCAGTTAGAGATGTTAGCCGAACATTTTCGTGTGGTGGTCTACGACCAGTTCGGCACCGGCGGCAGTCAGGGCGTGGTACCTGCCGGTTATCGCATGGAGGATATGGCGGATGAGCTGGCTGGCCTGCTCAATCAACTGGATATTCGCCGTTGCCACGTCGTCGGCCACGCGCTTGGCGGCATTATCGGTTTGCATCTGGCGCTGCGTTACCCCGCGTTGCTGCAAAGCCTGGTGGTGGTGAACGGCTGGGCGAAACTCGATTGCCAAACGCGACGCTGTTTTGAAGTTCGCCAAAATCTGCTGCTTAACAGCGGCGTCGATGCGTTCGTGCAGGCTCAACCGCTGTTCCTTTATCCGGCGGACTGGCTTTCGGCACATCACGATTTACTGGAAGAAGAGCGTCAGCATCAGGTAGCGCATTTTCAGGGAATGGAGAATCTGCTGCATCGGTTGCAAGCATTGATGGCCTCGGACTTGACAGAGCAATTGGGCAACATTATTGCCCCGGTGCTGGCGCTGAGCAGTAAAGACGACCTGCTGGTGCCGTGGCATCGCTCGGCTTCACTGGCGGCAGCGCTGCCGCAGGGTGAGCATCAACACATTCAGTATGGCGGCCATGCCATGAGCGTGACCGACAGCGAGACCTTCAACCCGATTTTACTGACATGGCTAAAAAACCATTAACGGATAAGCAACATGCAAACAGCAACGCGTCACAGTGACATTCTTCCGGTGGAAAAACAGGATTTCCGCGATGCCATGGCGCGTCTCGGTTCAGCGGTCAATATCATCACTACCGACGGTCCAGCAGGCCGAGCGGGATTCACCGCTTCAGCGGTATGCAGCGTCACGGACTCTCCACCGACTTTGCTAGTGTGCCTGAACCGCTCAGCATCGGTGTACGCCACGTTTAAAGAAAATCAGGTGCTGTGTGTCAATACGTTGGCCGATAGCCATGAATCTTTATCGAATCTGTTTGGTGGCAAAACGCCGATGGCAGAACGCTTTGCCGCGGCGCAGTGGTCACGGCTGACTACCGGTTCTCCCGTGCTCAGCGGTGCCATCGTCTCTTTTGATTGCCACATCACTCAAATCACCACGGTCGGAACGCATGACATTTTGTTTTGCCAGGCCGTCGCGCTGGAACGCAACGATGAGAGCCACGGACTGGCGTACTTCGACCGACGCTATCATCCCCTGATGCGCGTTGGCTGAAACACCCCGCAACCTGCTCACGCAGGTATTTCTGTTTACCCTTTATCGGTGATATTTTCCTCACTCTGGAGCACAAGATGGCGAATTCCTGGTTTCCACAATGGCAAAAACGGCAGGGTTCCCTGGATGGCGCCATTATTGCGCCGGATGAGCGGCTGCCTTTAGGGCAGACAATGATCATGGGTCTCCAACACACGGTGGCGATGTTTGGTGCCACGGTGCTGATGCCTTTACTGATGGGGTTTGATGCCAACATCGCCATCCTGATGTCTGGCGTCGGTACCCTGCTGTTCTTTCTGGTGGTCGGTGGCCGCGTGCCAAGTTATCTC
>Ga0105856_1000593_pt1 | contig 18464 bp, 14 predicted proteins | sample OrgsoiDNA_201060_FD_89681 | JGI IMG/M metagenome (GOLD analysis project Ga0105856, IMG submission 89681) | Permafrost soil microbial communities from the Arctic, to analyse light accelerated degradation of dissolved organic matter (DOM) -... | ecosystem: Environmental > Terrestrial > Soil >...
GCCAACGCCGGCCAAGAAGTAGCACGCTGTTTGAACGCGGAGGTGGCGGAATTGGCAGACGCACTAGCTTGAGGTGCTAGCGGGAGCAATCTCGTGGGGGTTCAAGTCCCCCTCTCCGCACCATAGAAAATAAAGAAGTTAATTTGGGCTGGCCAGAAATGGCCAGCCCTTTTCGTTCTGCGACTGTAGTGGTATTTGTAGTGGTTTTCAGATGTTTTCTTTCGGCTCTTGCCGCGGCGACTCAGGTTCGACTGCCTTGCGCCATGGGAGCGGGCTGCGGCCGAGGCGCTCGCGGAGGGTTTCGACTTCCAGAACTTCGGCGACTGCCTAGCGGATGCACTTTCGGTGGTGGCGCCGATTTCCAGCTTGAGATCGATCTTCAGCGACCCGTTACCTTAGCCGACGTCATAGAGGACCAGGAAATTGGGATGGGCCAACCTTGGCTTCGCGCTCGAAACGCTTGAGCGCGTGTAGGTTGTCGGCCATGCGCGCAGGCAGGACTTTGACGGCCACGTCGCGGTCCAGGCAGGAATCTCTGGCGCGGTAGACTTCGCCTATGCCGCCCTGCCCAGACGAAAGTACGACATTAAGATGCCGCCTAGGCGCGGATACCGATGAGGAGTGATGGCCGCCGTGATTTTTCGTTGCCCAGATCACGAAGCTCATCTTGAATGACACGCTCCCCACAGGTTCGCTACTCCAACCGCATGGGCAAGACCGGTTTCTTCCTGTTCCTTCCCAGTGTCCAAGCGGCGTGATCCTGAAGACGTTTGACGCCATCACCGCGATGCGCGATGAGGGCCGCACGCTGATCGGGGGGATTCCACTCTCCGATGGAATGGGAATGCCTGGGCATCCTGCTCCGCGGTCGGCAGCCGGTTACATGGGTCCCTGCGCGTAGTATCGTCGGCATGCACCTCAAGCCCGAACTCCGACCCGCCGTTGCCGCCGGCCGCCTGCTGATCCTGTCGCCATTCGAGCAGAAGCACAAACGGATCACGGCAGCCCTTGCCGACGCCCGAAACCGTTTCGTAGGCGCTCTCGCCGACCGCATCTTCGTCGCTCATGCCGCGCCCGGCAGTCGGACAATGGCACTCTGCGAAGCGCTTCACGCTGGTGGCAAACAGATCGTCACCGTGCCCGATCCGGCGAACTCGGCGGTGATGAAATTCGCGGCCCCAGTCTAGCGAGGTTTCTCAACAAGGCGCCCTTTCGCGGCCACTTATTGACTGGATATCGGCAGGTGGTCGCCCACATATCCCACGAGAAGGCGTTTTTGAACGGGAATATCAACGAAATGAATTCTGGCGTCTCCTCTCTTAACGTGCCACTCAAAGAGACGGTATCGGCCATCGGGGCATCGAAACGTCCTTTCCTCCCCGTACATCTCCAGCGTCGGGCCACTTTCACCCGAAGCGTTGTTTAGCCCGTGGATGTCGAACGTCCCTGCGTGCCAGGACTCACAATAGTTCTGCAGGTCCCGGAGCCCGCGCATGACCGCTCTGAAACGACGCCCATCACCTCCCAGAGCCTCGATCTGATCTTCGACTGAATCACAGAAATCGAGACTTGGAAAAAGGGAAGCCCGTTGGCTCCATAGCTGCGGGCCATTTGCTGGCGGCGGAGTCTGGACGCGCCGCAACCACTCACCGTGGGCCTCCAAATGAGCGGCCCGGCCGGCATGCGCCACGTCAAGAGCATGGGTTACGATCTCGTCACCCGAAATCCAGGACTTGTCGATGCTGATTCTGGCCGCGTTCCACCGCTCGCTTGAGCAAAAGCTGACCGCCAAGCCATCTACGAAAAAGGCGGTGGACAGGCCTCGAGCAGTCTGGCCCGTGCACCGGTATTCAACCTCTTGAGATTCCAAATGATCGGCCGGGACGCACTCACCATATTCCATGCTCCTGTCCACCAGCGTCTTCAGCCGCACGCGTCTTTCACGGTCTCCCGTGTTATAGTCTGCAAGCCAGCGCCCGATTGAATATCCCGCGCTGACCTGCAGCCGAAGGAAGGAAGCAGGTGTTACCAGAACCTTTCTGCCGCCGATTCTCCGGTCGAGGATGATTTCCGAGAGGTCGTCCAGATACCGCTTTCCACTGGCCTGGTCTAACGCCATGGCCGCTGCTGACAATTCGTTGAACACCAGGAATGCGGTCATGTTACTCACCGCTGAGAAGCCGGTCCAGACTCCGCTCCATTTCGTCGAAGAAGCCTTCGGGCCACTCCGGCAGCCTGCCGTTCTCGTCTATCGTCAATAAGGTTAATGACGGCGATGTGCCGCCTGGCTCCCATTTGTTGTGGTAGAGGGCCACATCTAAAGGAGCAGCTTTGCGCCCCTGAACAGCCAGCCGAATTCCGTTCAACACGTGGTCGCTGTGAGTCTCAATCAACACTTGAATGCCGGCCGAGGACGCTTGGCATAGCAGTTCCCCCATTCTGACCTGACCGCGAGGGTGAAGATGAGCTTCCGGGTTCTCAATAATTACTAAGCTTCCGGGTCGAGCGGCGAGAACGGATACGACAATCGGCAGGGCGTAGGTGATACCGAAGCCGACATTCGTCGGCCGATATTCCGAGCTGGCAACCTGGTGACCCAAGGAGTAGGCGACACTGAACGTCATCAGATCCATCTCAGAATGGCCTTTCACACTCAGGCGCACGCCTGGGCTAATCTCAGTCATCCACGCTTCCACCTGTGACTGGAGTGTATTAGAGGTAGCCGCGGGATGCCGGAGCTCTGGCAATTCGACTATGTCTGAACCAAAGAGTGAGAGGAAGTGAGCTGCAAATTCGCCACCGGAGCCGATTTGCCGGTGGTGGCGGACCTCGTAGTCGGACTTTACGAAAGATGTGCGGGGGCCGATGCGCTCAGCGCGAAGGTATTGAAACTTGTCCCCGAACAGGCGCGTCTCCCAGATCTCACCCGTCGAGTCGAATCGACTCGGCGCCAACACATCGCTCTCCTCGCGATAAGCGAGTCGCAGGCTTAGGCTTGCGGGCAGGTCGTCCTTCAGCTCAAACCAAATTTCGTCCTCGTCAGCTTCTTCAAACAGGATGTCCTTGGCCGTTCCCAACTGTGCTAGCTTTCCATTCAGCGTCAGGCCTCTCTTGGGCAGAAGGCCCTCAAGATAGGATTGCCTCAGCAGAAGAAAAGCCTGGATGATAGTCGATTTTCCCGAACTGTTGAGGCCAGCAAGGAGAGTGAGCGGCCTTAGTACCACCTCTTGGTGCTTGAAGCACTTGAAGTTCGTCAACTGGATAGACTGGATCATTGAAGTGTCTCTCCGATGATGTCATTGACTTTCGAAAATCGCAGCCGTACCTTGTTAGGATCGCCAGTTCCGGAAGAAATGGCGGCAGCGAAGTCGCTCTCTTCGAGCAGAGAAAGAAAGCGCTCTCGCAGTTCGCCCTTCTTCGCCTGCAGCCGGTCAACATCCTCGGCTGACAATGCAACAAGATTTGCCGCCCAGACTTCAAATAGCGCCCGATTGATCGGAGATTTCTTCAAGGTTCCCCGTTTTAGTTTCCGAAAGGCCCGGTCGCCGAAAATGCGATAAGAGTCCACCATTGCTCGTCTAAATCGCTTTTCCAAGTCTTGGATGCCGGCATCTGGGAGCCGGTTGAGATCAAACATGCATTGGTTCAGGAACGAATCGATAGTATCGTTGGCTCTATATTCCCGATAGGAGGTCCGCATGAATGCCAATAGCCGCAGGATGCACTCTCTATCTCCCATGCGGTCGTCACGAATGCCATTGTCTATAGCCGTCTTGAACTCCTCGCAGTCCGAGAGATCCTCCAGCAGGCTGCAAGCTTTCCCCTGGTACAGAGCATGACGAATTTCCTGGCTCGACAACGGCAACCCGCCCGTATTGATTCTTTTGAAGATGTTGAACTTGACCTCAGGCGGCGTGTTCTCCTGAATCAGAAACACTGTGACTTGCGTCTCCAGTATTCTGCGCCGTAGATTGCGGGGTAACTGATCGAACTTCAGGCCATTGCATTCTTTACCCAGGAATTCCAGCCCTGTGAGTTGCAGGTTCTTGTCGTTCACGAAGCTCTTCAGCGTGGAAAGGCGCTGGAGACCATCCACCACGAGCCATTTACTTTCATCACTGCCATCCATATAAAACGCGGGCAGGGGGATTCGAATTAACAGGGATTCGATCAACTGACTCTTCGCTTTGGGGCTCCAGATCCCAACCTTGCGTTGGAAGCCCGGGGTCAAATCGATCTCTTCCCTCTTGATGCGCTCCATGAGAAGCGAAATCAACATTGGCCTGGTGTCTACTCGAATTCGCGCAGAATCGAAGGGTTGTGTGCTTTCAGAACCGCTTCCTGTATCCTCTTCTTCGATTCCGGTGCCACCCTCCGCGCCAATTTCCTCTCCATCGGAGTCTTCCGTAACCGTTTCCGTTCGTAAGTCAGTGTCGAGTTGATCTGTGTCGCTGCGGTCTTGATCGATGATATTCTCGTCCGGGGAAATGCGCGCGATCGGCTGAGATTCCCCTGCGGCGGCCCGTCCGACACTTGTCAGTCCCGCGCTCCATACGAAACGCGATGGCCATCCGCGCCGGCCCTCGACGAATTGACCACACCCCTGATCCTGAAGTGTTCTGAAGAGAGCGATGATGTCGCGCCGCAGGAATGCATGGCCCTCCGCTCTAAGAAGAATCAAGATGCGGTCGACCTTTGTTTCAGACTGGTCGCGCTCGCGCCTCGCGGCATGGTCAAAAAAAGCTTGGGCAATCGGGCTCTGTCGATAGAGTTGCCGAAGCATGTCAATATTCGGCGATGTGGAATCCATTCACGGCTCTCCAACCAAACGCCCATCCTAACAGGATTTCGGATCTCCAGATGCTGTCGTCTCCACGAAAATGGCTTACCTATGGGCTAAAGCCGGTACAGCAGGGGGCGCAGTTCATCTCGACAATGATCGAACCCTTGCCGGCTGGACGCGGTCGCCGTACTTGGCAGCGGCTGACGCCAGAACGCTCGCGACGTGATTGCGAAGATCGGTCGGCGCCAACACTTCGGCGGCATCGCCCCAGCCCAAGATCCACCGGACGATCTCAAAGCGGCCGCCTGCGCGAAACCGGACGATGAGGCCGCCGTCCGTCTGAGGCTCGATAATCTGGCTGGGATGCCAGCTGCGTTCGGCCACATAGGGCGCCTGATCGCGTGGAATCGAACCGCGACGTCCATCGGCTTATCCCAAATCACCCCAAAGGCCTCGCGTTCGTACCGTTGCGGGTCGAAATCCGGCGCACCTTGAATGGGGTATCCGTCAACCGAATCGAGACGACCCGGTCGACGGCCAGCATTGTGATTTCCGCGTGCGTGGAGGTCTTCCCAAGGCAGTACAGTCCGTCCTGCACGCTCAGCATCCGGTAAGGATCGTATTCGAACGACTTTGGCGCCGCGGCGGCCGGAGAGCGTAGTTAATTCGACATCGCCTGCGGCGTAGAATGCCTTCTACCAACACCTTGATCGTTGCCTGATGAGTGGAGTACTTTTTCTCACCCCTTTGTTGCCAGAGCATGGGCCGCGAGCATCCCGCGCAGCTTTGTCGTAGCGGCCGCAAACTCGGTCTGGAATGGATGCTGAGCGCCCATCTGCCCGGCGGCCCACAGTAGAGCATCGATTTCGGGCCCATTCAAACGAATGGCGGGACGGGCTTGTCTCGGCCGATATAATAGGCGCGGATGGCTGAGCGGTCCGCCCTCACCGGTAATTGGATAACCAGCTTCCTGCAAGGTCTTGAGGTCGCGGTAGATGGTTTCCCGCCTGGTGTTGAATCGAGTGGCGAGCTCGTGGACAGTGGGCAGACCGCCCTCCAGCAGAATTCCCAATTCCGCTAAAATGCGGACCATCTGAGCGTCCCTTCGTTTGGCTGGCTTCAGGGTCATTTCAGTCGATCCTTGTGCGCCCTTTGGTGCCCGTCCGCTGTGGTGGCCTTGATCCAATACCGCAGCGGAATCGGCCGAGGCGAAATGTCCCTCACGGTATCCCCGCCGCCCCAGACCAGCCTGCCGGTTCGACCGGAGAGCACGCATCCCTTCGGTGGGGCGCCAACGGGTTCCGCGTGCATGAGGTCCCGGCCGAAAAGCCACCGTCGAACAACCTTGAGGAATATTTCATCCGAGTCGCGCGGGAATATCGTCTTGGCCGAATTCGGGATCGTCAACCAGGATAAACTGCATGCTGGAACTGTGACTGTCCAGCACCACCACCCCCTCTTCAGCGATTAGATCGACGCTCTGTTTGGTACGGTGGTGGGGGCGGACCAGATAGCCCATTCCTTCCAGCGGGTCGTCGATGGTCCGTTCCCAGGCCAGGTAGACCGGGTACTGCTTCGATTTCGTCTTGGCATCTGGCGTTGCCTGACGGTCCTTCCCCGGTCCAACAACCTCAACTCCCTTGCGGTGGATCTTCGGTTTGACGGCCATGGACCTTCCTCCAATTCTAGTTGGCCAAGCGGGTTGGCGTTAGGCAGTACATAATCACGCAATAGCGCCGCCGGTTAACGTCACACTGGCGGGAGCAGGTGTTGTGACGTTAGATCACACAGCAGCGACGTAGACTCGTTTCATGCCCAAATCGCCGCACCCTTCCAAGCCAATAAGCCTGACGCTCGCGCCGCCCGCCACGGCCATCGACGAATTCGTTCGCCGTTATCAGACGTGGATCGAGTCCGTTGCCGGTTGTCCGCTCGCCGACGCCATCATCTTCGAATTCCACCTGCCCTTTGATCATCTGGCTCTGACCGACATCTTCACGGGCTTGCCGGTCGACAGCCGATCGGTCTCTTACATCGCAGCCCTCCGCCCGGTGATTACGAAATGGGAGATTCCCCCGGAAACCCCTCCCCGCATCGAGCTTTGCATGTCGCGTAATCGCGCAGCCGGGGTTGCAGCCGGCAAGTTCGGGTGGGACCCGCATTGGAGAGACACGCCTCTGGCACTCTGGCCCAAGGGATGCGCCAACGGATTGATTTTCGCCATGGTCCCATACAATCCACACAAGGACGGCGCCAGCCCTAAGTCCCATTCCCTGCTGATTGTCAACAGGCAGGAAATGCCCGCGGTGCTTCGGATGCTGGAGGCGATTGAGCCGCCGAAGAGGATCTCCATGATGGCGGGGCGTGATGTCTTGCTGCCGCCCGACGGCTATTGCTGGGACTCGCTGGTGCTGAACGCCGATCTCGATCAGTTCGTCCGCCGGGATTTTGAGTCGTTCTTCCAGCGGGAAGATTGGTTCCGGCGGCACAATCTTCCCTACCGTCGTGGGTACCTCTTCTACGGGCCGCCTGGAAATGGCAAAACATCCGCCGCGCGAATCATGGCGTCTCATTCCGCCGTTCGCGCTTTCGGAATCGATTTCAGAACCCGGAGCGAGAGTCCGTACAGCCCCGATCAACTCAGCGATCTGTTTGAGGCGGCAGCCGCGCAGGCGCCGTCTCTGGTGATTCTCGAAGATATCGACAAGGTAGGCGCGGGCGAACCCGAAGAGATGCGCCAGGCCATCAACGGGCTCCTGTCATGCCTGGATGGATTGTCCACGGAAGACGGCGTGATCATAGTCGCCACCGCCAATAATTTGGCGCCCCTGAGCAGCGCTCTCGTGAATCGGCCGGGCCGCTTCGACCGCGTCGCCCAGTTTCCAACGCCCACGGCGGACCTGCGGCAACGATACCTGGCGCACCTGAGCGCCGGGACAATCGACGGGGTCGCGACCGCCGAAGCATCGATGGCAATGGACCGTTTCTCTTACGCGCAGATTCGTGAGACGTACATATTGGCCGGTCAATTCGCGTTCGACCGCGCGGATGACCCGACCGCGGCCGACCTCGTACAGGCTGCGAGACAGATCCGGCGCGAAGGCAGACGCATGCACGTGAACGGGCACGGCGCCGCGGTGGGTTTCTCCGTCGGCGAGGATCAACCCCAAACGCCGCTCCTGGCGCCGTGCGCAGGCGTGTGACAATCGCTCAAGAGAGGCGGCCCATGGCATCGAACCAGCTCACGACGATTTATCTTCTTCACGGCAGGGGGGGCTGGCCCGGAGGGTCAGTTCTGCTGCTGGAGGAACTCCTGCGGAAGTCCTATCCGGATGTGCGGTATGTGCGCCCGTCGCTTCCTCACGGGCGGGAGAACGGCGTGCAGCCGGCCGAGCGCTCGCTCGAGTATCTGCGGGCGCTCCCGATCGAACGGGAGGCGCTGGTGATCGGCGTCAGCATGGGCGGCCTGGTCGCGGCCAGGCTGCAGGAGGACGGGCGGGAGGATCTCCAGGTCATCTGTATCAGTTCGCCGACCTGGGCCGATGCTATCACCGTCGAACGAAACGTTTCGCACCGGCTGGCCCTGTATTCATCGCATGATGAAGTGATCGCCGGCCGGACATCGCGCTGGCCGCAACTCGCCGAGGCGTACGACATTCCATGGCTTACTCATGACACCGATGCGCACGGTGAATCACTGATTCGCCTTATCGTGGCTCACCTCAGCGGACCTGGAGTCGCCGCCATTCTCTCCGGTCAGGCTGCCGGTTGATTGATATTAGCCCCAAAGACCTACCAAAAGTTAGCAGCACTCCCTCGGATCCGACTGAGATAATATCAGACATGGTCGCCCGATTTGGTGGAGTTGGGTCGGGCGTACTGGGAGGTCGAAAGCGTGCTTTCACCGATCGACGCGGCAGCGGTAGTTGACGGCTTCTTCCGTAGAGCCGGTATTCAGCCACTACTCGGCTCGGATGAATTCTGGGCCGGAGCTCTAAAAAACTACGGAGACGAGGCCCAGCAGTTCAAGGAGTGCCTCGATAGTGGCGGCGACCGGGCCAGTGCAATAGCCCACCAGTTAATGAATTCCTCGCTGGACTTCGCCAACTTAGCCCTGTCGCAGTTTGAGGCCCGGAAACTGCGCGCTGCGGCCGTATGGCTGCTCCAGGGGCGGATTCCGGCCGAAGGCAAGGTCCTGGAGCTCGGATGCGACAGCGGTCTCCTGCTCTGCTTGCTGGCTTCTTACTACCCAGAGACCCATTTTACCGGGCTCGATAAGGGCAAGGAAACGATCCAGGTAGCCCAGGAACGCGCGGCAAAATTGGGCCTGCGGAACGTTAAGTTCAAAGTAGGAAATGTCGCCCGTGGTTTCGCCGGCACGGCCGGTAGCGGCTACCGCACAGTCCTCAGTGTGACGATCTTCCATGAGGTGCTCGCAGAACGGCCCATGTCTGCGAGTGCCTACGAACGGTATTATCACTTCCTGCCGACTACCGGCTCCACTCCCGCTTTCTCGGTTACCGACCTGGATCAGTCGATCTCCGGTCAGCTGATCCAGCACGTAGCGTTGGCCTCGATTCCCAAGGTTCTCGACGAGGACGGGACCTTTGTGTCCATCGAACGGTGGCCCACGATCCGGGAAAACCTGAAGTGGATCCGCCTCACCGAGGCCCACGGACTCCACGTCTTGCTTGCGGAAAGCGGACATATCGAGTTCGAGAGCCAGATCGGCGACAACGAATGCCAGGCGGAGCGATTGCCCGCCACGGTTTTCAAAAAAGCTCCCCAGCCACGTCCCACCGCCGGGGATATCCTCGGATATTGTTCCTGCCAGCAGAGTCAGAAGGCTCCGTGGAACGACACTTGGGAGGACTGCACCGCCGAACTACTGTATTCGGCGTTGCGCAGGGAACCGGCTTGGTCCTATACCGTGGAATACTGGGATGGCTCCGGCGTGGAGAACTGCGAAATCGGCATCGCCTCGGGCCTGGCCTACGTCTACCGGACTACTTCTGGCGATTATCGATCCATCACAATCGCCCCCTGCTTCGCTTTTCAGGAACAGGCTCGGTCGGCGGAGGAACGATTCAAGCAGCAGACCCGGAGCGGCGCAGTTCAATTCCGCACCTACAACGAGCAATTGATGATTCAATTGGGCCTTCGCATCAAGAAACCGTCGTGAAAAGCGGGGAAGAGGTAAGCAGCGCGAAGTGGTGTTCCTGCCCTGATGGACCAGCTGACTGTTACGATGCGGGTTCGGCGGTTCTTGCATTGGCCGGTGAGGAGCTAGCTTCCTATGGACCAGACTGTATCGACCGCCCTTGACTCGCGCGCCACGGTCGTAACCGCTACCCGTCGGTTGGCGCGGACCATTTGGCAGGAGTACATCGCCCTCCAACAAACCAGGGGGCTAACGTCGTGGCAATCCCCAACGGTTTTGCCTTGGGGAGCGTGGCTATCCGCCCTATGGGAGGAGTTTCTATATTCCACACCCAATCCTCCGGTGCGGCTCACCGCGTGGCAGGAGTTTGCGGTCTGGGAGAGTCTCGTTCGCGAGCATCCTGCATCGGACGAATTGTTGCAGGTCGGTGCAACGGCAGCAGCGGCCCGGGAAGCATGGGCGCTGGCGGCCGAATGGCGGCTGGACCTTTCCGCGATCGAGAGCATCGGCAACGACGATGCACGCGTATTCGCGGTGTGGGCCGCCTCGTTTCGGCGGCGATGTGAGGAGCACGACTGGGTTGATGCAGCCCGCGTCGCCGACGTACTAAGGGCACATCTGAAGCGACTGCACCTTCCGGAGCGCGTTCTACTGGTCGGGTTTGACGAATACACACCCCAACAACGTGAACTGATCGCGGCTTTGCAAGCGGCCGGAGTCGCGGTAGAAGAACCGCGTACCACCATGCCGCATGAGACCGAACGCAAGGTGCGAATCCCGTTCCAGGACGCGAGGCAGGAAATCGAGACCGCGGCCCGATGGGCGCGGTGGTTGATTGAAACCGGGCAGCCAGGCACAATCGGGGTCGTGGTTCCGGACTTGGCCGCGAGAAAGCGGCAGGTGGAGCGGATCTTCCAATCGATTCTCGATCCGGCATCTCCGCTCCCCGGGCGCCGCGGGGCACGTTCGCTGGTGAACCTATCGGCCGGCGAACCTCTCAGCAGTTATCCGCCGATTCGAAGCGGCCTGGCACTGCTGGCTCTCAGCCCGCAAGAAAACGACTGGCAAGCCCTCAGCAGTTTCGTCCGCGATCGGTATATCTCCGGAGCGGAGACGGAGCGGAGCGCACGTGGAGCGCTGGATGTTGCGATGCGGCGAGCAGGGGCAATGCGGGTTCCGATGGCCGATCTGCACGCACGTGTCCTCGACCGCCACTCGCCGTGTCCGCTGCTCGGACGCTGCCTGGAAGGGTGGGTGAAAACGCATCAGGCGGGGCTATCCTACCAAACGGCCGCTCAGTGGAGCCGAGGCTTTTCCGCCGAGTTGACGGCGCTCGGATGGCCGGGGGAGCGGGGCTTGGACAGCACCGAGTACCAGGCGGTGGAAGCGTGGAAGGATGCCCTTTCCGACCTCGCCGGGACGGATTTCATCGCCGGCAGCCTGGACAGGGCTAGGGCGCTTTCGCTGCTGCGGCGCATTGCCAGGGAAACGATGTTCCAGCCCCAAGGCGGCGAGGCACCCGTGCAGGTTCTGGGCGTCCTTGAAGCATCCGGCCTCCAGTTCGATCACCTCTGGGTGATGGGCCTCCACGACGAAGCGTGGCCTGGGCCGCCGGGGCCGAACCCGTTCCTGCCGATCCGGATGCAGCGCGAAGCCGGTATCCCACGCTGCTCCCCGGAAAGAGAGCTGGCATTCGCGCGTTTGATCACGGATCGTTTGCTGGCCACTGCACCCGATATCGTGATCAGTTACCCGACTCGGGAGGAGGACCGCGAACTGGCCCCGAGCCCACTGATTTTGCGGATTACCAAAGGCGAAGCGGCCGATCTGCAACTCTGGGACGGCGCGTTGTACGCCAGAACTATCCACCAATCGCGTGCCGTCGAGCGAATCGTCGATGACCAAGGCCCTCCGATCAATGACGGGGCGTGGCAGCGAGGTGGCACTAAAGTATTCCAGTATCAAGCTGCGTGTCCGTTCCGTGCGTACGCCGAACTGCGGTTGGGCGCCGAAGAACTGGAGGATCCGACGCCCGGTCTGGACGCGCGCCAGCGGGGCAACGCTGTCCATCATGCTCTGGAAGAGGTCTGGAAAGAGATCCGCACGTTCGACGCCCTGTGTCAAAGGACCGATGTTGCGGAAGTGATTCGGAAGGCGGCCGCCTCGGCAATCGCCCGTATTGAGGATGACCGGGGCGCACCCTTGCCGGCTCGCTTCTCAGCGCTCGAACAGCAGCGCATAGAGCGCGTCGTCGTCGAGTGGCTGGAACTCGAGAAGACGCGCCCGCCGTTCGAGGTAATCCAGCCGGAAGGCGAGCGTCGCGGCGAGTTGAAGGGCGTTCGGTTCAGGGTGCGGATCGATCGCATCGACCGGCTGGCGGATGGGCGCGAAGTGATCGTCGACTACAAGACCGGTTCACCGAGCGTGCACAGTTGGGACACGGAGCGCCCAGAGGAGCCGCAATTGCCGCTCTATAGCACGATGCACGAGGCTCCACTGGCCGGCGTTCTGTTCGGTCAGGTTAAGACCGGGCAATGCCGTTTCATGGGGCTCGTCGATGAAGGGGTAATGATTCCCGGTGCGGAGGCGACCGACTTGCGGGCGCGGATCGACGCGTGGCGCGTCGTGCTCGAAACCCTGGCAGAAAACTTCCGGGCTGGCCATGCGGAAGCGGACCCTACGGACCCTGAGAATAGCTGTCGATACTGCACGCTTGCGCCCCTCTGTCGTGTGGCGGAGGCGGATTCTTGATGGAATCGGGAACTGGTGGAAACATGAGCATTCCGGACGCGAAAGAACGACGGCGCGCACTCGACCCGCGGCGGTCGTTTATTGTGCAGGCTCCGGCTGGCTCCGGCAAAACCGAGCTTCTGATCCAGCGTTATCTGAACCTGCTGGCCTACGTCGATCAACCGGAGTCGGTGGTCGCCATCACGTTTACCAAGAAAGCGGCGGGTGAGATGCTGCGGCGCGTACTGGGTGCGTTACGCGATTCCGCGGGGCTGCAGCCTGAAAAGGAACACGAGCAGCATACCTGGAAACTGGCGAAGGCGGTGCGCGAGCGCAGCAATTCCTTGAGGTGGGATCTGTTTAGCAACCCGAACCGGCTGCGGATCCGCACCATCGATTCCTTGTGCACTTCGCTGGCGAGGCAGATGCCATGGGTATCGCGGTTGGGTGCGCCTCCGGCGATTTCGGAGGACGCCGTGCCGATTTATGCCGAAGCTGCCCGGCAGACCATCGAGCTGCTGGAATCGGAAGAGTGGACTGCTCCAGTGCAGGCGCTGCTGGGACACCTGGACAATAATTTCCAGCTCGTACAGGGCCTGATTGCGGACATGTTGGCGCGCCGCGATCAATGGCTTCGCCTTTTGGCAGGCCCCGGCGACCCGCGCGGGGTCCGGGCCGCTCTCGAAAGAGCGCTTGGGAACGCAATCCGCGACCACGCGGAAAAGGTCCGGTCGTCTATTCCCCCCGAGTTGGCCACCGAAGTTGTCCTGGTTGCGGCGGAAGCCGGGAGGAATCTCGTGCGCGCGGGCCGGGACGGTTGCGCACTCGCCTGTGCAGGCCTAACTCGGCTCCCGGGCGGCGACGACCTCGATGCGTGGCTCGGGATCGCCGACACGCTGCTGAAGAAGGACGGCGATTGGAGGCAAAAGCTTACCGTCGCCAACGGCTTCCCCCCGGATGCGAAGGTGGCAAAACAGCGTTGCCTGGATCTGATCGCCCGCTTAAGCGGTAACGATCCGCTGCGTCTGGCCCTGGCGGAGTTCCGGGTGTTGCCCGATAGCCGGTTCGCGGAACCACAGTGGCTGGCCCTGGAGGCGCTGGTGAAATTGCTGCCGCTCGCGGCCGCCCAACTTCAGGTGCAATTCCGGCAGAGCGGGGAGGCCGATCACGCCGAAGTGGCGCTGGCGGCGCAACGCGCGCTCGGCCGCGCCGATGAGCCGACCGACCTCGCGCTCGCGCTGGATTACCAGATCCGCCACTTGCTGATCGATGAGTTCCAGGATACTTCGGTCAGCCAATACGACCTCCTGGAGAAGCTCATTGCCGGGTGGGAACCCGGCGACGGCCGGACCGTTTTCGCCGTGGGCGACCCGATGCAGTCGATTTACCGCTTCCGTGAGGCCGAAGTCGGCCTCTTTTTAAAGGCTGCTCGCGAAGGTATTGGCGCGGTTCGTCTGGAACTGCTTCGGCTCACGGCAAATTTCCGCTCAAACAAAGGAATAGTTGAGTGGGTAAACCAGACGTTCCCGTCCGTTCTGCCGGCCGATGAGGACGTAACCACGGGCGCAATCCCGTTCTTTCCATCCGAAACGCAGAACCCCGACGGCCTGGCTCCCGCAGTATCGCTTCACGCGTTTGTGGGGCGCCGTGATGCCAAGGAAGCGGCGCGGATCGTCGAACTCGTAAAGAGCGCACAGGAGCGGCACGTGAACAAGATCGCCATTCTGGTGCGCGCCAGCAGCCACCTCAGCGCCATTCTGCCGGCGCTACGCGACGCGGGCTTGCGGTTTCGCGCAGTGGAACTCGAATCCCTTGCCGAACGGCCGATCATCCGCGATCTCACTGCGTTGACCCGCGCCCTACTACACCCCGCGGACCGCATCGCCTGGCTGGCGGTGCTGAGAGCGCGGTGGTGCGGGTTGAGTTTGGCGGATCTCCACGCGCTCGCCGGCGGCGACCTTCGTGCGGCGATGTGGGACCTGATCACGGATGAAGGGAAGACAGCCGCCATGAGCCCGGATGGGCGGGCACGGGTGGCGCGGATCCGGACCGTTCTTCAAAATGCCATGGAGACCCGTCCGACATCTCTTCGTAACTGCATCGAAGGGACTTGGATGGCCCTCGGCGGACCGGCGTGCGCGGAGAAAGCTTCCGATCTCGATGACGCCGAGGCTTTCCTTGACCTGATCGAAAAGATCGAGGACGGCGGCACCTTGGATCTTGCGGCGCTGGCACAACGTATCGAGGGGCTCTATACCAATCCCGACCCGGCCGCCGGCGAGGAACTGCAGGTGATGTCGATTCACAAGGCGAAAGGTCTGCAATTCGACGTAGTCATCGTTCCAGGGCTCGGACGCAAGACCCGGTCCGACGATTCGCGTCTTATGATGTGGCTCGTAAGACCTCGGCTCGGAGCGGAGCCGGACCTCCTGCTGGCGCCCATCCATGCCACCGGAGCCGATCGCGACCGAACGTTCGATTATCTGAAGCACATCGAGGCGCGCAAGTCGGAGTATGAATCCGGACGTATGTTGTACGTCGCCGCGACCCGCGCAAAATCTGAACTGCACCTGCTGGGGCATGTAGCTCATACAGAAGAAGACGGCGTCGTCAAATTGAAAAAGCCCGAATCGAGCTCCCTGCTCGCAAGGATGTGGTCTGTAGCCGAACCCGAATTTCAGCGGAAGGCGGACGAAATGGAACCAACCGCTGAGGCCGAAACACAGAATACGCGCACGCCGCTGTCGCTCCAGCGGTTGCGGCAGGATTGGTCCGTCCCCGCTCCGCCGCCCTCGGTTTCCCCGGTGGAACCTGTGTCAGCCGAGCACGCCAACGGACCGGCGGTCAGCTTCCGCTGGGTGGGCGACACCCTGCGGCACGTGGGTACCGTAGTTCATCAAATGCTGCGGAGGGTCGCAGGGGAGGGCCTGGACCTGTGGGACAGCCGGAGAATCGGGGAGTATCGTCCCGGGTTCATATCGGCGCTGACGGCGCTCGGTGTGCCTGCCGCCGAGATAACAGCCGCAGCCGACAAGGTGACGGACGCGCTGGTCAGGACCCTTGGGGACGAGAGAGGCCGGTGGCTGCTCGGCGGGGACCACCTCGCGCCTGCTTGCGAATACCCGGTTAGCGGGGTGGTTGGCGGAGAGTTGGTTAACGGGCGCCTGGACCGGACCTTTATCGACTGCCAGGGCACCCGTTGGATCGTTGATTACAAGACGAGCGCACACGAGGGCGCTGGGCTGGAAGATTTCCTGAACAACGAGTGTGAGCGGTACCGCCCCCAGTTGGAGCGATACCGCAAGCTGTTCGCCGGGCTCGAAGACCGACCCATTCAGGCGGGACTCTATTTCCCGCTGCTACAACGGTGGTGTGAAATCACAGGCACCGAGGCAGAGCAGAGAGTCGCAGCGCCCATGCAGAATCGTGCTACAACGGTGGTGTGAAATCACAGGCACCGAGGCAGCAATGTCTGCTGACCGAAGTTCAGCAGAGGCTGGTGATCGCCCGTCCCCAGCCTCGCAACCCAGGGTAGGCCCTTTCACTATTTGGAGAATTTAAATGCCCAAGCACAAGAGACCAGTCAAGGGGTCGGCACGGAGCCAGGACGATTCCGGGAAGAAGCCGGCCCAGCGTTCAAATGAACCCGCAGACGATCCGTTATTGATGATGATCCCGACCGATTTTGACGTTGTTCAGATCGGTTCCTATGGGACCGTGACCCTATTCGGCGCTGAACGGAAAGACCTGTTCCACTTCGTTTGCTACGAAGCGGGCTCTGGCCGGCAGCAGTACCACATACCGCACTTCCGGATTGCGGATGCGATCAGCGCGGCCAGCGGGAGGACCGAAGAGACGTTACAGTACCCGCTGGCGGACGGTTTATCACTTCTCACGCAGAAGCGCGGGCCTCTCGGATTGCTGACTGGCGAGGTTTGCTTTCTTCTCAACGGGTCCGCAGGATCATCTATTGGCGATAGGATGATTCGAGCCGCCGAGATTCTGAACACGGCAAGGAAGCGCGTCGTCTTTGAGGACGGGCACTACGTGGTTACCGACGCCAAGACGAAGGGTGGAAATTCCGTGTCTTCGAAATCCTTGCTCCTCATGGTCGGCATCAGTTTGGAGCGGTCGTTGCTGCGCCGCCTTTCAGCCAAACAATTCGGCCTCTATTCGGCGTTCTGCACACATCGCGATTTCCCCTGTGCCCTGGACCAGAAATCGTGCCTCGAGGGAATGGTAAAGGCACATTTTGAGCACTTTGATGCCATTCCTCCTTCTGAGGACTTTCTGCAAATGATAATGACGGTCCAGGACAAGCTCTTCCCCTACAGGATCTGGGGCAAGGACAGCAAGGTGTCGGTCGACAGCGCAATTGAGGCACTCGCGGCGGTCGTATCGAAACTGCGCCGCGTGCAACGTACCCAATGGGTCCTGCTGAACGGCATGCACGGCGGAAGTCTTTTCCTGCAACTCGCCGTGATATCGGGCGTCATCACATGGGAGGATTACCGGCAGTTTCAGTCGCAAGCCTACCAGCCTGATTCCCCAGAGGAACAATCGATTCGGAGCTCGGCTAGCTACATTGAATTGTTCGGTGAACTTGGCAAGGCCGTAATCAAGATGATCCCTTGCGAGGAGTGCGGCGAGCTTAAGCCGTATGACGAGGGCAAGTGGGGAAGATTATGCTGTATTTGGGTGTGTGACTCCTGCCGGGAAGAGCACGAACCTCAGCGGGAAGATTACGAAAGCGACGAAGAGTATGAAGAGTGTAAAGACGAGGAAGAATGGTCCGATGATGATGGCATCGTAGCCGAGGAAGCGGAAGAGAACTGATTTCACGCTTCTCGCGGGGCGCGGCGAGCTCCAGATGCCCTGACACGCCTAACTAAACCGAGCCTACCAGTTCGCCCAATCCGTGTGTGGCAGAACCCCTTTGTTGTTCCATCAGCACCACACGACAAAAGAGGTTCACGAGTTCGATCTGCTCAAGCCTCGCGCACTTTGTGCGAGCAAGCTTCGGGCTCGCCACAACGATCGCCAGTATCTGCGCGCGCGAAATGGCAACATTGAGACGATTCTTGCTGAATAGGAATTCAATTCCGCGCGGCGCAATGTCGGCGGAGCTGGCAGCCATCGATACGATTACGACGGGAGCCTCCTGCCCCTGGAACTTATCGACAGTGCCGACGCGAATGTCAGGAAACCGTTGACGAAGCCTGCGCACCTGCAGGTTATAGGGCGAAACGATCAGAACGTCATCATTACGGAAGCGCCGCGCAATGCCATTTTCAACAATCTGCGCACGTGTGAGGTCTTGAAGGATCTCGCCGATGGCTTCCACTTCCTCTTCCGATTCGCATTGATTGCCATCGTGCTCAACTGGGGCGTATACAACGCCGGCATGTGCTTCTATGCGGTTCCGATGCTCAGAATCCAGGCGTAGTTCACGGCCGCTCGTAACCGGCTCAGCCGCGACCCGTCCGTCGTAAATGGCGTCGGAAATGAATTCGCAGATCTCAGGCCGCATTCGCCACGTCCGGCTCAGGAAGATGCCGAGGTCGTCCGAAATAGTCGGCCGGCTCTGCATCAGATATTGGAGGATGGACTCTCCGCTCTCGCCCGGATGCGTGCCCTGTGTAGGCTGATCGAGTTGCATCTGATCGCCTAACAGAATCAGGTTCGCGGCACTGGCTGCCACACCTACGAGGTTCGCCACTGAGACCTGACCGGCTTCATCGACGAAGAGATAATCGAAAACGCTCGCCGCATTTGGATGCGAGAACACCC